>Ga0272448_1001349_pt1 | contig 33526 bp, 24 predicted proteins | sample YNPCB0191_FD_202220 | JGI IMG/M metagenome (GOLD analysis project Ga0272448, IMG submission 202220) | Hot spring sediment microbial communities from Yellowstone National Park, WY, United States - YNP-CB-019-1 | ecosystem: Environmental > Aquatic > Thermal springs > Hot (42-90C) > Sediment...
CTAGCCCACGCAACCGCGTGGAATTGTGAACCTCAACCTCTGCCGGCCAAAGCCGAATCCCAAACACGCCTACTTCTACCGGCTTCCGTGCCACATACACGGCGTCACTCCGATTATAAAAAATGGCCGGGCCTTGAAAGGCGGTGGTCATCGAAGAAACACGCCCAGTGACCTCTAAAGCCAATCGGACCCGCCCCGGATCCGGAATCGTCCGAATCGCCACGTCCGTAAACACCAGACTCCGGCCCCGCACCGGCGCCCCCAACACTGTATCGGCAACCCATTGATACTCCGGGTCCCGAGGCGGAATAAGTCGATTGAGCAAATTCTCCGTGATTACGATCCGCAGATTCGCATTCTGATAATGATAGTGGAGCTTCTCTCCCAAAGCTCGTCGGGCCGGATGAGTGGAAAAAAGTAACCGTTGACAATCGGCGGCCAGCCGTTGCGCATCGCTAGGCTGACCCGTCGCTTCATAGGCTTCTACATGGCCGAACACTTCCAGGGTCTCCGGGGCAGGTTCGACGGCCAAGGCCCGAAGATGCCGCTGCACCAGTCCAGCAACCCCTGTATTCAGAAACGCCTGTTGCTCCGGAGCCAATCCACGTCGGGTAAAACGTTCCAAGATTCTCCGAGCCACGGCTTGTCGTTCTGCTGGAGAAACCCGCTCTGGCTGAGCGATCAATTCCCGAAGCGAATCCAGGAACAGATACCGCCTCCAAGCCCGCCCCTCCGGGGAAGCAGATGTCAAACGCTCCAATTCCCGAACGGCTTCAGATAACTGCCGCCAATCCACCTCGGAAAGCTCTCGGATACCTCCTAGGTCTTCCATCGGCTGCGGTTCTTGGAGCCAATGGGTCCACAAATCCAACCGTCGGTACAGGCCAAAACGGACTTGGCGAAAACACCGGAACGACTTGCGATCGGTCAACAGCGCCTCCAAGGCGTCGCTTTCCCGCCCCAATTGCGCCAGCCGACGCAACAGCATCCCCGTTTCGGGACTTCGGCGGTCCAATAGCGGCACAAGTCCTTGCAGTTCACTGAGCACTTGTCGCGCCCAAGGCCCCGCCTGAGGATCATCCGCAAGGGTCTCCAATTGAGCCATCAATGCCCGAGGTTCCCAGGCCGGACCAGCGTCTTCCGCTTGTTCCATCTCGGCTTCGGAAGAAGCTCTTCCAGTTGCAGAAATCTCGGGTGTTTCTGTTTTTTTCGTTTCGCTCCTCTGGGCCGTCAAACCCTCGGAAGAGGATGCCGATTTTTCAGGCCCAGAAGCTTGGGCGTCCGAAATTCCCGAAGAGATTTCCTTTGGAGTGGGGGTTTCTGGAGCAGTGATACTAGGAGAAGTCTTCCGAGGCTCGCCTTTTTGAACAACCGACGAGGTATCTAACTTCTCTGTAGTGGGTTCTGAAGGGAAATTGCCTTCTGCCGAACGTTCCTTCACAGCCACCGAAACATTCGGGTTGGTCCTATCCCTTCGAACATCCCCCGTCTGCACCGACAGGCCAACAAGAGGAGATTTCTCCGATGGAATCTCTTGGATTGGATCGAGTTGCTCAGAAGGCAAGGAGGAAACTACGGACATTTTCGCCCCCGGCAGATCGTCCCCGGCAACAGGAGGATGCAATCCGGGAAAATCCCCTAGACGGGCTGGTTGCGCCACTCGCTCCGACGGAGCTGCCACCACCGCTTCGGTAGGCGTCTTTAATTCGAGGGCTTCCTTTGGAGAAGGGGCAGAGGCATGGGGCCGCTGAACGCTCGGATCCGGCAACCTCTGGGCGACTTCGGAAACCTGCGGATATGTTCCCGGAGCCGAAGGTAAAGGCCCTTCCACTTGCCGCCTCATTGGGTCAGAGTGCTTCTGCCCGGAAGTCTCTCTTGAAAGATAGGGGGGTAAACCACCCGAGGAACGGGAGGCTACGGAGCGATGGACTTTCCTTTCCCATGACCTCGGCGCAGTAACAATCAATACAAACAAACTGGCCAAAATACACAGAATCGGCCAAATGGTTTCCCGTTTCTGCCAGCTCATAGGGCTGTGTAATCTATGGAGAAATTAAGGTCTGAAGTAACAACTTCCGGCATCGGACATCGAGAAGCACTTTCTCCGTCTTACTGGTAGGAGGAAAATCTCGTCCTTTGACCCAGCCAGGCAAACAAGCCGACGGACGCCAGGCCTAAAAATCAGTCGTCTCCCTGGCTGAGGTGTTTTCCGCGTTCAGGCGTTCGTAATCAAACGACCTCCTTTTTGAATCTTTCTCCTATCTCCAGGAAGCCATTCCCCTGGCCGTTTTTTTGCAGAGGGGCTAGGAATTGTTTCACCAACCGGCAAAGGGATATTTTCAGGGAAGTTCCCCTATTTTTGGTAAAATCGGCTTTTGAAAAAAGCAAAAAGGATGTTTTCCTTGGCTCCGAGCTAAGGTTGGGTGGTCGGGAGGCCTTTTATAGGAACAGGAGAAAATGCTCTCAAATTATAAAATGGATAAAATAGAAAAAATGGAAAGAATACGTCCTGCCTTCCGAATCGACTTGCCGAATCTCGGAGATGGCCCAGTGGGCAGACTAGCTTCTACCAAAGACTTCCCAAAACCACAACCTCAAAGATCGGAATTGCTCACCCTGTCGGGCTTCCCGGGATCAGAATTCTCTGTTACTCCCTCTAAATCAATCTAATCAGGCCCCCTAAAAAGAGGAGCTTGGGGGATTTTTTTCGCGACAAAGAAATACACGAGGGTGTCCGGGAATTCCGAGGCGGACAGATGCCCAATTCCTGCCAGTTCTGCCCTAGAACCGACGCCCTCACTCTGACGCCTAATTTGCCCATGTTGGTTTGATATATCTGTTTATTCTGCAAGGAGTTAGGTATATCGAATTTCCGGACACCCTCAAATACATGGTAGAATCTCCAGAGAAAAGACCGAGGGAAGCGATCTTTTCTTTTTCAGAATCGAGGGGTTTGGGTGAAATAGATAAAATGGGAGATTTAGACAGGATGCCTTGAGAAGAATTCTTCCAAAGACATCTCCCCAATTCTCTGGATCGGGCATAATGGGAATGGATGGCTCCTCATGGTCTCCAGGATCAGGAGATACCCCCAGAGAGGGGAGTGTTTTGTAAAATCTGAGAAAAAGGAGACAACCTTTTCCTCTTACCTTTTTGGAAATCCCCAGGAGTGAAGATGGCGCAATTCTCGATCGAACTGGCCAAACCCTCGGATGATGCGGAGTTACAGAAAGGCCTCATCGAGCAAATTGTCAGTGGCTCCGTGGAAGTGTATTTCCGCCATCAGCCGAGCTTTTTTCAAAGTGTGCGGGTCCAGGGGCCCATCAATCAGATCGGTGTGGTGCGGGACAGCCAAACCGATCGGATTGTCGGCTGGGGGATTCGGTCGATCCGGGCCGCTTATATAAATGGTAGGGCAGCCAATTTAGGATATTTGGGCGGATTATGGCTTGATCCGAGCGTTCGGAGTGGAACGCTTTTAGCTCGGATGTACCGAAGTTTCTATGAACTGCACCGGGATCGGCAAACCCAGCTTTACCTCACCACCATTCCAGAAAACGCCTATTCCCTCCGACAACTTTTGACCAGTGGTCGGGCTAGCCTGCCGCATTACGAGGATTGGGGACGTTATTATGCCGTGGCGATTCCCGCTGCTGGACACAAAAGTCCCCTTTCTAGTTCTATCGAGGTGATTCGAGCGGATAGCGCTCACATTCAGCAGATCGAAGAATGTCTTAGTCAGCATGGTTCCCGACGGCAGTTTTTTCCCTGTTTTGTAGCGAACGATTTCCTGAGCGGTTTGCCGCATTTACGGGATTTGCATACAAAAGACTTCTACTTAGCCTGGGAACAGGATCGGGTCGTTGGAGCGGCGGCTTTGTGGAACCAAACAGCCTTTCGCCAATTGGTCTTCTCGGGTTATCGGGGATGGCGTCGGATGTACGAAACGGTCGTCCAGAGAATGAGGAAATACCTCCGTCGCCCTGCCGGCCTCCAACCGGGTCAGAAAATCCCTTATCGTTTCTTAAGTTTTCTCGCTATCCAGAAAGATCGCCGGGACGTATTTCGGGTTTTGTTGCAGGCTTTATGTCATGAGTCGGCCGAAGCAGGGGTCTGTTGTCTTTTGGCCGGTTTCCATGAAAAAGACCCTTTATTGCCAGAAGTGTGGCGCCATCGCCCTTATGTCCATTGCCGACGGGTATATCTAGTGTATTGGGAAGATGGGATCGAGTTCCGCCGCTCTCTTCAGGATTTGGTTCCTTACGTGGAACTCGCCACCCTGTAAAACGTCGGTCTGGCAAAGTCCCCAATCCTTGAGACCTCCTTGGTGGACAGAAGGCATTCCGGAGGTTGTGCGCATTCCCAAAAGGAGGGGGCGTGGGTCCGTTGGGAGCATTTCCTCTCTGATCGGCTTCCTTATTCTCTGGAGGTAAACCAACAAAAAGACTCCTCCCGTTTGGAGAAAGACCGGCGTCTTGGGAGACGGAGCAATGAACAAGGAGGAGGACGTTTTCCGCTCAGGCAGCGGCGCGGGCGGGCTTTTTCTCCAGCAACAAATTGATCGTTCGGAGCATTCGGCCCTCGTCGTCGTAAAATTGCAGGAGACCTATTTCTACCAGCCACATGGCCATAAGATTGGCTGCTCGGTACGAGCGGGCCAGGTACCGCCCCTGTTGAATCAGAATGGTTTCGTCCAGGTTTTCTACACTCTCTTCAGACAAGCCCAGATGGAGAAAAGTCCGTTCGACTAACTGGCGAACTTCCCAAGCCGGTGGATTCAGCCTCATAATTGCAACCTCCTGTTGCCTAAAGAGCAGCTTCCTGCCAAAAACATCAAGGGAAGATTTTATCCGAAAGGCGGCAACCGAAAAAGACGAAATTGCATCCTTCAAGAGCCCATCAGGCCTGATCTCTAGATTTTCCCCACGATTGGGGGAGCCTGAAAGTATCTCCTTTATGGCTTGGGTTAGGATAATAATTTTTCTCAAACTGTAAATGAAACCGGCTACCATCGCCGAAAACCGGCAAAAAAATGGCCGATTCGGCCCTCGGGAACCGAAGCAGTCGAGCCGTCGATAGAATGGAATGAACTCCTTATTTTACAATAAGTTATGGCCAAAAAGTGGCAAAGTGGCGCTGCCGTTTACAGGTTGAGTAATTTTTCCGATCGGTGCGGTAATGTTCTCCCCCCATGCGGCCATTCCATAAAAAGAGGCTCGCTGAAAGGGGGAATCCTTTTGGAGCCGGGCACTTTTTGCTTAAAATTTTTTTCCGGTTTTTCCAACCATTCTCTTCCGGACATCGTAGGAAAGGAAGCAGAGGACCTCAAAACGCCATTAGCAGTCCAGAAGGCAGCGTGATCATCAGATCGGTCGCAAAAAGGCGTTTCCTTGGCCGATTCGCTTTAACCTTCCTAGTTTCTTTAATTCGTATAATCGGACCAAGGGCTGCTAAAATAGCCAAAGAATCCCCTGAAAGGGGGCTTGGCGCAATTTGACAAATTACTTCCTAGGTGGATATAATACAAGCAAAAATTGTGCCTTTCCCTCTTCCCTCTATTGAGGGGCAAACAACAAAGGACCCCTCTCATGTTGGTCATCACCCGGAGACCGTCTGAGTCGATCATCATCCGCGACGACATTATTGTCACCGTGGTTTCGGTCCGGGGGGACAAAGTCCGTTTAGGCATTGAAGCCCCTAAAGACATCACGGTGCACCGAAAAGAAGTGTACGAAGCCATTCGGCGCACAGAAAAACCGGCTTAAATCCCTTCCTTCTTATCGACGGGACAGTTAAGCCGTTAAGGCCGGTTATGACTTCCGAGGATGGCAGAGGGTATTTTATTTTTCTTTGGTGACATTTCAGCCGTTTCAAGCAGATGCTTTCCCTTGTGTCATTCCTGCGAAAACGGGGACCTAGACCAGAAAGAACCTCCGGGAAAACGAATTTTACTCCCAACGGCTGAACTTTTACCTTCTGGGTAAGCACCCCTCCTTCCGGTGATCGGGTTGGCGTGGGAAGGTTGCTTTCGGTCTATTCCCTGCCCAGTCGGACTGTTTGGAGTGGCTAAAGTACGTGGCCACTAAAGACTGTCCGCCGGCCTAGTCCCTCTGGGGGCTTTCGAGATGTGAAGCCCCTTATGGGAATACTACTCTGAGAGAACCTCCACCTAAGGATAGTGGGACGGATTGTGTTGCTTTGTACTCTAACAGACGGTGTTCTATTACCATCTGAGAGACGCTGTTTCCAAGGGGCCGTCTCGGACCGAATGGGGTCCCATTTTGGTGCTTTTTAGGAGGCTCCTTGGGGGGGAAGACAGTTATCCGAGCGATGGGAGCTTTAAGGGTTGGTTGGTGTGTAGGCGCCGGGACCAGGAACTACTGTAGTGGTTGGCGTTGCGGTGGCCGGAGCCGAAGCGCAAGGCGAGCAGGTTCCCGGTGTTGGAGTGATCATTGGGGCACATGGATCTACGATCACCGGCTCGGCTTCCTGCCGCCACCACACTCCCCGGAACCATCGGCATTGGCGGCAACCGCCAGCAGAAAACGCTAAAATCGCTATCACCGTGAATACCCAAAATTTCTTCATTTTCCGTTTCTCCTTAAAACTAAGAACACACCTTGGTCGAGAGGTTGTCGCCAAGCAACTCTACACCATAAAACCGGATGTGCAAGTGCAACAGATGATTTTTTGCTGCTTTTTCTATCTCCCCTAATATCTCGATGTTGAATAAAGGCTACAATTGAATATCCGAGATATGTGCATTTCGGAAGGGGAGAGAAGAGCCCAAGGGAGAAAATCCTCAGCCAGCCAACAGTTGGGGGACCTTGCTTTTTCGATTGAAGGAGTTTTTCCGCCCTGGCTGGAGCTATTTTCCCTTTTGATCTGAACGGACGGGAAAGACTTCTGTGGGGAGCATACGGCCATGTGGAAGGGCAGTCTGGACCATCCCATCCTGACCGGGCGTTCTGTGCGCGTGATGGGGATGTTGGTTGGCGTGTTTTGGGCGGCCGAGGCTCTAAGGGCCCCCGCTTACGGCCCAAGGGGGCTATCCTCCCTACAGTCCATTCCCTCGGAACATTCAGAAGCGTCTATCTTTGCCTACGCTCTTTCCCACCTGGGCGTCCAGGAACGACCGCACCTTGCCAACCCTGGGCTTCGCCAGAAGTCTTCTGGTCTTATCGGCATGAGAGGAGACGTGTTAGCCGAAGAGCAAATACCTGAGACTCCAAAGCAGAACGTTCTTCGAGGTTCGAGTTGTGAAGAATCATTCTTGGTAGGGGGAAGCTTAAAGGGAGAGGTTTGGCTTGTGAGCACCCGAGAAGCCGATTGGGAGACGGTTCTGGAAGAGGCTGTTCGGACGATCCATTATTGGCGGTTGGAATCTTTGGACTGTTGGGAAGAAGAGGAGGGAGAGGTTTTTTTTTCCCAAATGGCTTCTCCTATGCCCACGATGATTTATATCCACGGAAATCGGTCGGATTCGGCCGAGGCGATTCAGCAGGCCTGGACGATGTATCGAAGGGTACGTGAGGCGGCTGGGGAGCGGAAATTTCGATTGGTGATCTGGTCATGGCCGGCGGATCGGATTTCAGGTCGGACTTTGAGTGATCTTCGATTTAAGGCCGGTCGAAGCGATGTGGAAGCGTATCTTTTGGCTTGGCATTTAAGGCGGATGCCCTCGTCTGAGCCGATCCTCTTGGTGGGGTATAGTTTTGGGGCCCGGGTGATTACTGGAGCTTTGCATCTGCTGGGCGGTGGTCGGATCATGGGGCGATCTCTGACGGTTTCCGAATCCAGATCGGGCGGGCGGTTTCGGGTTATTCTGGCGGCGGCTGCCATCGGAAACAACTGGATTCTCCCCGAAGGCCGCCATAATCGGGCATTATCTCAAGTGGAGAAGATGCTGGTTACTGTCAACCGCATGGACCCTGCCCTGCGGTGGTATCCTGGACTGGAACGGGGCGACGGCCCTGCTCTGGGACGAACTGGCCCTGGGCAGGGAGGTTGTTCCGGCTGGCAGATTGGCAAGATAGAATCGCTCCCCGTAGATTGTTCGGTAGGCAAACAGCACAGTTGGCGGGCATACCTTCAGACCCCCGAACTTCAGGCTCGTTTGCCGATCTATCTTTTTGCCTCCCCTAAAGATTTCCATACGCACTCAACGGTTACTACCGATCTCGGATTTGCCCACGACAGCCTTGAAACGCCATCCTTTCCCAGCAAATAATCCTTTATCCGTTTGAACAAATCATCCTCGAATGAGGCCCCTGTGGCGAAAACAGAAATCTCCAAATGAGGAAACATGTTCCTGTGGGGAGGATGCTCCTTTTCGTTAGGTTCTGGACTTCCGTTGGTAGGACAATTCTCATGAGCGGCCTTAAAGGGGCCGGGTGGCCTGGTTCCGCAGCAATGAGGCCCAAAAGGCCTCTGCCGGCAACGGCCGAACTACTCCTACCCCTATGGTGACGTCGAAGGTCCTTGAGGGCATTCTCGGAACTCGTTGAAAAACCATGACCAGAGAAATCTTCTTACCAATATAAGTAAATCAAGATGAGCGAAGGCGAGTTGGCGTATTGGAATGGCCGTTTTATACCGGCCGACCAATTGGCCGTTTCTGTAATCGACGCGGGGTTTGTCCTAGGGGCCACGGTCACGGAGCAATTGCGTACCTTTGGCGGGGAGATTCATCGACTGCAATCGCATCTGGATCGGCTTTGGAGGTCGTTGGAGATGGTTGGGGTCGATCCGGGGCTGAGCCAACAAGAGATGGCCGCAATTGCCCGCCAGTTGACCTCACATAACCATCGCCTCCTCCAGCCGGGAGATGATCTGGGATTGGGCGTCTTGATTACGCCAGGGCCTTATCTGGGCTATGCCGGGTGCTTCGTGGAAGTCCGACCGACGGTGTGTCTGCATACGTATCCGCTGGCGTTTTGGCTTTGGGCCGAGAAGTATCGCCAGGGACAGTCCTTATGGATCAGTTCAGTCCAGCAGGTGGATGCGGCCTGTTGGCCTCCCTGGCTGAAATGTCGGAGTCGGATGCATTATTATTTGGCGGATCGAGAGGCCGCTCAGCATGAACCCGGCGCCCGATCTGTACTTCTGGATCGGGAAGGTTTTGTTTTAGAAACATCGACAGCCAATGTGGTCGTCTATCGGAGGGATGATGGACTTATTTCGCCTCCCTATAAGCGGATATTGCCGGGAATTAGCCTGGAAATGCTCTTCCAATTGGCCGACCGATTGGGAATTGCTCAACGATTTCGGGACCTTCGGCCGGAAGAGTTGGCGTCGGCCGATGAGCTAATGATAACAAGTACACCATTCTGTGTCCTGCCTGTAACGCGTTTCCAAGGGCGTCCGGTAGGCGGCGGAATTCCCGGCCCGATCTTTCAAAAACTTCTTCAGGCTTGGAGCGCGGAAGTGGGCGTTGATATTGTCGCCCAGGCTGAACAATTCCGCCGCCGATGAAGCGACCCGTCTTTGTCCATCCAATCCCAGGCCGACGCCCAGAACGGCGGTCTATAGGCCTGCGTTGCTTCCGCACTTCATGATAATCTATGCGGCCTCCATCCATTCCAAGAAAACTTTCCGCGTCTGGATGAGCCACGTTCTGTTCGTATGCGTTTTTCTGGCAAAGTGTTGCATAGAGTAAGAAACAGCCGCACCGCTTGGGGTGTTTTCTCGCGGCGGTAGGTGTGCGATAATCACCATGACGGTCTCCACCGGGTTAGGCCATGAGATCTGATCGGTCCCTTTGCAACGAGGAGAAGCTTTATGGGAAGCAATCGACGAGAAACGAGAGGCCAAAGTCGAAGAACTTTCTTGAAGACTTCCAGTGTAGCGGCGGTCTCTGCGCTGGCTGCGCCGAGCGTGGCCGAGAGCGTTCGGGGGGCCAATGAGCGGATTCGGATCGGCCTGGTCGGTCTGGGCGGCCGAATGCACTCCCATGTGGCCGCCCTGGCTGAATTGGCCGAACCGATGAACATCGAAATCGCCGCTATCTGCGACTGTGACCAGCAAAAACTGGCCGAGGCCGAAAAACATTACCCTCAACTGGCGGGCAAAAAACTGCTCCGCTACACCGATCAACGAAAACTCTTCGAGGATAAAACGATCGATGCGGTCAGCTTTTCTACGCAGGACCATTGGCACGCCCTGCAAACGATTTGGGCCTGCCAGGCGGGTAAAGATGTTTATATCGAAAAGCCGCCTTCCCACAACATCTGGGAAGGCCGCAAGATGGTCGAGGCGGCCCGAAAATACGGACGGATCGTGCAGGTGGGCACCCAATGCCGATCCAGCCCCAACATCATCGAAGGCATCCGCAAACTTCGAGAAGGGATCATCGGCGATGTGTATATGGCCCGCGGTATGACCTACAAAATCCGGGGCCATCTGGGCAAACACAAGCCGACCCCACCGCCGCCCGGTTTGGACTGGGACGCCTGGGTCGGCCCAGCCGAGATGGTCGAATACTCCCCCTTCATGCACCGGCGATGGTACTGGATATCGAATTTCGCCAGCGGCGATACGGCCAACCAGACGGTCCACGACATTGATATTATCCGGTGGGGGCTAGGTCTGGACACGGCGCCGACGAAGGTGCAGTCCATGGGCGGTCGTTTCCCGCCTGCCGCCGACGATGACGCCGATACGCCCAACACGCAAACCTTCTCCTGCCAATGGGAAGGAAAGGATCTCCTGGTTACCTTCGAAATCCGCCATTGGTACACGCCCAGCGAAGCCGGTTTCCGCGATCAGTATCCATTTGTAGATCATAGCAGTGTGGTGGGCGTCATCTTCTTTGGGACCAAAGGCTATATGATCATTCCGGACTATTCCTCCTACCGGACGTTCTTCGGTCCCAAAGGCGAGCCAGGACCTTACGCCCACACCCCGGGCGAACCCATGATGGACAAAGAACATTTCGCCAATTGGATACAGGCCATGCGGTCCCGAAAACCAGAAGACCTGACAGCCGACATCCTGACCGGCCATATCTCCTGTACCATTTGCCATCTGGCAAAAATCGCTTACAAACTGGGCCGGACCATCCAGTTCGATCCCAAAACCGAACAATTCCCCGGCGACGAAGAGGCCAATCGGCTGCTAAAACGCCCATACCGGCCTCCCTACGTGGTTCCAGAACAGGTCTAAGCTGACCGGGGAGAGAAAAGAAGGCGTCGGATTCCGCGGATTTACTCCGATGGGCATCCTGCAGACCCCACAGGAAGGGGGCACCCTCGAAGAGGAGGTTTCGAGGCCCTCCTTCCCTTCCGGCGAGACTGTCCAGTAAAATGGTTTTCTCTTTGGAGTCCGAAAAGGAGGCTCTCTCCTTCAAGGAGACGCTGCCGGATGTTTGACGGAAATGTTCTCCGACGCCCTTGTCTTTACCAGAGAGCGGCGTCTTTTTAACGCCGAGTCGGCGTCAAGGGAGGGACGTCCTTTCCTAAACCCCCCTCTCGCAAAGAGAAAATTTCGGAAAAACGTAACATTTTAGCCGAATCAGGGGCACGCTTGCCGTACCCACCGTGGGGCGATCCAAGGGAGATACCTCTCAAGGCGTCGGACCTGACAAGCAGGTCCCTCCAAGGGCCTCTTCATTCGGCTAAAATGGTACGGAAAAAAACTTCTCCCGGTTGACGTGGGCCTTTTTAGACATTTTCCAAACGGAGGTAGGTCATGAAAGTAACGGTCGAAAAGATGGAAAAATGGCTTCGAGGCGTTTTAGGGGGTGATCCCGAAGTCCCGGCCTTGGAACTACCGGAATATCTGAAGGCGATTCCGCCGCTGGACACCCTGAGCAATGTCCCGGCTGGCACGGCCGTTTTGGTCCGGGGCGATACGGACGCCAAACCCGGCTCCAAAGTGGGCGAAGGGGACATCCGCCTCCGCTGTATGAAAGAGACCTTGCAGTTTGGCCGAGATCGGGGCTGGAAACAGATCCTCTTCGGCCATATCGGCCGCGAACCGGAAAAGTCCCTCAATAAGGTTCGGGATCGGCTGGCCGAGATCATGGGATGTGAAATCACCTTTATCAAAGATTGGCTGAATCCAGAGACGTTGGAAATCCTGCCCGCAGTGTCAGAGGCCATCCAAAAGGCGGCCCCCGGCAGCCTGATCCTGTTGGAAAACGTTCGCAAATACGAAATTGAACGGGTGCTTTGGAAGGCCAAATCGAAGGATATTCCGCAGTTAGCACCTCGGCTGGCGAAAATTGCTAATGAATTTGCAGAAAAAGTGGCCCGGGTATATGTCCATGAGGCGTTCTCGGCTGGCAGTTTAGATGCTTCCAGTTTGGTGGTACCAGCGGCGATGGATCGGGTGGCGATGGGTAAGTATGAATGGGGCCAGTTCACCGGGCCCCTGATGGAGTGTCTGGAAGCCGAACTGGTGGTCTCCAGCGGCCTAAAAATCGACAAACTGGACGACCTGACCGCCATGATCAACCGGGGTAAAATCCGCTGGGTCTTTACCGGCGGTTCGTTGGCCATGGGACTAAAAAAGGCGGCGGCTCAACTGGATGGCCAGGACTTCTCGATCGGAGTACAGGAAGACCCCGCCCATGCCGACAAGCCCTACTACATTCCACCCGAACGCATCGAACAAGCCAAACGTCTGATTGCCGAAGGCCGACAAAAAGGTATTCAGTTCATTATGCCCGTGGACTTTGTGCTGCAAGATGGCCGAGTCTCTCGCACAATGGGGCCAAAGGATCAACAACTGGACGTTGGCCCGGAAACCAGCGAGTACTACGAAAAGAAAATCGGCGATTTTTTGGATTCCGTTCGGGGCCGACAGGCAGTGGCCTTCCATAACGGCGTGTTCGGGAAGTTTGAAGAGCCGCAGTTTGAGGAAGGTACCCGGCGATTCATGAAACAACTCAAGCGGATGAAAGACGCCGGGGTGAAGGTGTATGTCGGCGGGGGCGAAGGTGGAACGGCTTTAGAGAAATACGGCCAACCCGATTGGGTCACCCATAACTTCACCGCGGGCGGTACGGTGCTGAACGCCCTAGGAAGTGAACCGGTACCGTATCTAGTGGCCCTCAAAATGGCAGCCGGCCGATAGCCTCCCTAGATATCCCCTCGATTGGGTTTTCCCTTACTCCCGCAGATAGGGAGAGTGGTAGCTTTGAGAATTTCAAAGGGGGAATCGCCCCGCTGAAGCGGCGTAAAAGAAATCTCAGAGTAGGCAAAAATAGATTTTTACCCCTCTTGGGTATGGTAATACAATTATCCAGGAGGGGTTTTTTATTTTATGGCGGACCACCATCTCGGGCCTGGCGACATAAATCCACGAGTTCTTGAACAGCCTGGCGGATTTGTTTTTCAGGGGATTGTTTTCGGATGGCATCGACGACCTGAGCGGCAGCCAGGCTGATGGGGGGGAATCCGTAACCACCGGCCGAGCCTTTCAGTTGATGACACACCCAATGCAGACCTTCTAGATCGCCTCGATTCGAGTGGTCCAGGATTTTTTGGATTCGTTCGGGCATCTCCTGGACAAAGAGGGTGACCAGCTCCTGGAAGTCTGGGTCCGTGCCAATGGTGGAATAGAGAGGTGGGATAGAATGGGTTGAGTTGGTCATATATCTTCTTTGACTCATCTAAGGAAAATGAAAAACATTCGTTAGAGATTTCGTGGATAGAAACAGGGCCTTTTATTGAAATGATACTTTTTTTTGGCCTATTGAGGTAAGAAATTCCAAGAAGATTGTTTATTCCGCATAAATTTCCTATTCGATACAAGTTGTGTATTTGGTTGTTTTGGAATTTTAAGCATTTTAGGAATGTGTAATCTACATAGTTTGGCATAAATAGGGATACTGGTTAATCTTTGGCCTCTACGACGTCGATACCTATCCCTAGAACGGTCGTAGAGGTTGTATCTGCGTCAGTTTGTGTGGGTATCTCAATCGGTTCTTCTAACAAGGAGTCAGTCGAATGAACCGCCGCATCCTCTTTCTTTTGATGGCTGCTGGTGCAGCCCTGTTGCTTGCCTCCCATGCTGAGGCAGGCCTGTTGAAGAAGTGTTGTGTTTCCACTTGTGAACCCAAAACCTGTGAGCCGGTTACCTGCGCTCCGAAGACCTGCGAGCCGGCTAGCTGCGATCCTTGCTGCAAGCCCCGCTTGATCGACCGGATTCGAGCTCGTCGGGCCTGCCGGAAAGCCTGCCGTTGCGCTGCCACCTGCGCTCCGAAGACCTGCGAACCGAAGGCGTGCGAGCCGGTTACCTGCGCTCCGAAAACCTGCGAGCCGGCAGGTGTCTGCTGCAAGCCCCGGCTGATCGACCGGATTCGAGCTCGTCGGGCCTGCCGGAAAGCCTGCCGTTGCGCTGCCACCTGCGCTCCGAAGACCTGCGAACCGAAGGCGTGCGAGCCAGTTACCTGCGCTCCGAAAACCTGCGAGCCGGCAGGTGTCTGCTGCAAGCCCCGGCTGATCGACCGGATTCGGGCTCGTCGGGCCTGCCGGAAAGCCTGCCGTTGCGCTGCGACCTGCGCTCCGGCTTGCTGCGAGCCTGCTGGCGCCCCGGCGCCTGCGCAACCGGCCCCTGCAGCTCCTGCTCCTAAGCCTGCTGCCTAAAAGGACGCCGTAGCCGACTTCCCGAGCAGTCGGTTCACCCCGTTCCTCTCCTCCTCCTGAAGCCCCAGCGGCCCGTTGGCCCCCGCCCAACGGGCCGCTTTGCTTTTGTTCAAAACAGGGGGCGAGAATTCCACACGCTTAAATATAAATATGCAGTCTCTCTGCGGAACTTTTGAGGCGCGAAAAAAGATGAGGGGGCGGATTCCGTTGTGATCCAAGTCCGCACTATTCCGGGAAAAGTTTGGTCGATAGATAGCGTTCTCCCAGATCGGGCAGCACGACCACGATCAATTTTTTTCGGTTTTCCGGTCGGCCTGCCAGTTGCAAAGCCGCCCAGGCTGCCGCCCCAGAACTAATCCCACAAAAGATGCCCTCCTGTTGGGCTAGCCGACGGGCCGTCTCCATTGCATCCTCATCCTGAACCTGAATCACCTCGTCGATGATCTTCAAGTTCAGAACATCCGGAATGAACCCGGCGCCGATACCCTGGATGGAATGCCGGCCGGGTTTGAGTTCCTGGCCGGCCAATTTTTGACTGATCACAGGGCTATTGGCTGGTTCCACGGCTACCATCCGCACGGAGGGGTTCCGCGATTTCAGCACCTCGCCGACTCCAGTAATCGTGCCGCCGGTGCCTACCCCACAGACGACCATATCCACCTGCCCGCCGGTGTCTCGCCAAATCTCCTCGGCGGTCGTTTTCCGATGGATCTCCGGATTGGCCGGGTTTTTGAATTGCTGGGGCATATAGAAATGGGGATTTTGGGTCAGGAGTTCCTCGGCTTTTCGGACCGCTCCGCTCATGCCTTCGGCAGCCGGGGTCAAAACAATCTCAGCGCCCAAGGCCTTCAGCAACCGACGCCGCTCCAAACTCATGCTTTCGGGCATCGTAACTATCAGTTTGTAGCCCCGGGCTGCACACACATAAGCCAAGCCGATCCCCGTATTGCCGCTGGTCGGCTCGATAATGACCGTATTGGGTTTGATGAGCCTCTGTTTTTCAGCCGCCTCGATCATGGCCCAGGCAATCCGGTCTTTGACGCTCCAAAGGGGATTAAAACTCTCTACTTTGGCCGCCACCGTAGCCTGACATCCGGCCGTGACCCGGCGGAAGCGAACCAACGGTGTATTGCCAATGCATTGGGTAATCTCATCTAAAATGCGGCCTTGGCTCGTGGTTGTCATCAGAGGGTACTCCTTACAAGGAAAACACGATGGATATGGATCATTTGCTCCCAAAAGGGGGACTCAAAGAGAGGGCGGCCAGAAACATTACCTATTTGATCACGTTTAACATGAATCTGCCCATTGATTATACTCATTCCGGCAACCGGGAAAATAGCGGGGTTGAAAATGCTGGCGGTTTAACGGGTTAAGAAGAGGCCCCTTGGCCCGGCGAACTCCACGAGCGGATATGCACCTCCCGCTGGGGGAATGGAATTTCGATACCCTCCCGGCGGAGCCGATTGTGGATGGCCGTGTAGAGTTCATGGATCGTCTGAAGGCGTTTGTCCAAGGTGGGCAGATACGCTCGAATGGTAAACTGCAAGGCGTTATCGCCGAGGTTTTCCAGTGTTACTAGCGGGGCCGGGTCCCGAAGCACCAGGGGATGCTCCTGGAGGATTTCTTCCAACATGCGCCGGACCCGATCAGGATCGCTGCCATAGGCCACCCCCACCTGAAGCACAATGCGGTTGGTCTGATTGGTGAGGGTCCAATTGAGCACTCGGCTGGTGATGAATTCTTTATTGGGCACGATCAGGTCTTGCCGGTCCCAATTGGTGATGATGGTGGCCCGGATATGGATTTTGGAGACCACGCCGGTAATATCGCCGATGGTAATGATGTCGCCGATGCGGATGGGCCGTTCAAAGAGCAGGATCAGGCCGGAGACAAAATTGGCGAAGATTTCTTGCAGTCCGAAGCCCAGCCCGACTCCCAAGGCGGCTACCAGCCATTGCATTCGTGTCCAGGTAACGCCCAGCGGCGGCAGTCCCACCAGCAGGCCCACCAAAACCACGACATATTGCACCAAGGTTTTCAGGGCGTATCGGGCGCCTTGGTCAAGGGGGAACTTTTGCGGCAAGAGGAGTTCCAAAAGGGCGGGGAGATTTTTCGCCGCCAAATAAGTGAATAAAAGCACAACTACCGACCACATCAAATCGGCCGCTGTTACCCAACGGCCCCCGGGGGCCGGTCCGGCCGAAGGGCCTTCCGACGCTGCCGCCCCAGCTCCCTCCCAAGCAATCTGCCAAAGCGGAATCCGCTTCAGCATCCCTAAAGCCGGCAAAATGTCCATCCAGATCATGCTGACGGCCCCTATGCCCCCTAAAAACAGCATCACACTCAGCAGTCTCTCCACTTGTAAGCCGATTTGGCCGAGGTCTGGTAAGGCGGAGGACTTTTCTGGGCCGGTCGGCGGCGTAGGTTCAGGCGGCGATGGGGAGGGTTCGGATAGACTGTGGGCAGCCTCCGCCTGAATCTTCGCCGTGCGCCGCTGCAGAATCAGAATCCCTCGTCGCAAAATGGCTCCCACCCATGCTACAGCTACCAGAGCGGCGACGCTGGCATAGAACCGGATGGCCAATTGTTGGGCGGTGTAGTAATAGCCGCCTGCCGCCAACAAAGCCAGCCCCACAGGCGTCAGAACTCCCAGCCAATACACCAGGAACCGAAATCGGAGCCACCAAGGCCTTTGCCCCTGGGCCTGAACCCCTCGCACCAACTCCCCCTTGGCCCGCAGCAGCAGGGCCCAACCTGCCGTCCAGACCGCCATCAACAGGATAAAAGCCCCCCGGCCCAGGGAACTGTCAAAACGCTGGTCGCTTTGGAAATAGAACACGGCGGCCAGGAATACCCAGGGCAGCGTAGCGGCCAAGCAGGTCCGCAACCACCGCCGCAGGGCCTTCATGCTGGAAATGGGCCAGCCGAAATGCGAATCCGCTAAGCCATGCACCTGACAAGTAACTAGCAAAACTTCCCCAGGCAGGAGCACCCAAGCCGTCAGTTGCAGGGCGGCTCCCACGGAGCGGACCCATTCCTGGGGGTTGATCGGCCAGGCCAAACACCACGGGACAAGCCAAAACACCGCGGGCCAAAATCCCGCCGCCGCTGCCGTCATCCACACCGTCTGCAAGGTAGGAAGGAATCGGCAGTAGTCTTGCTGTTGGGCCTCCTGGGCGATCTGGCTGATCCGGGATCGCAGTTTGGTTCCGGCATATCCCCAGACCAAAAGCAGGAGCAGCACCCCCGCCGCCTGCACCGGATAGGCCTGCACCGCCTGGAAGGAAGCCTGGGCCAGTTGTCGGCCATGCTCCCATTGCACGAACCAATGGACGGCGGCCATCCCGTGGCGGAGCATTTCCCGTTCCCACAACGGAGTGCTTCGAATCCATAGGATACGTTCGTCCACATAATTCTGATATTCCTCGACCAGCCGAACCAGCTTCGTCTGCTCCTGATCCAGCTCCACCAGGGTTTCAAAATACCGATGCAAAATCTGGATGAATAGATCCATTTGTTCCAGCTCCAGCAGCAGGAGTTCCCGGATGGCCTGCTGCCAGGCTTCCGGGGAAATGGTGGGCGGCGGCGGGCCTAGTTGCCCTTGGCGACGCTGAATCTCAGCTTCGAGATTGGCCATTTCCGTCCGGCGGTCCTGACAATCGAAAAGATCCAAGGTGATGGTTTGGATTTCCGGTTGGCGAGAGCGGATTTGACTTTGGATTTGGTACGGATCGGGCAAAGCAGCCCGTTGCTTTCGGAGTAAAAGGCCAATGCTCTGTGTCTGGCCCACCGCTTCCACTTTCTGTTGGGTGCGATGGAATTGCTGTTGGAGGGTTTCCCGTTGGGATGCGTTCTGGGCCAGTTCAGAAGCAGTCTGTTGCCATTTCTGCACGAGCTGTTCGGCCCGGTGAAGCCAACGGAGACTTGCTTCGACCAACGGCTGTAAACTGGAGGGGTATCTTTGAGCCGTTTGCTGAAGGCGATCTTTTTGCTCGGCCAACGGGTGGGTCCACTGGTCAGGCGATGTTGGCGAAAGGATTTTCGGAAAAGGGGAAGCCCCCTCCAACTCCGTGGGCCTCTCAGGGCTGCTGGATGGCCCGGATAGATTTTCCTCCACACTCCCGAAGGGGGCTTTTCCAGTCTCCTGATTTCCTCGAAAGATCGGATCCCCTTTTTCCGCCCAGGCGGAGGGGCCGGTCCTCTCTTCGGATACCCCGGGGCTGGTTTGGGACAGCAGCAGGGGATCGGCATGGGAGATGCTTGGGAACAGGCTCCCTGAAACTGTTCCGCATATTATCCATGCCGCCCAAATTGCCCATTTTACTGAAAACGAGCCGGAATAAAACCTAACCATTCCTCACCGCCTTTCTCCCAAAGAGGGTTATCCCATTTTGAGAGCCAGATACTCCCCCCGGAACGAAATTCCTTTTGGCGAAAATGTTTTACGGAAATAATCCTTTGGCGAAAAGAGGAGTTTGAGGACCATGAAAAAAAGAGGCGTTTGAGATCAAATGGAGATGCGCAGGGGAAAAAGAGGCTCGGAATGACCGGTTTTCCGCCTCCCTATTGGCCCCGCCAGAATGAGCAGGGCATGATCGAGGTGGATCTGGATGCAGGATCACCACTGCCAGGGTGGAGGAGGAGTTTTCCGGTTTAAGCCAGTTTGCGGCTCAGAGGGGCAGCGGTGGAGTTTTTGGAAAAGTTTTCCCTGGATACCTAATTGGCCCCAGTTATAACAAATAGGGGTGTTTTTTGGCTTCTTCCGGATCGAACGAGCAGGAGGGGCTATTTGGTTCAGGCAAGAGGGAGGCCCTGTCCAGTCGGCTTGGCGGTCCAAAAGGCACAAGATGCTTGGATTTTCTAACTCCTTTTGTCAATTAAACTTATGCTTCACCAATGAAGAAATTTTGCAAAAACTTTGCCTCAGCATTTGACAAGGCCAAAACAGCGTGTATATGGAATCTTGCAGGAGGAACACAACGGAGCCACGGAAGCCCATCGGACCAAGGTGAAAAATCCTGGAGGCCAAACGGGCGGACCAACAATCCTTCTGGTGGGTGGGAGTGGTCTAGGGGATACCCCCCCAAAGCCGAAAACCTCCGGAGCCTTGGTTGCCTTTTCCCTACGGTGATGTGCGGGACGGGTTGGGCATTTCCCAAGCGGTCCCGGCCGATGCGATCGGTCCAGCCGAGCTGTGGAAAAAGGCGCCCTTGGGTTTCCCGCCCCGTGTTTCTTCCTGCACCTGGGTCGGGGACTGGATCGGGCAGGGCAGCAGTCATGTACTCCGAACGGTTTTAGCAAAGGTGCTCGGCCATGCGGGAGATTGTTGGGCCACTGCGAGCATTCTGGCGGAGCCTGGCCGTGCACCGAGGTGCCCGATCCGATCCTTTCGCGGGGGCGTCCAGTCGGCTCCTGGACGCCCTGCTGAGTCGGCGACGGTGGAATTGGGTGCATCGGTACCTGCGGGAACAACCCAGGAAGTGGTGGGAGTACTGGCCCTACCCCTACCGCTCCCGCCCGCCTAGCTAAGAAAGGAGAAGACGCCCTACTTGCCAGTGCCAGCGACAATTCGATCTTTGATGCCTTCGGTGGCAGTTTTCTGGGGCATGGGGACGAGAGTCCTCTCAAGCCCGCGGGGCCCGACGGGTGGCCCAGCCTAGCCTCCTAAAGAGCCGTGCCTGATCCTGCCAAGGCCATCATGCAGGAAGCCAGGCGGCCCCGTGCACAAGCACATCCGCTGGCGGCGGCCCACGTTGGGAAGAAGGCCTTCGGAGGACTTTCTTCGCCCATCGATCAACTGGGGGTTCAGGAGGAGGGGAGTCGAGGCGACTAGAGGTCGGCCTGTAGGCCGGTTCCGATATGCTGGCCGGCCGACTCCGTGCACCCCCTTGTGAAGACCTCTTAGGCCGGGAGAATCGGCGACGATCCTCCCGGCCGCTTTTTTATCCCATTGAAAGTCCCCGGCGACCAGATCACTGATGAAAATTGGGGTTCCCAGATCGGCTTCCAAACCGGGGAAATTGTTGAAGAGCCACGAGGAGTCCACACGCCTTTGAAAAGCTTATTCAGGCGTTAGCTAGCGAGGGAAGATTTTCGCGCTCGGATGTGGTACAATAGAAAAAGTTTTTGGGACTTTTTCTGTGGATTTTGCTTGGTCAAAGGGAGGTCTTCCATGAAGGCGTTTGTGCCACGACGTGATTTTTTGAAAACAGGAGCATTTTTCGGCCTCGGTGCGATGGGGCTTTGCAGGTCCGGTCTGTGCGGAGCCGAAGCGGCCCAACAGGCGGGCAAAAAGTTGGCCCAAGGGGCGCCTCACGCCGAAAAGCTCGGCTGGCGTCTGGGTTGCCAAGCGTATAGCTTCAATCGGTTTACCTTTTTCGAGGCGGTGGATAAAACAGCCTCCTTGGGTTTAAAAGTCATCGAAATGTATCCAGGACAACCGATGAGTCCTGAGCACCGGGACATTCGGGTCGGCGATGGGATGTCCGAAGACGCCCGAAAGGTGGTGCTGGAAAAACTGCAATCTGCGGGCGTGAAGCTAGTCAATTACGGGGTCTGCGGCCTACCAAACGATGAAAAGGCGTGCCGACGCACCTTCGAGTTTGCCCGTCAGATGGGCATCGAAACTCTGGTCTCCGAACCACCTCCAGAAGCCTTTGATCTGCTGGATAAACTGGTCGAAGAGTACAAGATCCATGTTGCCCTCCATAATCATCCGAAACCTTCTCGGTATTGGGACCCGGAGACCGTGCTGAAGGTTTGCAAAGACCGCAGTCCCCGGATCGGGGCTTGCGCCGACACCGGCCATTGGATGCGTTCGGAGATCAACCCGCTGGAAGCCATCCGAAAATTGGAAGGCCGGATCATCAGTTTTCACTTTAAGGACTTGAACAAGTTCGGCTCTGGCGCCCATGACGTGCCGTGGGGAACCGGGCAGGCCGATGCCCGGGCCATTCTGAAAGAAATCCGTCGGCAAAAGATACAGGCCGTTTTCTCCATCGAGTACGAATACAACTGGGAAAACTCGCTGCCGGAAATCGCCCAGTGCGTGGAGTTTTTCGACAAAGTGGCGGCCGAACTACTCCAAATGTAGATCGGCTTTTCAGTAAAAGCCATTTTGTTCCGCCCGGTGCAAGTGCACCCGGTTTTTCAGTTCTTCGTCACATTTTAGCCGAATGGAGGCGCGTGCTTGTTAGCAGGCCCGCGAAAGCGGCGATCCAAGGCCGATACCTCCCAAGGCATCGAACCTGACAAGCAGGTCCCTCCAAGGGCATCTACATTCGGCTAAAATGTTCCAGTTTTTCTTAGCCGGGGCTGCTGCCTGGACAAGAATGCCTCATAAGGGGGACTGCCGATTTCGTGGGAATTCCCATGAGGACCTGGATGGCCGGTTGGGAAGGAATACCCCCAGAGGGTCTGCGGGCTTTTTGAGAAGCGCCCACGGTTTCGGGTCAGGGGGGAGTTTTTTCTGTCAGAGGCGTCAAAGCCCGCTGCTGGTAGAGACTCAAGCCATCCAGGGCATACATGAGAGCAAAAAACTCCTGGAGGCTCCATCTTCGGGCCTGCAAGTATCGGCCGGTGTGGATGAGGCTGAGCAGAGCCTGGGCCGACTTGAACATCCGGCTGTCATAGAGTTCTTCTTCCATGGATACAAAGGCCAGCCAACGGAAGATATGCCCTGTGGACTGAAGCACACCGAGTCGGTCCTGACTGGGACCAATCGCCTCTAAAAAGGCGGAGTTCCAGGTGCCGTCTTCGTTCTGACAGCGAAACGCATGTTTTTGGTACTGCTGAAGATACTGCTGGACCTGGTCAAACAGCGGAGTCCAGGGCAGATTGTATTTGCGCCGGGCGTACAGGGCGTAGCTTAAGGCCATCAACCGATGCAGACCGCCGTCCGGAGCGGCGTCGGTGGGAGCAGCAAGCACCTCCGAGATCAACCGTTCCAAAGACCACGGCTCTCCCAGGTTGTTCTGCCAGGAGGTTTCTTCCGGTTTTTCCAGATAAAAACTCAGGCCCAAAAGCACATGGGACTGGTCGTTTGTGATGGCGGCGGAGGGGGGATTGGGGGAGGTTCGGTCAACTAGGGAGCGGCAGTGGAGTTTTTCGTATTCGACCAGATCGGCCACGGTCCGCTTCTCCTGGCCGACCTGCAGGGGATAATCTTTAGGCACCCTGGCCCAGGCCAATAGAGCTAAGAATTGGCCCCGATGGGTTTGATAACCATAGCCGAAACGGGCGGCAAAATGGCCGTCGTGTTTCACCAGCAATTGCCGATCAGCGCAGGGATAATTATGGCACAAGATAGCCAAGGTGTTGACTTTTTTTGCGTCGGGGCCTCCGTAGGCGGCTTCGGCATTGCATCCCCAGAGCAAGGCCCAGAGCATCATTTCAGCCGGTGTATGGTCTCGGGTGTTCAAGGGGAGTTGCCAGGCGGATTGGACGGTTTGGCGGATTTGCTCGGCCAGGGTTTTCCACTCTGGGCCGAGTTGGTGGCGGGAAGCGGATTTTGCCTGGGGGGGAGGTTGAAGTGGCGCAGAAGATTCGCTAATTCCTTTAGTTTTTTCATCTTGTCCATTTTTCTGAAATTTACTAGATGGTCTAGATTTTATGGATGTGCCATTTTTCGATGGAACGGTCTGCTTTATCGGTTCTTCCTTCTCTGGATTTCCAGCAAAAGGCTTTTCCGGTCCCAGGGAAAGCCCATCCATCTTAGGAGGCTGAGGATGCGGATTTCCCAAAATCAGTTCTGAAGGCTGTTGGGCAGAGGCTTCAGAATTGTCTATTTTGGCCAATTTTCCTTTTTTTACATCGTGGTTGGATGCAGCCTCCTCCAAATCGGCTTGGAACGCTTTCGAAAACGCCTGCGACGAAAAAACCTGTTCCCCTACCCTGGCCTCGGTCTTGGAGGGGGCTTGACTGGGAGAAATTGCCCAGGCGAAAGGCAGCACCCCGCCGAAGAGTATCCCTATCCACACGATTCCACAGCATCCATAGAGACGAAAAAAGGAAAATCGTTTCATTGGAATGGCCTCCTGCGATTCCCCGAAGTTGGAAAACCTGCAAAGCGAACCTACGGACCGGAGGATAGAACAGAATCATTTCCGCAAAAAAGTCTGAGCCGGTTATTTCCCTCCTCCCAGGGGGGCAGTTTCGTCATGTCGCGGCCGATCGATAATGAATCCGCCGGCGGCGCCCCGGCGGGTAATAGCGCTATTGGCCGCCCCACAACCGTACTCGTCTTTCCCGCCGTAATCAACCACAAAGCTAAAATTGCCGCCAGAACCGAGTGTAGGATGGTAGGTATTGGTGGAAGAAGCGTAGCCTTGGTTTTGGCCCAGATACACGTCGTTGCCGTCGTAGTCGAACAGGATGCCCAAACCTGCCTGGGCGCCAACGCCTTGGGTCAGACCGCCGGTGGCTTCATACCGATCCTGACCGCCGAAATCGCACAGCAGGCCCACCGAATCATCCCAAGCCATGCCCAGGCCCATGATCGTACCGCCGTAGGTGTCATCGCCCTGGTCGTCGAACAGAAATCCCAGAGCATAGTGGCATCCCCACCCGACGCCGAACCGCTGGAACCTGGCCTGGGTCCGTTCGGAGCCATCGTAGGCTTTCAAGGTGGCGCCCAATCGGCGGTCATTGCCGCCGAAATCGCGGGCAAAGCCCATGCCGCACCAGTAGCCGCCGCCGTGGGCCAGGTAATCGTATTCGTACACGTCGTCGCCGCCGCCATCCAGAATGACGCCGATGCCGCCGTTAGCGACCTGCCGAAGTCCGGCCCCTACGCCTTGCCCCCACCCTTCGTAACCAGGGGTCTCTTCGTAGGTATCCAGGTAGTAGCCGCCGGTGTAGTAATGGTCCGCTCCATCCAGGTCGTCTAAAATCCCCATGCCCAACGGTCCGCCGAAGCCTTGGGTCCACAGGGCGCCTCGATACTGGTCATTGCCAGCCCGATCCAGGAGCAGCCCCAAGCCGGCCAAGGCGTGCCCCTGCACCCGGCGAAGCGCGATATATTGGTCGTCCCCTTGGTGGTCGATCAGTATCCCCACCCCAGCTACAGCCGATCCCTGGGCCACATCCCGCGCTAAGTACGTGTCGTTTCCCTGCAGATCGACCAAGAGGGAGACTCCCAGGATGGCCCCGCCTTGGACGCCCGGTTTGGCAGCCCGGTAGGTATCGTTGCCGGCCAAATCCAGCAGCACCATCACTGGGCGATAAAACGAAACGGCGCCTTCCAGGTAGGTGTCATCGCCGCCCAGGTCGATCAGCGCTACAACATCGGGCATCTGGTCGAGGTGGTACTGATTTTTTCCCCGGCCGCCGATCAGAATGGTTCCCACCGGTGTGTCGATTTTCCGCACCAGAATCCCTTCCACACCAGCAACAGTTTCCGAGGAGGCGGCAGGAGCGGCGGCCTGTTCGGGCCATTGGGCCAACTGCTTGAGGAATTCCGGTTGGGTGAGCACCAGGAGCGATTCGGCGGCGGCCAACAGCTCCGCCCGATCCAGTTTTTCCAACAAGTTACACAGGCGGCGACCGGTTGGCCGATCCGCCAAGGTGTGTCCCATCCGATTTTGGCCGACAAAGACCGGCTCCAATTGGCGGACCAATTCGCCCAACTCTTCTGGCAACAAGGGCGCCAAGGCCCGGCCGTAGTGGCAGTGGGCATCGATCAGGGCGTTTTGTAGGACATCCAGGGCCTGCTCCGGACTGGAGATTTTGGGAAATGCCAATGGTTTTCTTTGGGGCTGATCCAGTTTTTCCCGCACCATTCGCATCAGCAGGTCCAGACCGGACGGAGCGTCGCCTTTCCGAAGGGCTTCGTGCAATTGGCGGGTGAACGCTTCGGCCTGGGCCGGTGCGGCGAGCGGCTCTCGGAGCATCCGGTCATACCACTGGAGTCGGCAATTGCCCGTTAGTTCGCCGCCTCGGCCCGTAGCACTTTCGTCCAACATTCGGCCGCTATAAGCACGAAATCGGGCATAGTTTTCCAAAATCCCCCGGTCTTGCAAGGAGGAGGTGATTTCCCGTTCCAGCAGGACCATGATGCCCGGGGCCTGGGGATGCCCCACAGAAACTTCTACGGCAGTTTCTTCCGGAAAAATCGTTCTCTGAAGAATCGCCGGGCTCCCCATCCCGGCGGCTACAATAAGCAACCTTAACCAGCATCGGGCTTTAGACCACTTTGAGGCTCCCAACCGATTCACCTGATGACTCCTTCCACTCATCGCAAGAAAAAGGAAATATGTTATGTTAATCCCTTCGTCTTTTTTGGTCAATAGACGATGGCGAAGGGGAAAACCAAAGAGGAAAAGCCGCTCAAGAAGGGATTGAAACCCCAGAGGGGCGAAGAGGTCCCAGGAAAAGAAGCGCTATTGTTCGATGAGTTTTTCGCGGATGGCCAAGCGAATCAGATCGCCCGAACGATGCAGTCCCAGTTTATTCATGAGACGGGCTTTATGGTTATCCACCGTGTTAGGCGACAGATGCATTTGTTCAGCACATTCTTTGACTGTCAAACCCCGTGCCAGATGGATGAGCACTTCCATTTCGCGACGGCTAAGCCGACTTAAAGGAGAATGCTCTACCTCACAGGCGTCGGTCTTGCCGGAAGAGCTTAGGGATTGGCGAGGTAAATGGGGCGCCGCTCCGGTCCTCTTAGGAAAGGAAAAGCTTTCTACCGCCGGAGTAGAAACGATGCACCCCTCCAAAATCCGACGTAACCCTGCTGAAAGGACTCCAAACGAATCCGCCAGGGTAAAATATCCGGCAGATCGGAGACTTTGTACGGCTACCCAACGTCCCTGATGGACGGAGTCATCTAAAAAAACGACTCGGATTTTAGGCCAACGGCATCGGATCTGTTGGAACAACAGAAAGGCCTTTCCATCCGGGAAAGTTAAATCGACAACCGCCACTTCTGGTCGCCATTGTTCTATGGATAGTAACGCTTCTTCCACGTTTCCTACCAATAGGACCTGCCAATCGGGCTGTTGAGAAAATAACGCCTCCAATCCCTCAGCAACTAAACGACGTGCAACAACGATGAGAATCCGGCGCCGAAGAGGCTGCTGATGGGATGAATCGATCCGCTCCATGGTCGAATTCCCCCCGAGTGCCAATCTTTTCATTCCCTCGAAAAAACGGAACCCTTTAGCCGAATGAAGCAACTTGCCCTCCCCTGGCCGTCTAGAGGCCGGCCACCCTGTCGGTTAGCCGAGCCAGGGGTATCATTCCCGCGAAGGCGGCAGTCCAGAAAGTAGGAGGCCATGTGATCTGGATTCCTGCTTACACAGGAATGACACATAAACCCCTCCATTCGGCTGAAATGTTACCGATTTTCCATTTTCCTTTTCCCGAATAGGTGGACGGCACCCAAGCCGTTTTCTGATCCGGTAAAGCAACGACTCCCACCATCCACCTAGAATCTTGACAAGCGATCATCCATGGTGCGTCTCAATATAACATCCCCCAGTGTCAACTATTTGACACCATTCCTCGAAACAGGTCGAAATTTCCACGAGCCAATTCGGTCTGGCCGGGATCGGACACCACTTTTCCGCATGATCCTCATCTTTTCGGCCAGGCCGCTGAAGGAATAACGACTTCACCACTCTCAGACCATTGCTATCTACACCTGGGATTCTACCCCAAACATATGGCACTCAGCCCCAAGATATGGTGGGGTTCAAGGATGCGTAGGATACCAATGACTCTCAGACATGGGGCAGTCCGAAGAGAATCCTACTGCTGAGGTAGGTTGGTTAAACCATTCAGAGGGGGAAAATTCCTCCGACAGACAAGCGACACAACAAAAGACTGTCGGAATTGGACAGAGTGGACTACGAATATGGAAGCAAAATGTATAATATCTTTCCTGAAGCCCCTTGGAACTCTCGATAACTTTCCGGGGAAGAACGGAACCCCTGAGGGCTAGCAGAAAAACGAGTGTTTTTCGACATACGAGGGAATGAAGTCGGGACTCCGGAAGCATTTTTCATTTTCGTAACACTTTAGCCGAATGACGCAACTCGCCTCTCTCCCAGTGGGAGAGGCCGGCTGAGGTGAAGCCGAAGCCGGGTAAGGGGTGTCATTCCCGCGAAGGCGGCAGTCCAGAAAGTAGGAGGCCATGTTATCTGGATTCCTGCTTGCGCAGGAATGACACATAGCCCCCTGCATTTGGCTAATTTGACTGTATCTACCCGGCCAAGCCCCCACAACTTGTAGGGGGTAAGAATCGGCTCAAACCCAACCGATTGTGGTAATTACTTCCGGTAGATACAGTCAAGCTAAAATGTTACCATTTTCCTAAAAACCTAGGGGAGACGCATGAAAGTTCTTCAAGACGAAACGGTTCTGGCAGTGCCGGTACAAATGGAAGGTGCGTTCGCATGTCGGATGCGTTGTTTGATCGGACCGGAGGATGGGGCGCCGAGTTTTACGATGCGGCAATTCGAGGTTTTGCCTGGCGGTCATACACCCCGGCACGCCCACGGCTACGAACATGAGGTTTTCATTTTGGAAGGCAGCGGCGAGGTGGTGGACGCTCATGGCCAGGCCCATCCGCTTCGGCCCGGCACGGTTATTTTTGTTCCGCCTAACGAGCTCCATCAATTCCGAAACACGGGCAACGGACCGCTCCGGTTTCTCTGTTTGATCCCCCATTCCTCTCAAGGTGGCTGTGGAGCTGCTGCCTCCTCCGATTGCCGGTAGATTCCCATGGGCCTGGCAGCACGGTGGGGGCGCTTGTATGGTGTTCGGTTCGAGGGTCGGTAGATCACGAACCTATCGGCAGGTTTTTTGTGTCTCAGGAACCGTCTTTATAGAGAATCCGCCAACATTTGGTGGGCGTGGTAACTGCTGCGGACGAACGGGCCGCTGGCAACCTGCCGGAAGCCCAACTGACGGGCCCATTGGCCGAACCGTTCAAACTCCTCCGGCCGCACATAACGGACCACCGGTATCTGCTCTGGAGTGGGCTGAAGATATTGGCCGAGGGTGAGCAGGCGGCAGCCCGCCTCAGCCAGATCGGCTAAGGTCTCCAACAGCTCTTCTTCGGTTTCGCCCAGTCCGAGCATCAGGCCGGTTTTAAGCGGTAAGAGAGGTCGGCTTCGATGGGCGTGCCGAAACAGGGCCAGGGTGCGTCGGTAATCGGCGGGAGGAGACCGGACCTCCGGGTAGAGCCGGGGAACCGTTTCGCAGTTGTGATTGAGCACATCCGGCTCAGCGGCCAACAGATGGTCCAAGGCTTGCCAATTACCGGCCAAATCGGAGATGAGCACTTCTACAGTAGCTCCAGGCAGACGGGTCCGGATGGTCTGGATGGTTCGGACCAGATGATCGGCGCCGCCGTCGGGCAGGTCATCTCGGGTTACCATGGTCAGTACGACATGTTGCAGACCGAGCCGATGGGCCGCCTCGGCCACACGGGCCGGTTCGGTGGGATCCGGCGGCTGGATGCGCCCTTTGGGTACCGAACAGAACCGACACCGCCGAGTGCAGATCGGGCCCAGCAGTAAAAAAGTAGCCGTCTTCTGGCCGTAACATTCTGTCCGGTTCGGACAGCGGGCATGATGGCAGACCGTCTGGAGGCCCAGATCGGCCAACACCTGGGCGGTGTGTTGGTAGGTGTTGTCGGTCGGCAGAGGCCGTTTTAGCCAACCGGGCAGACGCCGGGACGGAGAGTGCCGCATAGTTGATTTGGGTCCTTTTTGGGGTTGTCGTCTGAGGGCAAGTTTTACGGAAGCCTGTCGGAAGGTTCCGGATAGGCGGCCTTCGGGGCAGGGCTTCTCCAATCGCCATTCCGAAACCGCCGATAGAATATTATGATAAAGGAAGGGGCGGAGGCAAAGGGAGCACTTTTTGGGCGGCCCTTTTGTGGCGAAAGCTCGTTCATGGCGAAAAAGCAGAGTTCGGCGAAAGGTTCTCAGCAGCCCCAGCGTCGGCTTGTGGCCCAGAACCGCAAAGCCCGGCATAAGTACGACATCTTGGAGACGCTCGAATGCGGACTGGTGCTCGTGGGCAGCGAGGTGAAAAGCCTTCGGGCAGGACGATGTTCCCTTGACGAGGCCTACGGACGGCTAAAAGAAGACGAAGTTTGGCTCATCGGCTGTGACATCCCAGAATACCTGGAGGCCAACCGATTTAACCATAATCCGAAGCGGCCGCGGAAACTCCTGCTTCATCGGCGGGAAATTCGGCGGTTTGCTGCTCGGGCGATGGAAAAGGGACTGACCCTCGTGCCGCTGGAAATCTACTTCAAAGGTCCCCAGGCCAAAGTGCTTATGGCCATTGCCAGGGGGAAAAAACTTTATGATAAACGGCAGGCCATGAAAAAGGCGGAAGCCGAACGGGCCATCCGCCGCGCCCTGCACCAACGCCGCCTGTAAGGAACCGCCTGGACGAATCTCTGGAAAAGCTAGAGATTCCTTTAGAGAATGATAGGCCGAATCAGGCGGCAATGGATTTTCTCCATGGCGGCCTCCAGACGTTGGTACATGGCCTGGTCGGTGTAGGTGCCCAGGATGGCTCCGCCGCTACCGGCAAAATGGGCCGAGGCGCCCACTTCACGAGCTCGGCGAACCATCTCCGCATGGCGGGGCAGGATTTTACAGATCGACTCCCGCAGGTCATAGTTCCGGTTAATCAGTTCGCCCAAGCGTTGGGCGTCCCGACGCAGCAGGGCTTCTCGAGCCTCCAGGGTAATGGCCGCCAATTCCTCCATGACCTGCAACACCTTCGGTTCACCCTGTTCGTACCGGGCCCGCAGATTGTTATGGACCACTTCGGTCGGTTCGCTGGTATCCACCGAATAGGCCACATAAACCGGCGGAAGCAGAGCGGGGTCCATCGGCTCATATTGGCCACACCATAACCCACGATCCCGACACATCTTCTGGCGGGTAAAGTCCATATATACCACACCTTCGTACACCTGGATCACCCGATCCTGCAAGCCGGCGGCAATGCCCAATTCCTCCGTTTCCACCGACAGGGCCAACGACGGCAGCACATGCCGAGGAATGTCCACCCCGTAAAACTCCGTCAGGCATCGCAGGGTGGCCACGATGATCGCACTGGAGCCGGCCAGACCCACTTGCCGCGGAATGGTGCTCTCGTACCGGATGGAAAAGTTCCGCTCGTGCAGCCGATGGCCTTGGCGGTAACAATAGTCGGCAAATTTCCGGATGGTGGCCTTCACCAACCGCAGACCGCCGTAATAGCCGTGCAGTTGCACATCCTGCACCAATTCATGGATGGAGCGGAATCGGCTTTGATCCTCCTGGCTGGGCAGCAACTCGATCTCGTCCCATTCGTACAAGGTAACCTGAGCCCAGAAGTTTTTAACGATAATGGAGATGGTTCGGCCGTGATAGCCGTCCGATGGGTTGCCGATCAGGCCGGCTCGGGCATAAGCCCGTTTGCGGATGATTTGCATGGTTACCGCCTCGCCAAAGTTTCCAACAATTGGGCCAGGAAGGGGCGTAGTTGGTCGCCGATCTGAGGATCGGCCAAGGCAAACTCCACAAACGCCTGAAAATAGCTCTGGAAATTGCCGATGTCGAATCGTTTTTGGTCTGGCGGAAGCCGGATGCCGAGGACCTTGCCGCCCTCGGCGATGAGCGATCGGATGGCGTCGGTCAGTTGGATTTCGCCTCCTTTGCCGGGGGGAGTGCGGCGAAGGTGATCGAAAATGGCCGGACCGAACACATATCGAGCCGCCACCGCCAGGCTACTGGGCGCCTCGTCCACCTCCGGCTTTTCGATCAAATCATCCAATTCAAACACTTCCCCGTCGCCGTCCCGGGGTTGGGCGATGCCGTACTGAACCACATCTTCCCGAGGCACTTCTTCAAAGGCGATCACCGCAGCGGCTCGCCGGGCCTCAAACTGCTCGATCATCAGCCGAACCACCCTAGACTCCGCATTCAGCCCGATGATCGAATCCCCCAGGGCAACGACAAACGGCTGTCGGCCCACGACCGGCGCAGCACACAAGACCGCATGGCCCAGCCCTAATTGCCGACGTTGCCGGGTGTAAAAATATTCCACATCCTCCCGCTCGAAGGCCAACTCGGCCAGCAGCTCCTCCTGCCCCTTTTCCCGAAGCAGTTGGATCAGTTCGGCGTCGATGTCGAAATGGTTTTCAATGGCCGTCTTGCCCGGCCCTGTAATGAACAATATCCGCCCAATCCCGCACCGAACCAACTCTTCGACCACATATTGGACCACCGGCTTTCGGCCCACCGGGAGCATTTCCTTCGGCTGGCTTTTCGTCAGGGGCAAAAGCCGCGTCCCTCGACCCGCCACCGGTACCACCGCTAAATCAATCGCCATCGGCAACGTCCTTCGCTCTTCTCACGCCACGTGGGAAAGGTTCTAAATATGTAAAAATTTCCCCCATTTGGAGGAAGTATCCCTCCCTATGTCACTGCCCGCGCAAGCAGGAATCCAGTATTCCGCCTCTCCCCCGGCCGTCGAGAGGCCGGCCTGCACAGCAGGCTGGGTGAGGGGGATAAAACAAGGCATCTGTCCACTGCCCCCAAAGACCTTCTCCGGGGACTCCTTTAGAAATCATACTCTAAGCCAATCCCTCTGGGCCTGTCTAGAGGAGAATTTCCCCCATCTAGGGGGACAAGGCGATGTGAATGTCCCGCAACGCTGCCAACCGGAGACAGTGTTTCCAGCCGGGCAATACCACAGCTCCAGTTCCAACAAAAGAACCCCACAACGTCCCAACCGGAGGTGGTCAAAAAGAAGCCCTGGAAAGACACCGCGGAGAAGGCCAAGGACAGCAGTATCTACCCCTTTCGTAACATGTTAGCCGAATGGAAGGGCACACTGGTCGTACCCGCAAGAGCGGCGATCCAAGGCAGATACCTCCAAGCCATCGGACCTGAGAACCAGGTCCCTCCAACGGCATCTTCATTCGGCTAAAATGTTCCCCCCTTAGATTCCCCCCCACAGAGGCCCCTACTCATGGACAGTCTGCCCCAAGGTCCAGGCCAAGGATAACCCTTAGACAATCCCTTAAAAAATGGCGCCGGAGCACCTCTTTGCCCAGGGACCAGGCAGATTCAGGCAACCGACGGCTGATTGGCGTAGCTTATTGGGGCAGCAGCTATGTTTTTTTTCGGCGGCTCAGCCAACGCCACCCGGCCAAGCCGACAAGGGCTAGCCCGGCCAGCAGGCCGCTGGACGGCTCCGGAATCGCATAGTTCAGAAAGACGCTGTTGCCCTGGTTGCCCAGGCTCACCCACCATCGCCCGCCGTGCCACGAGTTCTGGAAATTGTCCAAATCCACCAGGAACTTTTCCGGGCTAAAGCCGCTCACCCCGCCGGTGGTCCGGGCAATCTCCCAGGAATAGACGCCCAGCGGGTTAAAATCGCCCACCAGGCCCGGCAGGCCGCCAGCGCCAAGGGAAACCACATCAATCACAAACGGCTGGGCCGGGGTGGCCGTAATGTCGAGCGTGCCGGTGATATCGACCAGGTCCCAGCCAGTGCCCGGCCCGGCATCCACGTCCTGGATTTCCCATTGGTAGGTTCCCGCAGGCGCCCAGGTTTGGCTTCCGGTGTGGATCGTGCCGACGCTGGCCCCCGGGGCGATGGTGCCCTGGACCAAGACCGGGGCTTTGGTCGTGCCCGTGCCGCCCAGCAGGCCGCCAGCGCCCACCGTGTAAAGTCCCGGCGTGGTAGCCGGCGTATGCGTGCCTGTAAGCAACAGTTTCCCCGCCAGGATCGTGGTCGGCCCGATATAGGTGTTGGTGCCGGAAAGGACCATGGTCCCGGCGCCGGTCTTGACCAATTCCATGCCTTCATACCCGCCGCCGTGATCGACGATTTGGGCTGAGACGATCAAATCCTGCGCGGCCGGCCCATCTTCCACGTCAAAGGTGGTCTTGGTGGCCGAAGCCGTCTTCACA
>Ga0272448_1001352_pt1 | contig 33505 bp, 29 predicted proteins | sample YNPCB0191_FD_202220 | JGI IMG/M metagenome (GOLD analysis project Ga0272448, IMG submission 202220) | Hot spring sediment microbial communities from Yellowstone National Park, WY, United States - YNP-CB-019-1 | ecosystem: Environmental > Aquatic > Thermal springs > Hot (42-90C) > Sediment...
AGAATCGTCCGCAAAGGGGCTTTTCAGGGCTCCGGAGCGGCCTCCCGGCCCGATTGAGATATTTTAAAGGTGCGGCATTGAGCCCGGCTAATCACCGGGGCAGGGGGATTTTTGTCCAAAGTCCAGTAGGGATCATGGGTTAGAAAAAATGGGCTAATCCCGAACGACCGATTCCTAACAACGAAAATTCTTTCGTGCCCTTTGTGCGGCCTTTGTGTCCTTCGTGGTTTTTAGATAGTTACGAGCAGGAATCCAACAGCGAAGGGTAGCACTGTGATGAACGACCGGGTCCTCCCCGAAATTCATCTGATTCTCTGTAACCGCTGCGGTGCGTGCGTCCTCCTCTGCCCCACCCACGCCCTGGAGATGGGGCCGGAGGGTCCCTTCATCGCCCGCCCGGAGGATTGCGCATACTGTGCCACCTGTGAGACCTATTGCCCCAATGGGGCCATCACCCTCGGATACGAAATCGTCTGGGGTGGTCCGCCGTGAATTCAGACGGGGGATAGGAGGCTTTGAAATGAGACCCACAGAGACCCTGATGCACGAACACGAAATCATCCTGATGGTTCTGGACGCCGCCGAGCGGGAGATTCAGCGGATGCGGGAGACGGACGCCGTCAGAAGGGAATATCTGGAGCAGATGGTGGACTTCTTCCGCAACTTCGCCGACCGCTGCCACCACGCCAAAGAGGAGAACCTGCTCTTTGTCCGGATGGAGGAGCGGGGGATGCCCCGGGAGGCCGGCCCCATCGGCGTGATGCTCTATGAGCACGACCTGGGGCGGGGGCACGTGCGGGCCATTGCCGACCTGCTCCCCCGAGCCGGCGACGACCCGGCCGCGCGGGACGGCATCCGGCAGCACCTGGCGGCCTACGTCCAGTTGCTGCGCGACCACATTTACAAAGAGGACCACATCCTCTACCCGATGGCCGATCAGTTGCTCTTGCCGGAGGACCAGCGGGCGCTGGAGGCGGAGTTTGAGCGGGTGGAGCGGGAGGAGATCGGCGTGGGGGTGCACGAAAAGTACCACGAACTGGCCCACCGGCTGGCGGGGGGAGAGGCTCTATGATAGAAATTCACCTCTACGGCAAACTGCGACGGCTGGCATCGGACCCCCGGGGGGACCGGGAGGCGGTGGTTCACCTGGACGCGCGGCCGGAGGAGACGGTCGGTTCGGTGCTGGAGCGGCTGGGCGTCCGGACCGAGGAGATTGCCCACATCTTCCTCAACGGCGCGCTCCTGACCACCTGCAACTCCATGGCCCCCTGGCTCCGCTACCAGCGGGTCCGGGAGGATGTCCCCACCTGCGAGCCCAACCTGGACACCCCCGTGCGAGATGGCGACCGGCTGGGGCTCTTCGGCCGGGACATGGCGATGCTGGTGGTGTAAGAGGCAGGAGGCAGGAAGCAGGAAGCACGGAACACGCAATACGCAACACGCAGCACGGAACACGATGTACGACGACTTCAGCGCCGACTACGACCGTTTCGTGGATTGGCCCGCCCGGCTGGCGGCGGAGTTGCCGTTCATTGAGCGTCTTGTGCCGCAGGCTGGAAGCCTGTGCTGCGTCCTGGATGCCGCCTGCGGGACCGGGATGCACGCGGTCGCCTTGGCCCGGCAGGGATACCGGGTCGCCGGCACCGACATCAGCCCGGAGATGATCGCCCGCGCGCGGGCCAACGCGGTGGCCGCCGGGGTGGACGTCCGCTTTGAGGTCGCGGGGTTCGGCGAACTCTCCGCCCGCTTCGGCGGTGATTTTGATGCTGTCCTCTGCCTGGGCAACTCCCTGCCCCACGTCCTGACGCCCTCAGCCCTGCGCGCGGCCCTGGCGGATTTCGCCGCCTGCCTGCGGTCCGGAGGCGTCCTGCTGGTCCAGAGCCTGAACTACGACCGTATCCTGGCCCGCCGGGAGCGGTGGATGGAGCCCCAGGCCCGCCGGGAGGGAGAGCGGGAGTGGCTCTTCCTGCGCTTCTACGACTTTGACCCCGACGGCCTGCTGACCTTCCACGTGATCCGGCTGTACCGGTCCGGCGGCCCCTGGGAGCAACGGGTGATGTCCACCCGCCTCTGGCCCCTGCGGCGGGCGGAACTGGTGGCGGCGCTGGAGGGGGCGGGCTTTGCCCGCATCACCCTCTGGGGCGATATGCAGGGTACTCCCTTTCAGTTGGAGGAGAGTCCCAATCTGGTCATCGGAGCATGGAAAGAACGGAATGGTTAGATTTCTCCCACATTCAGCGAAATCAACCGGCTCCGTCCTTCCGGCTGAACTCCAGCCGGGGAGGGACGGTCGCGCTCTCCGATGACTGGGGGCGCAGGAACCTGGTGCTGGTCTTCCTGCCCGGTCTGGATTGTCCGGGGTGCCGGGCGGCGCTGCAGAACTTCGCGGATCGCTACCGGGAGTATCAGGCCGGCGCGGCACAGGTGCTGGTGGTGGTCTCCAGCCCTGCCGCTCAGCGGGCCCTGGAGGAGGGGGCCGCATATCCCTTCCCCGTGCTGGCGGACCTGGAGGGAGATGTCCGGCGGGCCTACACTGCGCTCCTGCCCGTCCCGGTCGGGGACGACCAGCCCGTGGTCTTCATCCTGGACCGCTACCGGGCGCCGTACGTGGCCTGGACCGGCCCCGAACCGGACGATCCGGCCCTGCAGGACGAATTTCTGGACTGGCTGGACTTTATGGAGTTCCAGTGCCCGGAATGCGGGGCACCGGAGTGGCCGTGAGGCGAAGCACGGCGCACGGAATCCGCAACACGGTAAGGAGCACGCCATGCAACAGAACCGTTCCCTTTTCACTACGCCATCTCTCCTGTTTCTGGTCACCGCCTGGGAGGCGTTGCTGGTGGTGTTGCTGAGCCCCCTTTCCGCCACCGGGCCTCTGGCCGGGCTGGGTCTGGCGGACCGGTTGGGGCTGGACGAGGCCGGGCGGGTGGGCCGCATCGTGATGCTCTACCACTCCCTGGCGGTTCCCTTCGTCGCCGCGCTGGTCTACCTGATCCTGGACGCGCTCCCCTTTGAGCCGCGCATCTCCCAGTCCGTCCGGCCCGCGGTCACCGCGGGCTACCTCCTGACCAGCGTGGGCGGGCTGAGTTTCGCCTACCTGCGGGCGGGCTGGATCGCACATGGGTTGTTCCTGGTGGGGCTGAGTCTGACCTTCTACGCCGGGGTCGTCCTCTGGTGGGGCCTCTCCCCCTGGCGCCCCGTTCGGAGCGAACCGCAACCCGCTGGTAGTGAGCCACGTAGTGAAGCGGAGTGGCGTCCAGCGCTCCGCTGGGCTTTCTGGCTTATGGCCCTCTACACCCTCGTCTCCGCGGTCATCGGCGGGGCCGTGGGGGCCTACTTCGGCAATGGCTTCCAGGCCTTCCTGGCCGAGGACGTCCTGCGCGCGGAGCACGACCTCTTTCAACGGGCCATCATCGCCCACCTGCACATCATGCTGACGCTGATAGACGTGGCCCTGCTGCTCCTGATCGCCTGGCGGGTGGGCCTGGCAGGCCGGGCGTACCGGGTCGCGGTGCCCCTCATCATTGCCGGAACCACCATCACCGCTTTTGCCACCTGGAGCGTTATGGTGATTGAGAAGATTGCCCACCGGATCATCAACGTGGGCGCAGTGGTCCTGCTGGCCGGGGCCGCCATCGTCGCCCTCTACGGGATGCGGGGCCTGGTCCGGGAACGGCGGGACCGTCCGGCGCTGTGGGCGCTTCTGAGCGACCCTGTCCGCTTCGGGATGCTCTTCCACCTGCTTTTTGTCAATCTGGTGGTGACGGTTCCGGGCGTGTGGGTGGCGCTGAATCTGGAGGCAGTGCGGGCGGGGGACCCGGCCTGGGAGCGGGCCTTCGCCGTGGGCCACTGGCATGTCCTGGCGACCCTCTCGGCGGCGGTGGGGCTGCTGCTGGTGGTGGACCGGTTGGGGGCGCGGGGCTGGCTGCGGCAACTGGTCGGGTGGGGCGTTCTGTTGGGCTCCACCCTGGCCTTCTCGGCCGTCCAGTTCTACCTGTTCCGCCAGCCCGGCACGGAGCCGGCTCGGGCCGTCCTTCTGGCCATAGATGCGGGCATCGGTCTCTTCCTGCTGGCGCTGGCCCTTTTTGTGCTGGGCCAGAGGTAGGGCAACTGCAAGCAGTTACCCTACGTTAGGATTTAGTAGCACAGGCTTCAGCCTGTACGGAGTAGCACAGGCTTTAGCCTGTGCGCTACGGCTGAAGCACTGTGAGGCCGGGAATGCGGCGGAAATGCCTGCGGTCAAAGGTGCAGACTGTATGGATGCCCTGCGAGAGCATCCAGGCGGCATGATAGGCATCGGCGAAGTCTAAGTTTTGTTCCTTGTACCAGGCAATAGCCTGTAGGAGAATCTCCGCTTCCGGGACTTCCAGGCCGGGGGTGTTCAAAATCGCCAGGACCTTCTCCGCAATGGAAGGGCGGGAAAGGCGGTAAACAGTCTCCAAAACCCACACGATTTCGGCGATCACCAGGCTGTTGGTGAGCAGAGTGACCTCGCCCGCCGCCCGGCGCAGCAGGGTCTCCACGGCGTCCGCCTGCTGGGGGATGTCGTTGGTGAGGTAGCGGAGGAAGAGATTGGTGTCTGCGAACAACCGTTCAGGGCTCATTCGACTCTACCCTCTGGGCGTGCGCCGCGATGGCTTGGCGGCGGAGTTCGTCAAAGTCCTGGGGGCCTTCTACGGGAACGCTCCCCCGCAGGTCCAGGAGGGTCTTCCCCAGGGGCTGCAGGAGGAACCGGTCGCCGAAGGGGATGAAGGCGACCCGGTCTCCCGCCTGCAGGCGCAGTCGCCGCCGGAGCGCGCGCGGGAGAGTCACCTGTCCTCGCCGTCCAACGCGGACAATCAGAGAATTCATCCGATTATCTCCTTGTTTGCAGACTATTTTCAGTATAGCAGACAATTGTGAGAATGTCAAACCATATCTGACTCCACTGCAAAAAGGGTTCTTTATCGCAGGGACCGCAGAGGACGCAGAGCAATATTAAAGAAAATCTCTGCGCTCTCTGCGTTCTCTGCGATGAGTTTTTGCAGTGAACTCATATCTGGAAGGGGCAACTGCAAGCAGTTGCCCAACAGGAGAAGGAGTCCCATGAGCGAGTACATCAACAACCGACAGAAGCGAAAAGAAGCCCTGAAGAACATCATCCGGCAGTTGCACGAGGGCCGGACGGTGGACGAGGTGAAGGCGGAGTTCGCCGCTCTCCTGCGGGACGTGGGGCCCACGGAGATCGCCGAGATTGAGCAGGCGCTGATCGACGAGGGCCTTCCCGAAATGGAGATCAAGCGGCTCTGCGACGTCCACGTCGCCGTCTTTCGGGAATCCCTGGAGGCCCAACAGAAGCCGGAGACCATCCCCGGCCACCCCATCCACACCTTCCGGGCGGAGAACGACGCCGCGGCGGGGGTGCTGGACCGTCTCCAGGAAGCGATAGAGGCACTTCTGGAGGCTCCCGCCGACCCTGCCCGCCTGGAAGAGGCCCGGCGGCGCCTGGCGGAGATGCGGGAGTACGAGAAACACTACCGCCGCAAGGAACTCTTCCTGTTCCCGTACCTGGAACGGAAGGGCTTCCCTGGCCCGTCCACGGTGATGTGGGCCATCCACGACGACATCCGGGGCGGCTGGAAGGCGCTGGCCGCGCTGCTGGAGGCGGGCCCAGGGGAGGACGTGGAGGACTTCCGGGCACGGGTGGAGGGCGTCTTCCGGCCCATGGCGACCGCCATCCGGGAGATGTTTTTCAAGGAGGAGAACATCCTGTTCCCCACCTCTCTTCAACTGTTGACGGAGGAGGACTGGCGGGCCATTCGGGCGCAGGAGGCGGAAGTGGGGTACGCCTACGTCCAGCCGGGGGACCGGTGGCCGCCGGAGGGGGTCCCGGCGGCGCCCGCGCCGGCCCCTGCTCCCGCGCCGACGGAGGTCGCGCCGGCCCCGGAGGCCCGGGCCCTGGTCAGCGTCCTGCTCCACCTGGATACCGGCACCCTCTCCCCCGAAGAGGTCAACCTCATCCTGAACGCGCTTCCGGTGGAGGTCACCTACGTGGACGAGAACGACACCGTCCGCTACTTCAACAAGCCCCGGGAGCGGACCTTCCTGCGGCCCCCGGCGGTCATCGGCCGCAAGGTCCAGAAGTGCCATCCGCCCGCCAGCCTGCACCGGGTCCAGCGCATCCTGGACGACTTCCGGGCGGGGAAGCGGGACGTGGCGGAGTTCTGGATTCAGATGCAGGGGCGGTTCATCCACATCCGCTACTTCCCTCTGTGGGACGAACGGGGAGCGTACCGGGGGGCCCTGGAGGTGGTTCAGGACGTTACCGACATCCGCGCGCTGGAAGGGGAACGGCGGCTGCTGGATGAGACATAATGGGAAATGACCAATGACCAAATGACCAATGGCAGAATGACCAATGACCAATGACGGAATGACCGATGACCCATTGGAGGCATTATGCGCATCCTGGCGATCATCACGGGAGAATACGGCCAGCGGCACGTGGAGAACATCCGGGCCCACGCGCCGGCCGACTGGGAGATTCACGTCTGGAAGGCGCCGGCGACCTACCCGCTGGTCATTGACTACCCGGAGGACTACCTGCCCGACGACCTGCCCCCGGCCGACCTGGTGCTGGCCTTCGGGGAGCATCCGGGGGTGGCGGAGTTGGTGCCGGAGGTGGTGAAGCGGACGGGGGCGAAGGCCGTCATTGCGCCGGTGGACCGGGAGGAGTGGCTGCCCCGGGGACTGGCCCGCCAACTGCGGGGCTGGCTGGCGGAAATGGGGGTGGCCTGCGTCACCCCCAAACCCCTCTGCTCGCTGACGGAGACCACTTACAACGTCCGTCGCTACCGGACGGAGTACAACGACCCGTTCATCGCCGAGTTCGCCCGCTATTTCGGGCGGCCGGAACTGCGGATCACGGTGGACCCGGAGACCCGCACCATTGTGGATGTGGAGGTCCTGCGGGACGCGTTCTGTGGGTGTGCGCGCTTCGTGGCCCAGGGGCTGGTAGGGGTATCGGCGGACGAGGCGGAGTTCCAGGCCGGGATGCTCCACCACCACTACCCCTGCCTGGCCGGGATGGTCAAAGACCCCGACTTCAACGACACGCTGATGCACGTCTCCGGGCACATTCTGAAGGAGCAGGTGGCGGAGCAGGTGAAGCCGTACCGGCGGGAGGTGTACATCATCCCCAGTACCTGATAAAGGCCGACCCCGGGAGAGAACGGGGGTTCTGCTTGCCCCGAGAGGCTCTTTGCTTTGTAGGACAACTGCTTGCAGTTGTCCTCCAATTCATTTCGGTGTTATAATGAGTCTGAAGCACTCCCCCGTCCCAACCGTTCGGCGCGGAAGAAGTAGGATGAGGCGAAAGATTTGGCCCGGATTCTCCGTACTTTTGGCGGTTCTGCTCTTGGCCGCCTGTGCGCGGCCGGCGTACCCGGTGGTGAATTTGCGCGCCAGCCCCCAGCCCACCCTCACCCCGACGTTCCCTCTGCCCCGGTCTCCCCTGCGCGTCGCCGTTGCCGCCATCCTTTCCCCCCGCACGGCCTACCGCGTCTACGAGAACCTGGCCGCCTACCTGGAGGAGCGCCTGGGCGAGCCGGTAGAGGTCACCCAGCGCGCCACCTACGCGGAGACCAACGAACTCATCCGTACCCGCCAGGTGGACCTGGGATTTGTCTGCACGGGCGCGTACATCCAGGGCCACCAGGAGTTCGGCATGGAACTTCTGGCCGTTCCGGAGATCAACGGCGAGCGGACATACCGCTCATACATCATCGTCCCCGCCGAAAGTCCCGCCCAGCAATGGGAGGACCTGCGAGGGACCGTCTTCGCCTTCACCGACCCCCTCTCCCTTTCGGGCTATCTGAGCCCGTTGTACCTTCTCCGTTCTGCAGGGGAGACCCCCGACCGCTTCTTTGCCCGCACCCTCTTCACCTACAGCCACGAGAACTCCGTCCGGGCGGTGGGGGAGAAATGGGTGGACGGCGCGGCGGTGGACAGTCTGGTCTACGAGGCGATGGCCCAGGAGACCCCCTTCTACCGGGAAAACATCCGCATCATCTGGCGGTCCGTCCCCTACGGCGCGCCGCCGGTCGTGGTGCACCCCGGCCTGGACCCGACGCGCAAGGCCCAACTGCAACGGATTCTTCTGGAGATGGACCGGGACCCGGAGGGCCGGGCCACTCTGGCCCTGCTGGGGGTGAGCCGGTTCGTGCTCCCGGATGACCGCCTCTACGATTCGGCCCGGGAGGTCGTGCTGACAGTGGGAGAAAGGCCATGAGGGGACGATGGAGACAGGTCTGGAGCGTACTCTGGCCGATTCTGAGCGGCGTCAGTTTGCGGGTCAAGATTATGGGCATTGCCCTGGTCAGCATCTTCTCCCTGGGTCTGGGCATCACCTGGCAGGCCCGGGCGATGATGGTGCGCAGTCTCCAGCGGGAACTGGAGCAACGGGGAATCTCCATCGCCCGGGACCTGGCCTTCCGCAGCACCGACCTCGTTCTGACCAACAACCTCTACGGCCTCTACACCCTGGCCCGGGAGACCGTCCAGATTAACGAGGATGTCCGGTACACGTTTCTGGTGGACCCGGCGGGGAATGTGCTGGCACACTCCTTTGAGGGAGGATTCCCGGCCGACCTTCTTTCCGTTAACCGACCGGAGGAGGGCCAGCCCTATCGGCTCCAGAGGATTCAGACGGAGGAGGGGCTGATTCTGGACGTGGCGGTACCGGTGTTTGACGGCCGGGCGGGCGTGGCGCGGGTCGGTATGTCCTACCGTCGGCTGGAGGGGGTCGTTGCCGGGGCGACCCGCTGGTTGCTGGTGACCATGCTGGCCGTTTCCCTGGTGGGGATCGGGCTGAGCAGTCTGCTGACGTGGTTGCTCACCCGCCCCGTACGGGCGCTGACGGAGGCAACCCGCCGGGTGGGGGAGGGAGACCTGAGCCCCCGGCTGACGCCCTGGGCCGCGGACGAGATTGGCTACCTGCAGGAGTCCTTCAACACGATGGTGGAGCGGCTGGCCCGCGCCCGCCAGGAGATGGCTGCGGTCAACGAAAGCCTCCTCCGGCGCAATCGGGAACTCTCCACCCTCTACCAGGTCTCCCAGGCTCTCTCCGGGCCCCTGGAACTGGAGGCGGCCCTTCAGGACGTCCTCCGGCAGACGGTGACGGCCACAGGAGCCATAGGGGGCTGGGTCTGCCTGGTGGCTGCCGGTCATTCCGATTGTCAGACCTGCGCCACGTTCTGGCTGGATGGCCCATCCCGGTTCCCGATAGACCGTTGTCCTCACTGCACTGCCTGCGAGCGGGTGCGTACCGGCCCCCACCCGGCGGTCCTCGTTCCGGCTTTCTCCGAATGTTCTGCCTGCCCCCTGTTTCGGGAAGAAGACGCCAATGACCGGATGTATCACATTGCCATCCCGCTGCAGGTGAAAGGCGAAACCGTCGGCCTGCTCAACATGGTCTGTCATGACGAGGTGGGCCAGGAGGACCTGGGGCTGTTGGAGGCCGTCGGGCGGCAGGTGGGCGTCGGTATAGAGAACGCGCGCCTGTGGGAGGAACTCCGGCGGAAAGAGGCCGTCCGGCGGGAACTGTTGCACAAAGCCATCACCGCCCAGGAGGAGGAGCGGCGTCGGATCGCCCGGGAACTCCACGACGAGGCCAGCCAGGCTCTGGCCGCGCTGCTGGTCAGCCTGCGGCTGATGGAAAATGCTCCCAGCCTGGAGGAGGCCCGCGCGCAGGTGGCCCGCATGCGGGAAGTGGTGAACCAGACGCTGGACGGAATCCGCGCTCTGGCCTGGGAACTGCGCCCCAGCGTTTTGGACGACCTGGGGCTGGTGCCCGCCCTCACCCGCTACATCCAGAGTTGCCGGTCCCGCTTCGGGATGGAGATTGACCTGGAGGTGGTGGGGCTGGACCAGGTCCGGTTGCCCTGGGAGGTGGAGACGGCCCTGTATCGCATCGCTCAGGAGGCGCTGACCAACGCGGCCCGCCACGCGGGCGCCCGGCACGTCAGCGTTATCCTGGAACAACGGGACAACCGCGCACTTCTGATCGTAGAAGATGACGGGCAAGGGTTTGATGTGGCGCAGGTCTGGGCGTCTGTTCAGGAGCGCGGCCGTCTGGGGCTCTACGGGATGGAGGAACGGGCCTCCCTGGTGGGCGGTCGCCTGACGGTGGAGTCGGCCCCGGGCTCCGGCACGACGGTGGTTGTGGAGGTGCCTTTGGCGCTGACTGAAGTCACCCTTCCTGGGCCTGTGGCCGATGGTCGGCCTTCGCCGACCTCTTTTGCAATGCACACCTGAAGAGTGTCGGCGAAGGCCCACACCCCTCGGGCCGAGCCCTCGGGGCGAGGCCTGGCAAGAGTGCCCAGGGAGGGCAATTTCAATCGGCTGAAATGACTATGACAGAGCCCAAAATCCGTGTTCTCATCGCCGATGACCATGCCGTCCTGCGCGCGGGCCTGCGGATGCTCCTGGACGCCGAACCGGATATAGAGGTTGTCGGGGAAGCGCGGGACGGCCTGGAAGTTCTGGCGCGCGTCCGGGCTCTGACCCCCGACGTCCTGCTGCTGGACCTGGCGATGCCGGGGATGGGAGGGCTGGAGGTGCTGGGGCGGGTCCGGGAGGTGTCGCCCCAGACCCGTGTGTTGATCCTCACGATGCACGAAGAGGAGGAGTACCTGCGGGAGGCCCTGCGGGCCGGCAGCGCGGGCTACGTTCTCAAGCGGGCGGCCGCAGAGGAACTTCTTTCCGCCATTCGGGCCGTCTACCATGGCGGCGTCTACCTCCACCCCGAGCATGCCCGGCGGCTGCTGGAGGAGATGGTGGACCGGGGAGCACGGAGGCCGGAACCGGAGACGGAACCCCCTCTGAGCCCCCGGGAGCGGGAGGTTCTGCGTCTGATTGCCCTGGGGTATACCAACCAGCAGGCGGCCGATGCCCTGTATCTGAGCGTCAAAACGGTGGAGACGTACCGGGCGCGGCTGATGGCCAAACTGGGGCTGCGCACCCGGGCCGAACTGGTGCGCTACGCCCTCCAGCAGGGGTGGATCCGGCCCGAGGAGACCGGGGATTGAGGTCCGCCCTATCCTGTCAGGTTTTCCCCGACATCCCGAAACGGCATTTTCCCCCACATTTTCCCCAAAATTCCCCGATAGACAGAGTCCCTCCGGTCCCGTAAAATAACACTGGGTGTCACTGCCTGCCCGCTTCGCGATCTCTTCCCGTTGCGGCATCTGTAACGCAGGCTGTCGGCCTGTCCTGGCATACCGGCCTGACGTCCGGTGCCGCGATCCGCGATAAGCGATCCGCGATAAGCGATCCGCGATAAGCGATACGCGATAAGCGATACGCGATATGCGATATGCGATATGCGATACGCGATAAGCGATCCGCGATCAGCGAACTGAGCGGCGCGCTGGGCGACCTGGGCACGCTGGTTCCTCTGACCGTGGCCCTCATCACGGTGAACGGGCTACCGGCCACCAGCGTCTTCTTCGGGGTCGGCGTGGCCTACCTCATGACGGGCCTCTTCTATCGCCTTCCCATCCCGGTTCAGCCCCTGAAGGCCGTCGCGGCCATCGCCATCGCCCGCGGCCTCCCCGGTACGGCGGTGGCCGCGGCTGGCTGGTGGATGGGGGGACTGCTCCTCCTCTTTGCCCTCGCCGACCTTTCCCGCTGGCTGGACCGGTTCTTCACCCGGCCCGTGATCCGCGGCATCCAGTTGGGCCTGGGGGCGATGCTGGTGCGGAGCGGCCTGGTGCTGGCCTCCCGACCCCAGGTGGTGCCCGGCGGAGAGGAGCGGGTCATCCACCTGGCCTCCCGCGCGCTGCCCGTGGGCTGGCTGGTGGCAGCAGCGGCCCTCCTGCTGTTAGGCGGGGCGCTGCGCCACCGCCGGTATCTGGCCTCCCTCCTCCTTCTGGCCTTCGGCGGCCTGACCGCTCTCACCGTCGGCGGCGCCGGGCGGGTGCTGGGCGGAATTCGCCTGGGGATTGCCCTTCCTGCGCCGGCCCTTCCTTCCACCGCAGACCTGCTCTCGGCCCTCGTCTTCCTGGTCCTGCCCCAGATTCCCCTGACCCTGGGCAACGCCGTCTTCGCCACGGTGGACACCGCGCAGACCTACTTCGGCCCCCGGGCCCATCGGGTCACCCCCCGCAACCTGCTGACCACGATGGGCATCTCCCAACTGGTCGCGGCCCTCTTCGGGGGTGTACCGGTCTGCCACGGGTCCGGGGGGCTCACCGCTCACTATCGGCTGGGGGCCCGTACCGGCGCCGCGCCGCTCATCATGGGCGCCCTCTGCCTGGCCCTGGCCCTCTTCGTGGACGGCAACGCCCTGCCCATCCTGGCCCTCATCCCCTACCCGGTCCTGGGCACTCTGCTGGCGTTTGTGGGGGTTCAGCACGGTCTGCTGGTCCGGGACCTGCGGGGGTGGGAGGAGGCCGGAGTGGCACTGACGACAGCCTTCCTGGGTTTTGCCACCAACAACCTGGCCCTGGGCTTTGGCGGCGGGATTCTCCTTCAGCAGTCCCTCGGGCTGATCCGATGGGCCCGTGCCCGGAGAGCATCCGTCCGGCCCTGTGGGGGTGCCCTATGAAGGCCAGCGGGGCCGTTCTGGTCGGCGGGAAAAGCCGCCGGATGGGGATAGATAAGCCCCTCATCCCCATCGGCGGACAGCGGTTGATAGAACGGGTCGTCGGCACCCTCGCCCAGGTGGTGGAGGAGGTGCTGCTGGTCGGGCAGGGAGCCGCCCGGCTGTCCTGGCTGGGCCTCCCCTGCATAGAGGACCTGTTGCCCGGCGGCCCGCTGGCCGGCATCTACACCGCCCTCGCGGCGGCCCGCCACCCGCATTGCCTGATCGTCGCCTGCGACATGCCCTTCCTGGACCCGCCCCTGCTGGCCTACCTGCTGGAGCAAACGCCCGGATGGGATGTCGTCGTCCCCTATATGGACGGTCATCTGGAGCCCCTCCACGCCGTCTACACCCGCTCCTGCCAGGAGGTGGTCGGGGAGATGCTGGCGCGCGGGGAGACCTGCCCGCTGGACCTGTACCCCCGCGTTCGGACCCGGTACGTGGGGCCGGAGGAGATCGCCGGTTTTCCAGGGGGCTGGCGCTCCTTCGTCAACCTCAACACGCCGCAGGAACTGGTACAGGTTTTGGAACCGCAGAGGATGTCAGGGGTACAAAGCCTCTCTGTGCTCTCTGCACCGCCGCTGTAATTACCCGCAAGTCTACAGAAAGGAGTCAGTCCTATGCTGGTAGAAACGGAGGTCAAAAGCGTCATTCTGCGGATGTACGAGGACCTGGACCGGGCGCTGAAAAAGCCCCTCCGGGAACGCCACTGGGGGATGGTGATTGATACCCGCAAGTGCGTCGGCTGTAACGCCTGCACGGTGGCCTGCAAGGCCGAGAACAAACTCCCCCCGGGTGTGGTCTACAACGTGGTCATAGATGAAGAGTTCGGGACCTACCCCAATGTGGCCCGGCGCTTCATCTCCCGCCCCTGTATGCACTGTCAGAACCCGCCCTGCGTGCGGGTCTGCCCGGTCAACGCCACCTACAAGCGGCCCGACGGCATCGTGGTCATTGACTACGACGAGTGCATCGGTTGCCGCTATTGTATCTCCGCCTGCCCCTACGGGGCCCGGTCCTTTGACTTCGGCAACTTCTACACCGTCGGGCAGACGCCGGAGGTGATGCCCTGGGACGTGATGCCCAGTTTTGAGTACGGGGAGGAACAGCAGCGGGACCCCCGCAATCCCTGGCGCTCCCCCATCGGCAACACCCGCAAGTGCCACTTCTGCCTCCACCGTCTGGAGAAGGGGATGCTTCCGGCCTGTGTGACCACCTGCATCGGTCAGGCCCGCATCTTCGGCGACCTGAATGACCCCGAAAGCCTGGTGGCCCAACTGGCCGCATCCCCGCGAGCCATCCGCCTCAAAGAGGAACTGGGCACCGATCCCAGCGTCTACTACCTGCTGTAGGAGGATACCATGGGCAAAAGAGCGCTGATCATTGCCATCGTCGGTCTCCTGCTCCTGCTGGTGGGCCTTCCCGGCCTGGTGAACCGCCTCACCCACGGCCTGCTGAACGTGGGGTACGGCGCTCCGGTCCCCTGGGCCATGTGGGTGGCCGTCTACATCTACTTCATCGGCCTCTCCGCCGGCGCGTTCCTCATTTCCTCTATGGTCTACGTCTTCGGGATGAGGCAGTTTGAGCGCATCGGACGGCTGGCCCTCTTCACCGCGCTGGTCTCTCTCCTGACCGCGCTGCTCTTCATCTGGTTTGACCTGGGGCATATGGAGCGCTTCTTCTTTGTCTTCACTCGCCCCAGTTTCACCTCGCCGCTGGCCTGGATCGTCTGGCTCTACACCCTCTACCTCCTCCTGCTCCTGGCCGAAATCTGGTTCGTGATGCGCCCCAGTTTCGTTCGCGGCGGGGAGGGGAAAGGATTCAAGGCCGGTCTTTACCGATTCCTGACCTTCGGCGCGCGGGACCTCAGCCCCCGGGCCATGGAGCGGGACCGCAAAATCGTCCGGATTCTGGGCACCATCGGCGTCCCGCTGGCCATTGCCTTCCACGGGGGCACAGGGACCGTCTTTGCCGTCACCGTCGCCCGGGCCTACTGGTACACGGGCCTCTTCCCCATCATGTTCCTGGTCTCCGCCCTGGCCTCCGGCGGCGCTCTGCTCACCACCATCGTGGCCTTCGCCGTGCCCAACGGCTTCGGCGAACACCGGGAGGAGGTCATCGGCCTGGGGCGGCTGCTGGTCCTGTTGCTGTTCGTGGACTTCCTGATGGAGATTGCCGAGATTCTGGTCAGCCTCTATGGGACCGTCCCGGCCCACTTCATCCCCATTCGCGAGCAACTCTTCGGCCCCAACTGGTGGATTTTCTGGATTCTGGGGATGGGGATGGCGCTGGTGGGCCCGATGCTCATTCTGACCTTCCTGGGCCGCCGCAGCGCTCTCTGGACCGGCATCGCCGGCCTGCTGGCGACCATCGGCTTTATCGGTATCCGCTGGAACATCGTCCTGCCGGGGTTCGCCGTGGAGGAACTGCCGGGCATTGGCCGCGCCTTCGCGGAGCCCCACTGGACCTACGGCCTCTACATCCCCAGCGCGACGGAATGGGGGGTGACCCTCTTCAGCGTGGGGGTGGGCGTGCTGATCCTGGCTCTGGGCTTCTGGCTCCTCCCCCTGCGGGCGGAGGAAGCCCCCGCATCAACTTGAGGCGAAGTGCCGCTTCGCCCTGACCCTGAGAAGGAGGGAACGATGGAACTGACCCGACGGGAGTTTCTGACTCTTTCAGCCTTTGTCGGAGGAACGGCCCTGTTCCTCAAGGCAACGGACATCCTGGCCGCCCTGGATTCGGAGGGGGGCAATCTCTATCCGCTGGCCGAGCCGGACAAGATGATCTACACCGTCTGCCAGCAGTGCAACACCCAGTGCGGCATCAAGGTCAAACTGCTGGAGGGGGTGGCGGCCAAGATAGACGGTAATCCCTACTCCCCCTGGAATCTCTATCCCCACCTTCCTTATCAGACGCCCGTCTCCCAGGTGGCCCGCGTGGATGGCTACATCTGCCCCAAGGGGCAGGCCGGCATCCAGACCGCCTACGACCCCTACCGTATCCGGACGGTTCTCAAGCGCAAGCCCGGCACCAAGCGGGGCGAGAACCAGTGGATCACCGTCCCCTTTGAGCAGGCCATCCGGGAAATTGTGGAGGGCGGCGACCTCTTCGGTGAGGGGCCCGTCCCCGGCCTCAAGGACCTCTGGGCCATCCGGGACCCCAAAGTGATGAAGGAGATGGGGGACTTTATCAAGAAAATCTGGGCCGAGAAGGACCCGGAGAAAAAGAAAGGCCTGGTGGAAGAATTCAAGACCAGGTTCGCCGATTATCTGGATGCGATGATTGACCCCGACCATCCGGACCTGGGCCCCAGGAACAACCAGATTGTCCTGATGTGGGGCCGGCTCAAGGGTGGCCGGAGCGACCTCCTCCACCGCTTCTTCGGCAGTGGTCTGGGGACGGTCAACCGCCACGGCCACACTACCGTCTGCCAGGGCTCCCTCTATTTCTCCTCCAAGGCGATGTCCGAGCAGTTTGTGGACGGTAAGTTCTCCGGCGGCGCCAAGTTCTACTGGCAGGCGGACCTGGGCAACAGCGAGTTCATCATCTTCGTGGGGGCCAACCTCTTTGAGGGGAACTACGGCCCGCCGTTGCGGGTACCCAAGATGACCGATGGTCTCACTACCGGTCGGCTCAAGTATGCGGTGATTGACCCCCGCTTCGGCAAGACCTCTTCCCGGGCCTGGAAGTGGCTCCCCATTAAGCCCGGTACCGAGGGGGCCGTGGCGATGGCGATGATCCGGTGGATCATAGAGAACGGCCGCTACGATGAGAAGTTCCTGCGCAATGCCAACCCGGCCGCAGCGAAAGCCGCCGGGGAACCCACCTGGACCAACGCCGTCTGGCTGGTGAAGATCGGTGAGGACGGCACTCCCGGCGCCTTCCTCCGGGCCTCCGAAATCGGCCTGACCCAGAAGCAGGAGGTGGAGAAGGATGGCAAGAAGGTGGCCGTCTACGTCACTCCGGAGGGGAAGGAGTACGCCTATGACCTCCTGGTGACGATGGTGGACGGCAAACCGGTGGCTTTTGACCCCAACGACGCTGAAACGGCGGTGGTGGGCGACCTGTTCGTGGACGCCGCTCTCCGGGCCCCCGACGGGAAGGCCATCCCGGTCAAGAGCGGGATGCAGATTCTGAAGGAGTCGGCGGAGAGGATGACCATTGAGGAATACGCCGCCGAGGCCGGGGTTCGGCCCGAGGACATCGTGGACCTGGCGCGGGAGTTCACCTCCCATGGCAAGCGGGCCGCCGTGGACATCCATCGGGGCGTCTCCCAGCACACCAACGGCTTCTACAACGTGGTCTCCTGGTTCACCCTTCCCCTCCTCATCGGCAGTTACGACTGGGCCGGTGGGATGATCAAGGCCACCACCTACGACTATCTGGGCGCCAAGGCGAAGAAGCCCTTTGATCTGGGGGCGATGAACCCCGGCGCCCTCTCGCCTTTCGGCATCAGCATCATCCGCCACGAGGTCAAGTGGCAGGACACCACTCTCTACGACCAGAACTACCCGGCGAAGCGGAACTGGTATCCCCTCTCCTCGGACGTCTACCAGGAGATTATCCCATCTATCGGGGACGCCTACCCGTATCCGGTCAAAATCCTGTTCATCTACATGGGCACGCCGGCCTACTCCCTCCCGGCCGGGAACACCAACATTGAGGTCCTCAAGGACCCGAAGAAAATCCCACTGATCGTGGCCTCGGACATCGTGGTGGGCGAGACCTCTATGTACGCCGACTACATCTTCCCCGACTTCTCCTATCTGGAACGGTGGGAGTTTGTCGGGTCGCACCCGTCGGTGGCATGGAAGGTCCAGCCGGTGCGCCAGCCTGCCATCCCGCCCCTCACCGAGACGGTGAAGGTCTACGGCCAGGAGATGCCCCTCTCCCTGGAGGCGATGCTGCTGGGTCTGGCCGAGGCGCTGGGCCTGCCCAACTTCGGCCCCGACGGCCTGGGCGAGGGCGTTCCTCTGACCCATCCGGACCACCTCTACCTGCGGATGGTGGCCGACCTGGCCTTCGGGGAGAAGGAGGACGGTTCCGACGCCGTGCCCGACGCCGATGACGAAGAGGTGCGCATCTTCCTGGAAGCCCGCAAGTACATGCCCCGGAGCGTCTTTGACCCGGAGCGCTGGAAGGCTATCGTGGGAGAGGACATGTGGCGCAAAGTGGTGTACGTGCTCAACCGGGGCGGCCGTTTCCAGGACTTCGCCAAAGCCTACGAGGGCGCTCAGGTGAAGAACAAGTACGGCAAACTCATCAACCTCTATCAGGAGAAGACGGCCACCACCAAGAGCGCGATGACGGGCAAACCCCTCTTCGGCTGTGCGGCCTACGTCCCCGGCCCGGCGGACGTCCTGGGCAACCGTCTGGAGGACGAGAAGGCCGGCTACGACCTCCGGCTCATCACCTACCGGGAGATTTTCCAGACCAAGAGCCGCACCATTTCCAACTACTGGCTTCTGGGCGTCTATCCGGAGAACTTTGTCCTCCTCAACGCCCAGGACGCGGCCCGGCTCGGTCTCAGGGACGGCGACCTGGTGAAGGTCGTCTCTCCGGACAACCCGGAGGGGGTCTGGGACCTGGGCAATGGGCAGAAGAAACCGATGGTGGGGAAGGTGAAGGTGATCCAGGGGTTACGGCCGGGGGTGGTGGCATTCAGCCTGGGCCACGGCCACTGGGCCTACGGCTCCACCGACATCATGGTGGACGGGAAGGTCCTCAAGGGCGACCCGCGCCGGGCCACGGGGGTGCATGCCAACGCGGCCATGCGGGTGGACCCGTACTTGAAGAACACCTGTCTGGTGGACCCGGTGGGTGGCTCGGCCGTCTTCTACGACACCTGGGTACGCCTGGAACGGGCATAACAGGCAGAAAAACCGCCCGCAGGCCCGGCCTGCGGGCGGTTTTTTTTATCCGATACCGCCAGCGCCGCTCCTCCGCATCGGTCCGGTTCCAGGTCTTGGGAAACCGGGCGGGGCGCCGGCCCGCCAGCAGGGCCTGACGGGCCACGGGCGTCGGGGTGGGCAGGCAGGCGAAGAGGGCCCCTTCCTCCAGCGGAACTGGTGGCGGGCGGGAAGGCGGAGGGCGACAACCGTCCGGTGCTGCGGCCGGACAATGTGGTGACGTTGCCGGGTGGGGTGCAGGCGTTGTACGAGGTGGAGCAGGATGCGGATTTGTCGCTGTTGCGGCGGGTGGTGGAGAGTTTGCGGCGGAAGGCGGCGTTTTTCGGGTGTGGAGGGGGGAAGGTGTCGCCGGTGGGCGGTGGAACGTGACGACGATTTTGCATCGGATGCAGGGGGTGATTCGGGAGTTTCTGCGGTATCACGGGTATGAGGTGGGGCGGTGGCTGCTGGCGGTGCCGGAGTCGTCGTGGGAGCGGGGGGAGGGGCCGCAGGACTTTGGGGTGCGGGTGCGGATGCATCCGGAGGTGCTGATGGGGGAGGGGGATGGGGTGGTGCCGGGGCAGGAGGCGGTGGCGCGGGCGGAGGAGGCTTTGGCGTGGGTGCTGTGGGTGCTGTTTGCGTATGCGGAGGAGATCGGGCTGAAAGCGCCGCCGTTCTGGTGAGGGAGCGGGGACGGCGGGCCGGGGCGGGCCGAAAGGCCCGCCCCGGCCCGGCTTTGGCACCTTGAGGAGTTCCGCAGTCCAGTCCTTCTATCTTACGACCAGCGGCAGGTAGATTCTCGCCTTTGCAACCAGCAGGTTGAAACTCTGTGTGGCGTTCGGCAGGACGCCGTTGCTCGCCGTGAAGGTGAGCGGGTACAGGCCGGCCGCGCCGGCTGCCGGCGTGCCCGCCAGCGTCGCGGTGCGGTTGCCGTTGTCGGTGAAGAAAGGGGGCGGGCTCTTACTGCCGCAGCACCAGCGGCAGGTAGACGCGAAACCTGAATTCGTCCGCGCCGAGGTCATAGCCCGCACCCATCGGGCGCGGCTCACCATCAATGTCCGTTGTCACGCCCGCGTTCACGCCGTGGTCAATCGCTATTGAGGCGGCCGTCAGGTGGTAGCCATCGGCGGCAAAGGCTGGATTGCCGGTCGTGGCGTTTTGCACGATCACGTAGCCCGCACCGCCCGTGTTCGCCCCATTGCCGAACCACAGCACGCCGTTGAGTGTTGCCGTGTTACCCGCTGTAGCCATGATGCCCACCGTTTGGCTCACCAGAATCGTGTTGGTTAGCGCCAGGGTGCTATATGTTGCTCCATCGTTGATGATCAAAATCCCACTACCATTGCCCACGTTGCGCGCGATAGTGGTTTGCAGGAAGCGTGAAACAGAACCCTCGAGCAGCGTGCCGCTACCATAATCATCGGCGACATTGTCCATCACGACCACGTTCGTCGCCGTGGCGTTTCCATGCACCCACAGCCCACCGCCTTGATCGGCTCGGTTACGTTCAAACCGGGCGTTGACCACAGTTACAGTGTACCCCGCATTCCACTGTAACAGTCCGCCGCCACGTTGCCGGGCGGTATTGTTGATGAACTGCGTTCCGCTAATGCTGACGCTGTTGTTCGCGCTGACGCCCCCGCCGCTGGTGCCCGCGCTGTTAGCCGCAAACATGCCGCCGGTCAGGTTAGTGCTGCCCGCCCAGTCCATGAGGCCGCCGCCATCGGCGTTGGCTGTGTTTGTGAGCACGAGCGTGTTGATGAGAGCCACGTTGCCATTGATGAACAGCCCGCCGCCCCTGAGGGAGGCTGTATTGCGCTCAAAGCGCGCGTTGGTCACGTTCACCGGTTGGCCGCTGTCCCACTGCAGCAGCCCGCCGCCATCCCCCCCGGCGGTGTTGCTGATGATCTGCGTCCCGCTCACGTTGATGGCTTTGTTCAGACTGATCCCGCCGCCGTTTCCACTGACCGCCCGATTGCCGGCAAATCGCCCGCCGAGCACATCCGCGCGCCCTGTTATGACGTGCAGTCCGCCGCCATGCCGGCTGGCGGTGTTGGTGAGCACCAACGTGTTGGTCAGGGCTGCATCGCCATTGATGTACAGGCCGCCGCCGTCAGCACTTGCCTGGTTGCGCTCAATGCGGCTGCCGATGATGTCCACCCGGCCAGTGTTCCATTGATACACGCCGCCGCCGAAACGGGCCGAGTTGTCGGCGATGAGACAGTTGACGATTTGCAGGCTGCCATCGACATAGACGCCGCCTCCATCATTGCCTGTTTGACCGCCGGTCAGCGTCAGGTTTTCCAGCCGCAGCGTGTGGCCGCTGGTCACGGTGATAACGCGCTGGCCCGTGACGGCGTGAATGATCGTCGTGGCGCTGCTCACGCCGGTCAGGGTGATGGTCTTGTTCACCGTCAGGCTTTCGTTGTACGTTCCGGCCGGGATGTTGACGGTGCCGCCATCGGGCGCGGCATCAATCATGGATTGAATGCTCCCCGCTGGCGCAGCCCGCGCCGCGATCGCCCACCCCAGCAGCAGTGTAATTCCTGTAGCCGTAGCCACCGCCGCCAGTGCCGCGAGTCCGATACTGAGCATGCAGCGCATCTTGTTCATTGTGCTCCCACTCAGCGCATGACTATGGGTAAGTAGACACGATGTACGGGCGGCGTACATTCGCCCAGGTCGCCAGGCCGCTTCATGGGCACGTTGAGCGTGACCGGAGCATTGGTCACTTGCAACACGCTGCTTTCAAACGGCACGTAGCCCGGTGCCGCAACCTGAATGCGATACTTGCCGGCCGGCACGAGGAAAGAGTAATAGCCCAGCCGGGATACTTTATCGGGCCAGACGGACTCGGGGCCCGTGTACTGGGGGTTCACCTGATCAAATTCAAGCGCATTCCAGGGGGTGAATACGCCTGGGCTGGTTTGCCGCGTGGCCGTGACCCAGGCCTGGGTGATGATGGACTGCGAAATGGATGCGCCGGCGCGCACCATAGAGCAGTCGTACACAAAGCCATCCGGATCGAGCGGCCTGGGCCGGGGCCGCGGGCGCGGGATAGGCGTGCAGCCGATGCAGCCGGGCTTGGGCGGAGGCGGCGGATCGGGCTTGTCGCAGCCCAGACTCTCCCAGCAGCCGAACCACTCTTTGAGGCCTTGCAACCAACCGGATGGCTGGATCGTAGTTTGCCGGGTATTGTCAGCCGCCTGAGCCGTCACCGGGCAGTAGTAGTGGAGGAATAGCTCGAACGATTCTTCTTCCGGCGTCCAGAACTCAAATTCCACATAGCCCGTCGTGGTCTCTACGAACGTGGCCGCCATATTACGATAGCCCACCATCAAGCCGTCGTCGTTGAACAGCCGCGCCTGAAGTGTGGGCGAGATCGGCTCGTTCGGCGCGCAGCGTGTGAGCCGCACGCCCAGGGTGTACGTCACGTCCGGGCGCCAGCCGAGCGGCTGGTTGATGCCGCCTATACGCTCGCCTTCCGGTAGATCGGGCCGCGTTCCGAGATAGCGTACCATGCTGTTCGTGTCCATGATCAGGGTGGCGGTATCGGTTACAAAGTTGCCCACGCCGGTTACCGGGCTGATGCGACCGTTCAATTGCTGCGTGGCCGTGAACCAGTACCAGCCCGGCTGATTGATAGATGAGGTGGGGGTGATCGTCCAAAGGCCATAGTCGTCTACCACGCTCGTGCCCAGCACCCGGCCCTGCACGGCAGCCGTGCCGGAAAGATACAGGGTCACCGTCGCGTCGGGTTGCCCCAATCCGAAGAATACGGGGCGGGTCCCCACAAGGGCGGTATTCGGGGCCTGGATAATGGGCATGAGGATTTCGGCGTTATAGTCGCTGACGCGGGCCACGTTGTCCGTCGGGTCGCCTTCGGCACTGGTGGAGGTAACGGTGGCCGTTGCCGTGATTTGCCCGGCCGCGCTGATGATGCCGCTCACGGAGACATCAATGCCCCAATCGTCGGCAGGTACCGTGCCGACGAACCAGGTCGCCAGGTAATCGTTGGTGCGCGTGACGAGAAGGTCAGGGGCAGGATTGATGTCGAGGTCCGTTAGACTGGCGGGAATGGAGAGCGTCATGGTCACGTTGTGCGCGTCAAGCGGCCCCGCATTGCCCATGTTGACCCAGTAGGACTGATAGCCGTCAATCTCCCCGTCAGTGGACGAACCCAGTTCCACCCACAGGTCGGGCAAGGTAGGCACGACCGACTGCACGTCGGACGTGAAATTATCGTCGTACGACGATTCCGCCGCAGTGGTGGCGACGCCGGCCGTGTTCCTCAATTCCGTTTTGGAAGCCAGGCCGGAATCCAACCGCGCGCGCACCCGCAGTTGTCCCCCTTCGCCCGGCTCCACTGTGCCGAGGGAAAAAGTCAGCCGCCGGCCCGAGATGGTCGGTGTGATTGGGGTGACGGTGGTCCAGTCGTCCTTGAGCGCGCTGATGAACGTCATGCCAGAGGGTAACTCGTCCGTCACGACGACCGAGGGCGCCGCGACATAGTCCGAATCGTTAAAGTACTGCAGGGTGTACGTCACCACGCCGCCGGCGACAAAGGGCGGGCTGTCTTCGGCGGGGCCTTTGGAGATGACCATATTGGCGCCCGGAACGGTTTCGCTGACCTCGGTATAGTTGTTGTCCGGATCGGGGTCGGGCTTGGGGCCCGAAATACGTCCGGTCAACACGACCTCACTGTTGACCGTCAGCGTGTTGGGCAAACGAACCTGGAGGTCAATCGTGTTGCAGGTGTCCGCGTCGAGGTCGCCCAAATTGTAGACGAGCGTGCCCCCCGATCGCGAACTGGGCGGATATGGCGCATCATCCATTGTTGAAGTCACGAATATGCTGGCTGCGGGCAATGTCACCGTGAGCACGACGTTCGAGGTGCTGAATGATGGGTCATAGTTGCAAGACGAGACATGGTAGTCAATCGTCGCGCCCGGTTCCACGGTCTGATCTTTCCAGGCATCCACAGCCAGGTCAATCGGGGCCTCATCGGCGTTGACGGCGATCACTATGGCCAAAAGGCCGATGGCTGCTACCAGGCCGATAGCAGCGGTGATCAGGATGGATCTGTATGGTTTGTACATGGTTCTCCTTTCAATTTTGGCTGGGAATCTTTCGGCATCAGTTCTGAGGCGGGCCGCTGTGCGCCGCGGCTTTTTCTACGATGAACGCCACCAGGGTCTGCCAGTCGCGGAAGTAGCACGCCTCGCCATCCAGTGTGTGTTGTACCTTGCCACGCCATTCGCTACGGCCATCGCCCAGGTCTTCGAGCCATACCCGCACGGTGAACAAGTGGGAGCGATGCGCAAACTCTGGGAGATTCGCGGCAGTGGATGGCTTGGGCATTGGGCCTCCGGACGGCGATCAGGAATTTATGACCGTAGTATAGCACAAGCGGCGTTCCTAAAGCGTTGCTTGAAAAAAGACCTGCCGGGTCTCTCAGACCCGGCAGGTCTATATCACAACCAGGCGATGGTGGCGGCTATTGCCGCCCCCAGGCTTCCAATATCTGGCGGTGCGCCGGTACCTGCTCCAGAAATGAACGCCGCCGCTCCTTGTCCTCAATCTTCGCCGCTCGCTCCTGCAACAGTGTGTAAGCGGCGCTCAAAACGTCCCCGGCGCGCGGGTCCTGATGGGCGAGCAGGACGCGATAACAGGTCAGGTATACCAGGAAAGGCTCTTCTGCGCCGTCGAGCGTATGGTGTTCCACCAGGTGGCTCAGAATCTGCTCGACGTAGGCCAGCGCCTGCGCCGGATTTCCCTCGGCCAGGGCGACGCGGGCCAGGCCGGCCAGGGGCTCCATCGCCATGCTGGACTGGCCCAACTCCTGTTGGATCGCCTGGGCCTGCCAATAGGCGTCGGCGGCCTCTGCCAGCCGACCCAGGCCCATCAGGGCGTGGCCCAGGCAGGTCAGAGCCAGGCCCTCCTCATAGCGGGCGCCCACACTTTGCGCGATGGAAACTGCTTGCCGGCAGGTTTCGCAGGCAGCGGCGTCGTCTCCCAGATGGTGTGAAAGGAGCCCCAAAAATGCCATGGTTTCGCTCTCGCCGCGCCGATCGCCGCTTTGGCGGCAACAGTGCAGGGATTGCTCAAAGCGGGCCCTCGCTCTGGCATAATCACCTTGCGCACAGGCGAGATCGCCAAGGTTGCGGAGAATGACGCTCTCGGCACGCCGTTCGCCGATCTCCTGGCTGAGACGCAGGGCCAGGTTGAATTGAGTTTCTGCGTCCGTGTAATCACCCCGGCCGTGCGAGGCAACGCCCATGACGTTGAGCGCGCGCAGTTCACCTTGCCGATGGCCGGTGCGACGATAGAGGTCAAGGGCTTGCTCTGCATCGTCGCGCGCCCGGGCATAGTCGTCTTGGGAGCCAGCCACACATGCGAGGTTGTGTAGACTATCCGCCTCTATGTCGGGCAACTGGGCCGTTCGCGCCAGCCGGAGTGCCTGCTCAAGTCGCACGCGAGCGGCCGCATAGTCTCCTTGCTGCCAGAGTGCCCGTCCCCACTGCAAATACCCCGCTGCCTCATGGCTCACGTTCTGATCCTTCTGGGCCAGGCCGATGGCGTTCCGGGCGGCCACGATGGCCGCTTCGTAATCACTGGTGGCCTCGGCATACCTGGCCTCTCGCAGAGACACCTCGGCCCGCCGCGTATCGTCGTCAAGCGCTGCGGATAACTCTTTCAAGGCTGAGAGGTCGCGCGCCTGCGCGTCGCGCTGCCCCTGCAGATCGTACACCTTCTCACGGGCCAACAGGAGCGCATAGCGTTCGGCGAGATCCGTCTCCGGTGTCAGCGCGATGGCGCGACTCAAGTACGTGATCGCCTCTGCATGGGCATACACCCGCTGGGCCATGTCGGCGGCGTGCTGATAATAGCGGACGGCGTGCCCGGCCAGGCCGGCTTTGTCGTAGTGAACGGCAATTTGCCCACTCAAATTGTCGAGGTCAGCGGCGTGCACCGTTTCCAACACTTCCGCCACGCGGCGATGGAACGCTCGCCGCCGCGCTGGAGACAGGCCGGCATAGGCCACCTCGCGCAGTTTGCCGTGGCTGAAGTCGTAGGCATCCGTCCCTTGCTCGCGCACGATGCGCCGCTGCCACAACTCGTCCAGCCCGCGCACCAGCGCCTCTTCGCCGACGCCGCTGGCCTGCGCCAGCACATCCACACGAAAGGCGCGCCCGATCACGGCGGCCACGCCCGCCAGATCGCGAGCCTGGGGCGAGAGTTGCGCCAGGCGTGTGGCCAGCACCGCCTGCACCCTGGGAGGCAAACGGTCGGAAGCAGGATCCAGCGCCAGTCGGACCATCTCCACCACGAACAGGGGATTGCCCTCGGTTTCCAGGAACAGACGCCCTCTCAGCGCCGGGTCAAGTTCATGGCCCGCCACCCGATCGGCCAACGTCCCCGTCTCCGCTTCGTTCAGCGGCCCCAGTTCAATCTCAATGAACTGCTCGCTGTGACGCAAGTCGGCCAACAGCCGCGCCAGGGGGTGATCCGCTGCCAACTCTTCCGGGCGCAGCGTGCCCAGCACCAACAGCCGCGCCTGCGGGTCAAAATGCAGCAGATAGCGCAGCCACTCAAGCGTGTCACGATCGCACCACTGCAGGTCATCCAGCAACAGCAGCAGCGGCTGACGGCTGCCGAGGATGGCGCGGGCCAACGCTTCAAACAACCGCTGCCGCTGCCAGGCCTCCGTGAGCGGGCCGGGAGGGGGCACGTCGGGCGAGTCGGTCAGAATTTCCGGCAACAGGCGCGCCACTTCACTCAGCCAGAGCGGGCCGAGCGAGGGGAGTGGATGGGCGCGCAGCCAGGCCGTCACCGGCGCAAAAGCCAGCGCCCCTTCCGCGGCGTAGCAACAGGCGCTGGCGGTGCGGATGCCCTGCCGGTCGGCCCATTGCAGTAACTCTTCGGCCAGCCGGGTCTTGCCGATGCCGGCTTCCCCGCTGATCAACACCAGGCGTGGCCCCGCGCTGGCGGCTGATTGCCAGGCTGCCCGTAAGCGTGCCCACTCAGCCTGCCGCCCGACCAACGGAAGCGCGGCTGGCGTCCTTACACCGGGCGATAGGGTCGGTGTCGCATCCAGGTTGAGCAGTCGCTCATACACTTCGCGGGTAGCGGGGCCGGGCTCCACGTCCAATTCGCGTTGCAGGATGGCGGCACAGGCGTGGTAAGCGCGCAGGGCGGCGGCGCGGTCGCCGCTCAAGGCGTGCAGGCGCATCAGGTGGCAATAGATCGCCTCTTGCAGGGGGTCGTGTTTGAGCAAGCGTTGGGCGTAACCGATGGCGGCCCGATACTCTCGCTCATCTTCCAGCAGGGCAATCAGCCGCTCCGTTGCCTCCACAAACGCCTGGCGCAGCCGCTCGCGTTCGGGCAGGATCCAGTCGTCGTAGCAACTCGGCAGCAGGTCGCCCCGATAGAGGGCCACGGCATCCCGCAGCGCCTGGGGGGAATGAGCCTGGCCGATGGCGTTTTCAAAGTCGGCGGCATCAAGCGTGAAGGGCGCGTCGGGGCGCCATTGTAGCGTGTGGGTATCCGCGCACAGGAAACGGTCGGCCTCAGGCAGGGCCTGGTGCAGTTGATGGAACAGTTTGCGCAGGTTGGTATGCGCCTGGGGCTCTGTCGAGTCCGGCCAGAACTGGAAAGCGAGGTGGTGACGGGGTTGCGGCGCGTCGCGGTGCAGCACGAGGTAGGCCAGCAGCGATTGCAGGCGGGCCGTGTTGACGGTCGTCACGGGCTGGTCATCATAGACCAGGCTGAATTCGCCCAGCAGGCGAATGCGCAGGAGTTTCACGGGCATCCTTTCGGCGGTGGCGGTCTGCCTCCGCCGACCGCCATGCAGAAATATAGCACAGTAGGGGAAAATGGCAAGAAGATGAAAAGGGGAGCAGGCCAGCGGAGGGGAGGAGATTGGGCTGAAAGCGCCGCCGTTCTGGTGAGGGGGCGGGGCCGGCGGGCCGGGGCGGGCCGAAAGGCCCCCCCCCGCCCCCCCGATGGTTCTATCCCGACGGAAAACCCGGAATCTCGGCCACGCTCTTCACAAGGGAGCGATAGCCAGCTGCTCTCATCCTCTCCAGGTAGAGATCGGCCTCCTGGACACTGAGGTGCCCGTCCCTGACCAGCAACGCCAGCACGCCCAGTGTGCCGGAAACGGAGAGCCCGCAGCGAATCGCATACCGGCGAGCATCCAGATCGTCTGTGAACAGGACACCGCCTCTTTCCAGCACCACCGCAATGCAAGAAGCCTCCCCATCCCCCAGGAACCGGCGGATATGGTTCAGGCGCGCTTCCTCTGCAGGACTCAACGCCACCATCTCCAGCCAGTTCCAATCGCAATCGGGAAGATGACCGGAAGTCCTGCCCCTCTTCAGTTCCGTCAGCACCTGGGGAGTGGTCGCCGCATCGGGCAACGCCAGCCGCAACAGGTCCGGTCGGCCAATGTGAGCGAAGTTGCTGAGGACGGTGGTGTCCACCAGGATCACACCCGTCCTCCAGTTAACCAGCCTTCAGGGAAAGGCTGACGGCGACTTCTGCCCGGGCATCCTCCACCGTCTCCGGCCCGAGCCGCAAGGGGATTCCCAGCCGGAGGAAGCGCTCCTGCAGGTCGTAGACAGAGAGGCCCAGCAGTACAGCCGCCCGCCCGAGATTGATATGACCGTCCAGGTAAGCGGCGATGGTCTGGTCCCAACGAGTCTGGAATGCCTCTCCGGTTTCTTCCTGTTCCAGGTCTTCCTCGCTTAGGCCAGCCGGTTCTACGTTCGGGTCACGGAGGGGGGAGGAGCGCGGTGGCAAAGTCCGATAGGCCGCCGCGGACCGCAGGATGCGGTAATCCACCTCGTCTATAAGGATGATTCGTTCCTCTTCGCTCCGGGACTTCAGGAAACGGATGAAGTCCAGGACCTCTGGGATGCGGTCCTCCGCCAGTCCCTCCAATTCCTGCAGGACGGTTTCTCTGGTTTCCCTGGTGGTCACCTGTGCCATATCTCCTCCTCGGCTGGGCCGGAGAGCCAGTTTCCCGAATTCAGTATAACACGAAGCGCCGCGGAGAGCAACTCCTGAGGAACAAGAACAGGCCGGGGCAGGCCTTCGGGCCCGCCCCGGCCCGCATCTATCCGCACCTTTTCACCAAATCGTCTGGATGTGCCGCGAAGCCCGGATGACCCGGTCTCCGGTCAGAATGGGCACACCCAGCCACTTCGCCGTGCCCACCAGAATCCGGTCGTGCAATTCGGGCACATCGTCTACCCCTGCTGAAGCCAGCACGACGTCCGCGTTCACCGGCACGATCTCGTAGTTCACACTCCCCATCACAAACTCAATCAACTCATCCAACCGTACCTGCACCCGTTTCGCCTCGGAAAGGTACAGGACCTCCATCAGCGTGATCGCGGAGATGAAAACCCGATGCTGCCCTGCGTCCGCTTCCTGCAGGACCCGGGCGGCCTGGGGCCCCAATCCCGGATGTCTGCAGAGATGCCGGATGATGGCAACGGTGTCGGCCAGGTACCTCATCCGGTCTGTACCCTTTCCAGTGTCCGGGTGGTCACCTGCTGCCGCAGGGCCCGAACCTCCTCATCCCTTATATCCAGGTCCAGGCCTTCCCACAGCCCGCCCAGGGCCACTACCCTGGGCTTCCCCGCTCCGTACTTGAACCGGAGAAAGTCCAGGAAATGGGTCAATTCCTCCAGGCTTTCGGGAGGCAATTCTTCCAGCATCTGGTGCACCTGCTGCCGAACAGTCTGCAGGGTGTTCATGGCTCTGTTCTTCTATCGGGACCCGGCGGTGGTGAGAGGCATAACGGCTCTTGTTGCCTGGATTTTCCCCAGGACATCCTCATCGGTAACGCCACGTTCCCTTGCGGTTGTCCTGGCTTTCTCAACGGTAACGGCGGATCGTTGCCGGGTCTTCTCCGTATCCAGTATAGCACAGAGAGGAGGAACGGGCAACCGGTCCGGCAGGAACGAGTCGGCTCCCTGGGGTCGCTCATACCCTGACCGCCGACGGCGTCAGGGCTTCCGCAAGACCAGAGGCAGGTAGGCCCGGTATCCCTCCTCCAGCCACAGGGTGTAGGTGACCGCGTTGCCTGCAATCCGACCGTTGTAGTGCCGCACCCGCGCGTAGAGCCAGCCGTCCCGCCCTGCAATCCACTCCACCCGCGAGGCCGGGTTGTCCGGATAGGCAATGTCGTCGTTTTCCGCCAGCACCGTCGTCCCGTCGGCATCGTACAGGGTCAGGACCGTGTCGCCGGTCCAGCCCAGGTTACCGGTCTGCACGACGTAGCGTTTCCCCGCCCGCGCCCAGAACCTGACCCAGTCCTGATCGTCCACCCCACAGAAGTTGTGGGCCTGGGACTGACCGACGGCGATCTGGCGGGCCTGAGCGGGCCCGTTGTCGCTCTCATAGGCGTCGCCGGAGCAGTAGTTGATATACGTCTCCGCTTCGGCGCTGCCGGGGTACGCCTCCACGTTCCCCGCCCGGTCCACCCCCCGCATCCGGAAGCCGTAGCGGTGGCCCATTTCCCCGATGAACCGGGCCCCCACGTACTGGCTCCCCACGCCCTGATGCCAGTCCTCCCACGCCCCGTCGTCCTGCCGCTTCTGGCGGAGGCCGACATCGGGCACGAGGTGCCCATAGATGGCGATTTCCGTTGGGCACTGCGGCGGGGGCCGGGGCGGGACAATGCCCGCCCCGGCCCAGTTTTGGTACTTTTGCCCATAGCCACCTGCTGGGGGCGTCACCGCCTGCGGCTGGCGGTTTATCCCCTTCTCACCCTCGCACTCCGCCGTGTGTTCACCAGGCACACAACGTAGGGTGATGCGGTCACTCCTCTGCCAGGAGGTCAGGGGTTGGTGAGTTTTCTCACCGCACCTGAATGGACATCCACGAATGATTCAGAAGAACAGATGAACTTCAGTTGTCAAAGTTCAGGAAATGTCATTGCGAGGCGAAGCCGAAGCAATTCGCCGGTATCCTTCCCTTCGCTACCCATCCCCCCGCTCTCGCGGTTTCGGGTAAACGGGTCGCACCGTTACGGTCGGTGGGGCGGTCGCCCGCCCCACCGCCGATTCAGAACCGGACGTGAGAGTTTCCCCTCATCCGGCTCCTCGGTCCGTGGGACCCTGTCAATGGTACAGCCCGGCATGCGCCTGGTCGTGACAGTGGGCGTGGAGTAGCACCAGGTTCTCCGGCCGGTTATTCCGCCGGTCCCCGTCCCGATGGTGGACCTCCATCCTGTCCTCTGTCGTCAACGGCAGTCCACAATTCCCACATCGTCCTTCCTGTCGCTTCAGCAGCCATCTCACCCGCTCCGGCCATCGCGGGTCTCGCCTCAGACGTGCTCCCCAATACATCCAATCCCCGTCATATGGGCTCTTCTCCCCCCGTACTTTCACGTGCCGCCTGATGGACACTTCGGCGTATCCTCTCAACCGCTTCTTCCCGTCGCTGAAGACCAGCCGCATCCCTTCCTGTCGCCAGTAGCGGCGTCGTCGCCAGTGTCGGGTCTTCCGGGGATGTCGGTACGCCGCCCAACGCATCAACCGCTCATCCATTTGCCAGTCCAGCCGGTTGAAGGTCTGTTTGACCACTCCGGTCCGGTGATAGTTCGCCCACCCCCGAATCACCGGATTGAGAACCGTAATCAGGGCCGATTGCGGTGCGACCCGGTGGCGGTGGACGATACCGTTCACCTTCTCCGTGTGCCGTTTGACGGCTGTCTTCGCCGGCCGGATGAGCGTTTTGAAACCAGGCCTGCCCCGATAGGTACGGGTACGATACTTCCCTACCCGGTATTGCCGCACGTGGAAGCCCAGAAAGTCAAAGCCTGGTGACCCTTCGCATTCTTCCAGGGTGTGAGTAATGCGGGTCTTGGCCTCTTTCAGCCGTAACCCGATTCCAGCCAGCCAGGTTTCGGCCCTCTCTTTGGCCGCTTCCAACGCATTCCGGTCTTCGCACAGCACGACGAAGTCGTCGGCGTACCGGATGACGGTGATCCGGGGTCGCCGCTGCTCGCCAGTGATTGCCCTTTCCAGTCCGTGCAGGGCAATATTGGCCAGAAGGGGCGATAGGACGCCTCCCTGCGGCGTCCCTTCTTCCGGAAACAGCCATTCGCCCTTCTCCACAATCCCCGCTTTCAACCAGTCCCGCACCCGTTGTTCTATCGGCTGAATGGTGCGCAGTTTCTTCAGCAGGGCCTGGTGGTGGATACGGTCAAAGCATTTCTCGATGTCGGCGTCCAGAACGTATTTGGGCTTCAGGCAGATGGCGTTGAAGATTGCCTCTATCGCATCGTGTGCCGACCGTCCCGGGCGAAAGCCATAGGAGTTGGGTTCAAACTGGGCTTCCCATTCCGGCTCTAAAGCCAGTTTGACCAGGGCCTGACAGGCCCGGTCGGCCAGGACCGGGATGCCCAATCCTCGCTTTTCCCCTGTTCCCGGCTTGGGGATATACGTCCGGCGAATGGGTGCGGCGTGCCATTCCTTCAGGTTTGCCAGTTTTTTGACCAGGTTCAGTCGTTGTCGGGGGGTGAGGTTTTTCACCCCGTCCACCCCGGCGGTTCGTTTTCCCCGGTTTTCCTGGCTCACCCGTCGGACGGCCAGACAGCGCGCCGACCAGGAGCGAAGCAACAGCCGTTGTAACTTGTGGACTCGCCGCCAGTCGCCCTGCCGTGCGGCTCGGTAGATGCGCCGTTGGAGTCGGAAGACGTTGCGCTGGTATCGCTTCCAGTCCAGCGTCTCCCAGTCCTCAGTCCGGGGCTTGGGGCCTCGTCTGTCCAAGACCTGAACTCCTTGTGTGCCTCTACCTTCCCACGAACCGGGCTCACGTCAGCGTATCCCCGGCGTTACTCGGGGCCTTTGCTTCTTGAGCCATCCTCTTCCCTTGGGGCTTCCGGTTGGTTGCCTGCTCCCTCGTGGGGAGAGCCACAAGGGGTTTCCCCGTTCCGGATGTCCATTTTTCGTGGCCTTAGGGCGGTACTTTACGCCGTGTCCCTCGCATCGGGCAGACGCCCTGGGTGCGCTAAACCAGGACCGAATGGGGACAATTCCCGTTTGGGCCTGCCTGTCAGCCGCTTTGGCAGGTTCCAACTCACGACGCTTCCGATGTACCTTCGTCTCCTGCCCATAGCCACCTGCTGGGGGCGTCACCGCCTGCGGTTGGCGGTTTATCCCCTTCTCACCCTCGCACTCCGCCGTGTGTTCACCAGGCACACAACGTAGGGTGATGCGGTCACTCCTCTGCCAGGAGGTCAGGGGTTGGTGAGTTTTCTCACCGCACCTGAATGGACATCCAGTTGTCAAAGTTCAGGATTCGCCGGTATCCTTCCCTTCGCTACCCATCCCCCCGCTCTCGCGGTTTCGGGTAAACGGGTCGCACAACGCAGGTTGGGCGGCTGGCTTGTGGTTTTAATTGCCCACTTTTACTAAAACACCTTTGCTCTCTCCATAACTTGGATGCCGGCTTATATAGAGTAACGTTCCATCAGGGAGCAATTGAAGAAAATCCGCCGCACCGGATACGCACGCTCCCTTAAAGTTGTCCGCCTGAAACTGATAAATATTTTCTTTAATGTCAATTAGCGTGAACGTACCAGAACACGGAATCGTAGGAATATCAAACGATCCACACAACGAACCTATAGTACATGATTTGCCAATAGTCACTGTGATCCGAAAAGTGAAATCTTCGTTTTTGGCTGTACCCGACCATGTACCTGCAATTGCGTCTGCGTTGGTAGGAGCTTGTGTGGCAATTGGCGAAACCACAGTGGATTGAATGGCTGGTTTCTTGGTTGCCATTGATGGTGGCGCGTCTGTTGGCGGGGGTGTTATCGAAGTTGTTGTCGGCGATTTGTTATTCACTGGACTTTGGACTAACTGGTGGAATTGAGAGAGTGCGCTTGCAGCGATCCCAGAAATGAGGCATTATGTAAGGTGTGGATGCCAGCGCCCTCTCCCAGTTCCGGAAGCAGATCTTTGATCTGCTG
>Ga0272448_1001355_pt1 | contig 33459 bp, 34 predicted proteins | sample YNPCB0191_FD_202220 | JGI IMG/M metagenome (GOLD analysis project Ga0272448, IMG submission 202220) | Hot spring sediment microbial communities from Yellowstone National Park, WY, United States - YNP-CB-019-1 | ecosystem: Environmental > Aquatic > Thermal springs > Hot (42-90C) > Sediment...
TGGACTCGCTGAAGCATAAGGGCAGAAACTGGGCAATGCTCCACTCAGCATGCATATGCATCGTCACGCTTGCTGTGGCAAAAACAGCCGCAGAAATAGGGAGACCAGACCTAATGCGCTGCATCAAGTGCTTTCAAGGATAGAAAAGCAATTATTCACAGCCCTCAAATGTGGAACTTTTATAAAGAATCGGGAGCTTCCATTTTATGGCGCAGTTATTAGGTGAATGTCTTTGATTTTCTGCATGTGCGCCGTATTTCTTGTGATTAATGAGTAGCCCTTTGTTAAGGCTATTGCGCTAATTATTGTGTCCCTCATGCCAATGGGTTGGCCTTCTTCCTCAAGCTCAGCTTGAATTTGGCTTGCTTTTTCAGCCGATCTTAAATTCATTGATAGAACAACCAGTCTTTCCAACAGTTTTCTTGTGGCAGTTAAATTTAGAAGTTGCTTCTTTGATTTGTAAGCCCCGTAGTAGAGTTCAAAGGCGTTGACAACTGTTGTTGAAAGCTTTACTCCTCTGTTTTCCAACTCCTTTATGAAGGAGACAACTTTTTCTGAGCCTCTTAGGAAGTCTATAAGGACATCTGTGTCTATTATGACTTTGTATTGGGCATCTTCCATCTTTTCCAAGCCTCTGCTAGGGCAGCGTTGATTTCCTCCAGTTCCTCATCAGATATGCTCCATGAACCTGCTAAGTCAGTTAGTTTCATGCCTTTTTCTTTGGTTTCAATGTTTAGCAGGTACCGCATGGCCTCCTCAAGGGAGGTTGGACGTTTCAGTTTAATTTGAAGCTTACCTGCAAGTTCTGAAAGCTTAAGATACGTTTCTTTACTTATTTTAATGGTCTTCGCTTCGGTCACTTACACCACCAAGTGGTAAAAGTAGTTTCAAGACTATTTAAATATTGCCAAATTCTATTATTGAAATGCCGAAAACAAAGATGTTTCGCTTTTCGGTAAAAATCTTATATATGCATTTTTTTGTAAAAGTGATGCGGAACAAGAAAGCCACAGGCTTCACAAGCTACGCCAAATACGAGCTGAAAGACAAAGAGAATCCGTAAAACAAAACCACGTTTATGCTGGCGCGGTATGCGGAATTCTCTAATATGTGAAAATAAAACAGCGGGGTATGGACAAACAAAAGTTGTGTTGTTAAAACTTAAACAAGTATTGTGTAGGGTATTTACGTTCGAGTTAGTTAAAGATACAATCGCGTGGTCTGTCCTTTTGTTTGTATGTTTGTTCAGCGGCATGTTAAGGTGGGGTTTAAGTTTGAGGTGGCGCAAGTAGCCATTTCCAGAGTGGGGTGAAAACGATTGTTTTTTTGTCTATTTGTATGGTGTTTTCGTAGTCCCATGTGATGACGAGCATGTTGTCGCATTTCGTTTCAGAGGCTGCGATTGAAAAAGATTCGATTTCTCGTGGGGCGATTTCGTTTTTTTCTGAGGCGTAGGTTACTTGTATGAGTTGTGTTACTGACTCGGCGGTTTTGATGACGAAGTCGATTTCTCTGCCTTGGTGGTCTTTCCAATAGTATATTTCCCAGTCTGGGTTGGAGTAGAGTTTTCTTCTTAGCAGTTCCAGGAATACAATGTTTTCCATTAATCTGCCTGGGTCTTTGCTTAGTTTGAATGCGACGTTGTTGGCTAGTCCTGTGTCTATGCAGTAGACTTTTTTTGGGGCTTTGAATTGTTCTTTGAGTTTGTAGGAGAACCTTTCGAGTAAATGGATGATGTATGCATCTGAGAGGTAGGTGGTGTATTTTGCTATGGTGTGGGCGTCTTTGATGTTTAGCGTTTTTTTGAGTTTGTTGAAGGTCACCTCTTTGCCTGTGTTGGATATGAGGTATTTGGTGAGTTCTCTTAGGTTTTGTGTTTTTCTTATTTTGTGGTGTCCTATTATGTCGTTTTCTATGATGTCTCTGTAGATTTGGTTTAGCATTACGCTGCCGAATTTGGTTACCTCTGGGAATCCTCCTTTCTCCATGAATTCGGAGAGGGCTTTCTTTATCGTGGCGATGGCGGCTGTTGAATATGCCCAGGTTTCGTCTATGGTTATGCCTGATGCCTCGAGGTATTCTCTGAAGCTGAAAGGCAAAAGTTCCACGTCTACGTGTCGTCCGGTCAGGAAGGTGGCTAGGTCGCCGCGTAGCAGGTCAGAGTTGCTTCCAGTTATTATTATTTTGTTTGTTGTTCTAAGTCTGCTTACGAATCTTTCCCAACCTGGCACTTTTTGGATTTCGTCGAATACGAAATAGTCTACTTCACTGCCGTATAACTCGTAGAATGCTTGGATAACTTTGTTTAGCTCTTCAGCTTTTAATCCTGCCAATCTTTCGTCAAAGAAGTTTATGTAGCCGAATTTTTCTTCTTTGAGCAAGAGCCACGTGAATATGGATTTGCCGCATCGTCTTACGCCTAGGATGGCGAGCACGTTGGGTTTTGTTAGGAATTTTTTGATTCGTGATTTGTCTATGTCGCGTTCTATGATTTTTTCTTTTTTGAATAGTTCCTCTATGTCTTCGCGTTGTGAGGTGATTATGGCTTTGAGTTCTTCAACGTTCATGAAAAGAATATTCACATACTTTTTTAAAAAGTTTGTGATTATATTCTAGAAATGCTGTAAATCGGAGGTTAAAATAAGCCATACGCCGCATAGATTTATCAACAATGAAGAAAAACACAAGCAAGTTGGGGACGAGGTTGGCGGTTATGCGGAACAAGAAGGCAACAGGGTTTGTTGGGTGGGTCACGTATGAAATAAAGGATAGGGAAAGCGAATGGAACAAAGTGACGTGTATGTTGGCAAGGTATGCAGAGTATACTAATGTGGGTGGGAATCGTACTGGAGGATTTGGAGAAACCAAATTGATAACAAAAAATTATAAGCAATAACAAAATATTACTCTTGTGAGGCAAATGAAAAACGACACCAAATTTGATTTCCCCTTCATTTATCACTTTACAGGAAACCCGTTTGTAGATGGGGGTATTGCCGCGTTATGCGCATTGAACGGCAAAAATTCTCCTCAAGAAATAACAAAAAAAGACTTGGAACTATCATCAGAGTTTATTGCCAGGATTTATCCAAAGTGGCAAAAACTCAGGTATCTTTTCACTCAAAACTGTCTCTTACTCCATCCTGCAATTAAGAACAGAGCTGAAAGGTATGAAAAATATGTGAATGATTTGGTGCATAAAATATCAAATGCCTCATCTGATGGCGATTGCGCAATATGTGGAATGAGAAATTCAGTTGATTTAGTGCTCAGGCATGAGTATCCTCTAACAGGAAGCGGAGATTTAACAAACTACTTCTCTTTTTTTGAATCAGGCCTTCCTTTATGCCCTGCATGTATTTTTGCATTACATCTTGTTCCCCTTTATCTGGTTTCCAACGATGGCACACTTTTCTTGGCGCACTCACATAACCAGAAATTTATGTTAGACTTGGCAAATGGAGCAATAAAATATGTGAGGACAATGGAAGCAACGGGTCAGACGATAAGCTACTATACGCCCTTTGAATTTAAGAAAAACGATAGATATGAATTTTTGGTGAAGCTCGTACACAAACTTATCTCAGAAGCTGACTCCCCATTTGGAAGAGTTTCCGTAAGACTATATTCGTTCATTAATTCTGGTCAACTGAATTTTTTGAGTTTTCTGGATTTACCAACCGATGTTTTTGTCTTTATCGAGAAAGCCATTCAGGGGGGTTTCAAGAAAAATCTCGATTCCTTTCTAAAAGAACTAAGCCCCAGAATATATCAAGCGCTTGTAGAAGAAAAAAACCTACTGTATTATTTCTTACAACAGAAAGAGCGAAAATTAATAGGAGGATGGGAATTATTTATATTGTATTTGGTAGAGGTGGGAAAAATGGATAAAGAACGGCTTGGAGTCTTAAAGAAAGTAGGCAAAAATCTGTATGACTATCTCAAATCTGACAATTTCAAGAAATTAAAAGACCTTGAAGCAGTTGAAAAGTACAGCGATCTTAGATTATTCCTCACAAAAGCCCAAAAAGAGCAAATGATTTGGGAAATAGAGGATGAGCAAAATCTATTTCCACAAGACAAAGAAGGAGCTGTCCACTGGAAAGAGACACAGTTAATTTTATTAGCTTATATCTACGAACAATTACATAAAGAAAATAAGGTGAATTGAATATTGAGTAAAGTGGTTCTTGCAACAGGTCTCATGTTAATTGATGCACCTGCATCAGCGTTAAACAATGCTGGAATCGAGCCTGGAAGATGGGATGAAAACAAGGTTGTTGTTAAAAAAATTCGATTGCGTGGACGAGAAGAATATCCTTATGTTTCGGGTCAAGCATTCAAAAGATGGTGGCGAGACACACTTCATAACAGATTTGGATGGCCCGAGTCTCCGATAACGAGGGAAGAAAACGTTGCATACACTGAAGCTAATCCCGTAAAGTATGAAGAGGACGATGTCTTTGGCTATATGTTGGCGCCTGCTAAAAAGGAAGAAAAGGTTCTGGTTTACCGCAGAGTCGCCCCATTGAAGTGTACACCATTGCTTTCAATTTTCAGTAACGTGATAACTGATGATTTTGGCGTATTCTCAAGAGGCCCTGCAGAAAGCAAGCCAGTACCCTTTGAACAAGAGTTTTACTCAACCATTCTCAAGGGAGTATTCTCGTTAATGGCCAGCGAAATAGGAGTTTTACAAAGGGGTATAGGCAAAGATATCCCAGCAGAATCTAGTATAGAAACAAAAAGCGCAGTCATGAATGAAAAAATTACTGCTTTGCTGAATCTTGCCAAAGAAAAGAACGCCACAATAGAAGCTGAGCAAGTAATATTACATGAAAATGAAAGGAAGAAAAGAATTAAAGAAACTTTGCTCGCTCTGAGCGAACTTTCCGGCGGTGCGAAAGAAAGCACGTATTTGACAGAAATCTCGCCCAAGTTTGTGATTGCTGCTGTACTCAACGTGGCAAATCACATCTTCATGGATAGCGTTAAAGTAGCTGATGGCAAAGTCGTCGTTGATAATGAGGTTTTAACAGAACTGGCGAAGGACTATAAAGAGAACTTTCTTAGTCCAGTATTCATAGGTCTTAGGAAGGGTTTCTTCGAAGATTCCCAATATGAACTGATATCTAAACTTAATCTCGATTTGGATTGGGCTGCGAACTTGGATGAGAAGCTAAAAAGTAATGTCCTCAGTCTTTATCAAAAGCCGATCCCATCAACGATATTTGGCACACCTAAAGAAGTTATCGCAAAGCTTGCTGAACATACTATAAGGGTTTGCATTTGAAAGTTCTGAGGGTTCATATAAAAGGGTGGACTGCATCCTATAGATTTCCACCCTTTGTGATAGCGCAACCTACTCTTCCAGTACCGCCACTGTCAACGTGTTATGGTATAATTTCGTCCGCAGCAGGTAGATTAGTGACTCCTGACGAAACTGACATTGGTTTAGTTGCACCTTTTAAATTGAAGGCTTCAGACCTTGAAAAAATATATCAAGTCAATACTGAAGGTAAAATCGAACAAAAATGGGTTGTCAATCGTGAATTTCTTTACGATGTTGAGTTATATCTTTACCTTTCTAACATTTCTTTAGAGCAATGTCTTCGACAGCCCCGTTATCCAATACTTCTGGGGCGTAGTTATGATCTCGCTTGCATAAAAGAGATTAAACTTATCGAATTGATGGAAAACGAGGAAGCCAAGTTTCAATATACCCTCCTCCCTTTTCCTCTTGAAGGTGTGGCCGCTCCTATATCAGCTCTTCCAGTCTGCTTTACCGATACAGTTCCTCGCAGATCGTTAGCTGTTAGAGGTTTCTGCGTCATTGGAGAAGAGCCAGTAATAGTGAAAGGCAAAAAAGTGTTAGTAGACGAGGAAAAAGGATGGGGTGTTTTCATGCATGAAGGTTTACGCTAAGTCGGACAAAGAGCTTCTTGAAGATCATACAAAAAATTGTCTAATGGTTTTTCAAAGTGTGAAAAAAGCATTTTCTCATATCCCAAAGTTATGTAGTTCATCTGATTTTTGGGATGTTCTCTTTATTTCAGTTAGCTTCCACGACCTCGGCAAAGTGGCTAAAGGCTTTCAAGAATCATTAGGCGGTGTAAACTGGAATTATCGACATGAAATACTTTCAGCGGGTTTCGTTCTCAACTTAAATCTGCCAAGTCCGAGTAAAGAATTGGCGACATTGTGTGTCCTAACTCATCATATGGGCTGGAAACATCTTTCTATGAATTATAGAACGTGGGGGTTAGGAGAAGACATAGGCAAAAGACGCTGGTTAGAAAAAGTCGCTGAGATGGAAGTTAACCAAGATTATTTAAATCATATCGCTTCAAGAATAGAAAATTGGTCGATTGAGTTTTTAGGGAAGAAACTTTCAATATCCCAAAATATTATAAATGTGAAGAATTGCCAAGATGCAATGACTGCTTGTGCAAAAACAGTATCGATGTGGGAATCACTTTTTCCGAATAAGATTTATCCCATACTAATGAGAGGCCTTACTATTGGGTGCGACCATCTTGCTTCAGGACGAATATACTCAATTAGACAAGGAATCAGAGAAGTTCTCCACAAACTAATTGAAGCAAAAGAGTTTGAGGCTTTAAAGAAATTTCAGGAAACACTGTTGAACACGAATTCTTCAGCCTTTTTGAATGCTCCCACAGGGTCGGGAAAGACCGCGGCAAGCCTACTTTGGTGTCAAGCCAACCAAGATGGTAGCAGACGCATTTTCTACATCTTGCCCTATGTTGCAAGCATTAATGCTATGTATAACAGGCTAAGAGCTATTTTTTGCGAGGATAATGTAGGATTAATTCATCACAAGGCTACTTATTCTTTGTACAAAGACTTCTTAGAGCAGGAATATAGCACAGAAGAGTCATTGAGGCTTGCAAAGGAAGCAATGAATATAACCAGAAAAATATATCGACCTATCAAAGTCTTGACCCCCTACCAAATTATTAAAGTATTTTTTGGAGTTAAAGGGTTTGAACCCATGCTCTCAGAAATGACAAATGGGTTGTTTATCTTTGACGAAATTCATTGTTACGAGCCCAGAACTGTTGCCTTGATAGTTAAAAGTGCCCAAGAATTGACTCGTTACGGTGCAAAATTTCTCTTTATGTCCGCAACATTACCTAAGTTCTTACGCAATTTGCTTATAGAAGCAACAGGCTCTGTTCCCTTCGTAACACTCGACCGCTACAACACAACTGAAAAAGAATTACTCGATCTATCAAGACACAGAGTTTTCATTGAAGATGGAGAAATTTTTCAATGCATCAACGGCGTGAGGAAGGCTTTAGAAAAAAATAAAAAAGTTCTTGTTGTTTGCAATACTGTAGGAAGCGCCCAAGATTTATATGAAGAGCTAAGGCATATGGCTAAAAGTCCAAAGCTGTTACATGGAAGATTCATAGCCAAAGACCGCGAAACAATCGAAAGAAAAATAGAATCTTCTGATCTTCTTGTTGGAACACAAGCCATTGAAGTATCACTGAACTTTGACTTTGACACGATCTTCACAGAACCAGCTCCGCTGGACGCATTACTGCAAAGGTTTGGTAGAGTAAACAGGTTCGGTAAACATAAGCAACCAGTTCCTGTTTACGTGTATTCGGAAGCCCCAGTTTCTGACGAGCTTATCTATGACCCAAGTCGAGTCCGCAAAACTCTTCAGTTACTTCCTAATGGAGAACCTCTTTCAAATCAGATGGCGTCTGAGTTAGTGGAAGATTTGTATCAAGGAGGGTATACAGATAAGGAAGTTGCAGAATATAAACAAACCTATGACAACTTCAGTCACATTATTCGGCAATTACCTCTTTTTGACGCCGATGAATTTCGGCAAGATTTTTTTGAGTTAATTGGCTCAGTAGAAGTTGTTCCAATACGATTTAAAAATGACTTCTTTTCGTTGTTGGATCAAAAGAGATATTTTGATGCAGTTGGATATATTGTACCTATTTCCAAACGGCAATTTGCACGTTTGAATCGCAAGGGAAAGACTATTTATGAAAGGTATCAATTATTCGTAGATTTAGAATACAATGACTCACTTGGATTAATCCTGAATTCAAAATGAGATTTATCTATTGTTGGCATGTTTGTTTGTGTCCGCATCCGCCTTGGCACTTGTGCTTTGCAACGCGTATGGGTGGTAGTTCCTCATCCCGTATTATTCGTTTAATGTGTCCTAAGACCCGTTTAACATAACTCTTCATACTCGGCGTAACATCAACCCTCAAAATCAATCCCTCAGGAATGTAATTAACAAAACCACGCTTAACCACTGTGCTAAACTTCTCTTCAACAAGCAACGCATACCCAACCAACTGATACTTATGGTCCATGCAAACCTTGCCTCTATCAGAATTCATATTCTTGTATTCCACAGGAATGTACTCTCCCTTAGCTGTCTTGATTATGCAGTCCACGTTTCCTTGCAACCCAAGCACCCCGGAACTGAGCGAAGTAAACAGCAGCTTCTCTGCCCCGACAAACTCAGGCGAATAGTAAACAGCATCTTTCCTTCTCAGCTCTTTACGCACATAATCCTCATGTTGCTCCTTGCCTTTCTCTTGTTGTGAGCCAAAAATAGGCGTTGCATGCAAAACACGGTCAAAATACACCAAACGCGGACAATAAACATAGTGCTTAATATCTGTCACAGAAACAAACTCCTCAGTAACATCAGAAACAGGCAGCCGCTGCTTCCGCTTCAGCCACGTATCAGCTTTCTTACCCATAAACCCAACAGCCACAACTAACGCATCACAATAGACCGCGCTCTAATCAGAAGATCTTCGGCAAACCGCAAATTATCCCTCAACTCCTCGCCACTAAAAGTCTTACTTGGCTGATAACCAGCCATATGCAACTCAGCAGCCAAACTCAAATACTTATCATACACCTCTCTTTCCAATCTTCCCGCTCTAACAAGGTTGTCACGAATGAGAAACTGCAAAGCGAGGCGTCCAGTAAACTTCGCCCGCACACCCGGATACTCGATCTCTCTAACCCCAAAGTTGTACAAAAGCCCTTCAAGAGTGTTTTCAACTGCTCTAAAAATCTCTTCGGCAGCAGGAAACAACCTGCCAGCGCGAATGTTTTCCTGAGCTGACTGCAAATACTCCTCAGCCTTCCGCAAGCACCACTTAACCAAATCTTCTCGGCTTTTCGCCATAAAGAACCTCTCCTCGCGAATGCACATCCATAATGAAAGCATCCTTACCCAATTCAGACAAATACTCTTCAACTGATAAAACTATAGGATAAACATTAATCCCATACGCAGGAAAAATCTCCGAACCCACAAAACTCAACAAGTCCTTTTCCACAGAAGCCAACTGTCTCTTATCTTTAACAATAATCATGATGTCCACATCGCTGGGTTCCTTCACAAAATCAGATCTAATTTTCCTTGAAACCAAACTGCCAAAAACCAAAACAGCCTCTATCTTATACTTCTCAGACACAAATTTAGCAACTTTCGCCGCAGCTTCCCTGTAAACATCCACCAAACTCTTGAAAACACTGCTCAAAGGTGCATACAAGAAATGTTGCTGGTTCACGCGGTAAATCTTGGACTTGCCAACCCTCTCCATACCGACTAAACCAACACTGACCAAATCCTTTATCTGCCGATTAACCTCAGAAACCGAAACCTCAGCTTCCTTAGCCAACTCATATTCAACAATACTTCTTTCAGGATGCGTCACCAACACAGACAGCAAATTTATCTTTGTTTTGCTTCCCAGAATCTTGTCCAAGTACATGGCAACCATCACCATTTTCGGTTTTCCAAAACATATTTCGGAAAACAAAAATAAGAAATTTGCGGTAAAAATGCTGGCTTTTCGCTTCTTCAACTCACCAATTTGTCTACGATACCCATAATTTTGGCATAGCTCTCTATGCTACATCTCCAACCAGCAGAAACCATCTCATTCACAGCTTGTTGCGCTCTATCCCTTGTAATAATTCCTTCAGAAACAGCCTTAACCAAAACATAGGGCGTTCCAATATAGGCTATACAGTAAACCTTAGCCGTCTTCCTCGCCACCTCATCATCCACCACAGCCAAACCATCCAACTCCCGTGCAAGAGCCAAAACTTCAGCATCAGTCACATGAAGCCCCCTCGTCCGCAACAACCTTGACAAAAACTCTTTATCTTTCGGCTCAACTACTTGCAACACTTTGCTGTTAAACAGTTTCTCTAAGACAAACGCGTCAGGAACGCCCTTACGCTTGCCTTCATCCACAACCCCACGCTTAACCTCTGGCGAAGTCACCTTTTCTCCCTTCAAATCTTCAAGAACCTTGCTCAACCCAACTTTAGCCAAGTAAATCAGCGGCGTAGAATTGAAGACAAGCCTTTTCAATTGTGCTTCGCCGCCGACGCATCCCTAAACTCTTTTTCAATCTCTTCAGGCGAAAACCTAACCCATTCCACATTACGCTGTTTCACTAAATCAGCAAACTCCCACAATGAAAGATTCGCCGTCTCGGCAGCCTTGGCAAACGTCACTTTCCCATCTCGCAACAACTCCAGAGCCGTCTGCTTCCTCCACTCAGCAATTCCCAACTCAAGAAGATTCCTAACAACCGTAGCCTTATCCAAATTTGCACGCTCAACCACTTCAAGAATTTCCTTCTCGATTTCCTTAGGTATCCTTACCGCTAAAGGTTTAAGCGTCAACACGACCACCGTATACAAAAGACATCAAATGCATACATAAGCATTTCGTAAAAACGCAAGCTATCTCAACTCAAAATACGCAACCTTATCTTCCTTTTTCCTCTTCAAGTAAAAGATTGAGAAAAAGCAAAGTTAACTAAGGAAGCCTTATCTTGTTGTCACTATGTTTTGTCTATTTCAATGGTGACTTTTCCAGCTCCTTTGCTTTTTTGACCGCCTAAAAAAGTTATATTATTCAATGCAGGGATCAACAGTTTGTTGATCAGCAGTAGTTGTGCTTCACCAATGGGTTTCGAGGCAATTCCGTCTAGCCACATGTCGACCTTCGTTCCTCCGATTTCTCGCGCTTTGCCAAATTCGAAAATTCCTTGTTTTGCAATAATTTCCAGTGTTCCTCTGAATATGCTTCCTGGCTTCACTTGTTCTCCTATGACAATTGCTGTCGTAGCTGCTGTTCCGCTCTTACGGTCTATTCTTATGTTGGTTTGGTCGATTCTATATTCACCAACTAAAGGCCAGAAATTTGGAATACGTAACATCCCCATGATGCCTGTAGCACCGAAGAAATAGCAAACTGGACAGAGCCCAAATTGTGATACTTTCACTTTATCTTCTTCCACTACTATGTAACAATGTTCACGGTATCCTATATTCAGAAGCTCTTTTTCAGCTTTGGATGGGTGTGGCGCAGGGATACATGGTTTAATCAAGTCGTCATCGTTGATTTTAAGCTCGGTCTTCAATTGGTCTTTTTTCGTGATAAATAGCTGTTCAAGCTGATATCTGAATGCTCCTTTAAAACTTGAGGCAGGTACTGCAGGTCGTCTATCTACAGCAAATACAACAGCTTTCTTCTTTGTTAGAGGAGAAGGGCTCCCACCTATATGCAAGAATGATCCTTCTTTAACGGTTATTTTGAGTGGTATATGAAGAATCTTTACAGTTCCTTCTTGTTTTTCCTGAGGTAGCTCCTCTAAGGGTTCGATACTACTCATTTTTTATCACCTCCACAAATTCGGTTAATGACTCCAATTTCCTGATAAAGAAAGCTATTTCGAGAGCACTGGTTTTTATGGCGTAAAGCTCCTTAACGTAGTCAAGTGTCTTCTTTAGTGCTCTTTTCCTATACCCCTCTCTTTCTTTGTTAATTTTGTAAAGAAAGAACTGTTCAACTATTGGTTGAGGGTGATTTTCAATAACTTCGCCATAGTCTTCCATATCTGGAAGATTGCATTTTAGAAGACCGAATGATTCGAAAAGGCTGAAAAGCTGAGTTAGTAGGTTATGTTTGGTGTAATAAGCGGTTTTTATTGACTCGCCTAATGAAAGGAGTTTTCCAATGTGCTCTTTTCTATGAGTTGGTGAAATTTGTGCTTCGTGGCGAAGGCTTTGCAAGCGATTATCTACTAAAGAATTAAAGGCAATATAGTCTCCTTTTTCAAAAGTTGCCTTTAGTTCTTCCCATGTCTCTTTTGGAAATAGTAATGGCATAGGTGTCTTCACAGTTTTATCAAAAGGTGATTCAAATATTTCAGGATCATTCAATATCCGTTTAATTAAAGAATCTAAGGTATTCTCAGTTGTAGTCATCATATTCATACGCTCCATCGATCACAATTTCAGGTCCTTTAATTATGCTTCCCTCGAATAGAGCCCTCTTGTAGACTCCAGTTATCTTGTCTTTTGGATAAAACAAGTATCCATAAGACGCCTTAATAATTTTTACAATCCCTAAAGATTCTTTTTCGTCTTCAAGTAGCCTGCCCTTCAGGTACCCAACTTTTAACTCTGGTGTGACTTCTGCCTCATATCTAATTTCGCATCTTCCAAAACCTTTGCTTTTCAAAGCGCCTATAGAAATGTTAGTTGGCATCGATGTGATAAGTGATTCTGCTACTTCGTTTTTTGGCATAAATATATCTGCTACCACTGTGTTGGATCCTTTTTTGGGTTTTAGGTATTCAATAGTTATAGGTAACTTGGACGTATTTAACACTACGTCAAACGGTGAATACGTGAAAAGTGCTTTTTCGTAAGTTTCTTTGTCAAAAAAGCCAATGGCTACTACATCTTCTGGACCTAATTGTTCTTTGAAGGCTCCTTTTAGAGTCGAGGTTGGTATCGTTTCTATGCAGGGGCGAAAAGTGCCACCCTTTACTCTTTCGCCTATTGCCACTGCTTGAGTCCTTAATTTGAAATGCAGAAATGCCTTCTGGCCAATCATGTTTTTTCCTCCGTAGCCAAATTATAGAAGGTAAGTATTTGCTCTGGAGTCAGTCCTTCTTTAAGCAGGTCCGATATAATTGAGAACTTGTTACGGTTGTCTCTTTCGTACACTTCAACCTCAACCATCATGTCACTACCCGTGCTTGCTTTGATTTCTGTTAAACGGTGTAAGAAGTGACCCATCGGGATGTTTGCTTTGCCAATTTTTTCCGTAAGAATTCGGTATTGCAGAGGGTTAAGCGTTAATCTCCCCGATGGACTCTGGATGTCAATTATTCCTTTCGGTTCGGACAGAAAGTGCCAGTGCTCTTGGTATGGGTATTTTACTGGCGCAACACTGATAGCAAGTTGTATAGGTGAAGCGCCGCTAAAGCATTTTGGAAAAATTTCCTCAAGACAATCAATGAAGGTACTGATGACCGATAGAATATCTTGTCCAGAATTTACTTTGAAGATTCCAAATTCATCATAGCCTTCGATAGGATACAGAAAAGTTTCCTTTGCAAAAGCTGAAGCCCCTGTTTCATTTTTCATCGAGTATATTTTTTCTTTAAAATTGCTTAGTAGTTTTTTGTAGTCTTTTACAAAGTCCATCTGCACGGCAAGTGGCCTGAAGGAGTTTTTAAGTTCAGTTTTATCGTCGTTCGTTATGTTCTTCAATGTCTGAGAAGTATCAATATATTCATCAAACAAGTTGAGGAGCATTTTCCCGAGTTGGTTTTGGTTAAGAGTTATTTTTATCCAGCCTGCCTTTCCTTCCCATTTAGCATACTCTCTTGTAGGTTCAGGTTCCCTCATATCACGGATTCCGTTACATATGTCACAAAGGCATTCTCGAACCTGTTCTTTGATCCTTTCTTTTCCTTCTCTAATCTGGCAAGAGTCGCAAATCAGCGGTCCGATTTCGGGTTGAACACAAGGGTTCAGTCTCTTTTCATAGACTTTCAGATATCTGTTTGTTTGCAACGCTGCATGAAATTCACGATATGCCTTTCCGTAAGATGAAGTTAGCAGATTCAGCTCTGCTTCCATTTCTGTATAATCGATAATCAGCCCTTTATCGGTGAAAGGTTTCAGTAGTCGATCTACAGAGAGTTCTTCATTTTTAGGGATAAACAAGCAAATAAAATCGTCGGTGAAAAACAAAACATAATCTTTTGTTTCGTCTTCTTCTGAAAACGCCTGTATCAGTCCTGTCCTCAGCTTGAAGATGTTAAGGTCCTGAAGTCTGGTTAAAGATTGAGGGAATAAAATGTTGCAAAAAACTAAACGAAAAACCCATTGTCCTTTATCTCTGTGTAAATCTTTTGGGTGCCCACAGGCTTCGCGAATAGTCTTTATGGGTTGTCCATTATAGACCAACACATATTGACCTTTTTGGGCTTCAAGTAGTTGTGAATGTCTTTTTAACACACGAAAAATTTTACCTGCCAATTCAAGGTGCGTATAAAGTGACACAATATTGCTGGGTGTTTCTTTATCTTCAGGTGTTAACTCAAGGCTCTCTTTAAAATCCTCAAAAAAATTCTGGTAATTTTTGCATGAATCAATATATTTGAACATGCTTTTAAGGCTTGGAATGTCAGTGAAAGCTGCCCAGTATTTTCCTCTCTTTTTATAATATTCAGGATTCCAGAGTTTATAGACGCCTTCGCCAACTTGTCCTTTATGGACTTGTCGCGTTATAGAAGCTGAGATACCGTCGGCTATTTTCGTTAGCAAAACGTTTGCGCGAATTTGAACATCTGGAATAAACTGATTTGCCTCAACAGAATTTAGCATATCTGTGTAAGGGCTTCTTAGCTCATCTTTTTCCGCGTATTGCAGATACCAACTTGGCGATGTTGGTGGAGCAATATCGATTTGCGCAAAATCAAAATTATACAAGGCATGCCCCAAGACTTTAACCCCAACTTTCTCAAGAGCTTGTTTGTCTACAAGTTTGCCTATATCATGCAGTTCAGATATGAAAGACATGAGCGTCATGTTTTCTAAATCTATTTTGGGACTTATAAATTTAATTTGGATTGAAAATAGTGACTAAAAATATGCTATCTTATCCTTCTCTTCTTTAAGCTCGTATCTTTTCGGCTTACCTACCTCTTTTCGCCCTTTGAAACACGTGTCACAAACAGGGTACAACTGCACGTTCTCAACCAAATCCTTAATCAGATTCTTCAAATCCACAAGTAAACTGTTCAGCTCATCCCTGCGTAGGCTGCCAATAAAGGCACTGTACTGAATACGCTGCAATCCATAATCCTTCAACGTCTCAGCAACCAAAGCCCGCAGATTATCATCCGTAACATCATAAATCACTACATAACGCAAACAGGCTCACCATCCTAAACAGAAAGGCGCGTAATCAGCTTCCTTCAAGAGAAAACGAACAACACATCGTGGCTGTAGATGAATGAAGCTTTTCAATGATCCCTTCTGACCGTTAAACATCACTTCGCTGTCTAAACGCTCCTGAAAACTGGCCAACAAAACCTTAATCACGTCCTTGCTTAAAACCCGACCTTCCTCAACAGCCTCAGCAGCCAAAATCTCATCAGGCTTTATAACATTCTTTGTGATCAGCCCCACTAAAGTCCGATCTACAAGCTGTTGACGAAACTCCTCCATCAAATCCAAAACCAAGGAAGGTTTTCCTGACCTATCAGCATGCAAATACCCCGCGTAAAAGTCCAAGCCAGCGTAGCTCACAGCCTTCCAAACCTCAGGGAAAAGAATCGTCTGATAGCCAAAGTTCAGCATAGCATTAAAAGGATCACGTGCGCCGCGAGTCTCCCTTCCCGTAAACCCCAATTCTGGAGGCAAAATCTGACGAATCGAATCCCAATAGAACCGTGCAGCCTCAGCCTCCAAATTCATCAGCTGCTGACGCTTCTCGTCAATCTTTGAACCTTGCTCTCTGCTTATCCGCATATTCACTTCATCGATCAACTTGCCCGACTCATATAGTCTTTCAGCTAGGCTCGGATCAGTTTGCCGCCTATTCTTCGCCATCAACTTCAGAAAGTTAGCTTGATTGACAAGTTTTCCAGCAATAAACTTCTTGGCAAGAATCAAACTTCGCTCGTCATTATAAGCAATAAACTGCTCTCTACGGGCTCTCACCGAGCCAGTCATCGCGGCAGGCATCAAAACCGCGTAAGGCCAACCGCCATACCGTGCAAAAACAACCTGAATATTATTTTGAACAGCCAAATCCAAAGCACTTGATGAAAAAGCAACTCCAGAAGAACAGCATAGAATTGAATCAACATCATCCGCCACGATCTCCTTGACTTCGCCACCAGTCTTCTTTACAGTAAACCGATTTCTCTTTCGCCCCAAAAAAATACCAAAATCATCTAGAAAAATCTTCATTAACGTACCTCCATTTTTAAGCATAACATGCCTCAAAAAACATGCAGGAATCCATGCATTGCGAGCGTTCTGGTCTGCCTGGGTCCTTGGATTCTGCGACGATTTCCATTTTCCTGTCACGCTCCTCAATCCACCACTGCCTTAATTCCTCATTTGCAAAGAACAAGTCTTTCTGAACACTTATCTTCCCCTTTCTCACGTTTAGGTAGATGATGCAACAAATGTCTACTGGAACCTCATGGATACTTTCAAAGACCAATGCGTAGCCGACAGGCGCAAGCCTATGCCAATCCTTTTGTTCATCGTTGACTTTTAAATCGAACATTATTGCGTGCAAATAGTCATAACAGTCTAGGCTCAGTATCCCGCTTAAGCCGAGAAGCTCACCTGAAATCTTATGCTCAACCAAAAAAGGCAAAGCTGAAGATGTCGCGTCATACACAGAAGCATATGGCTGTCTGCTTAAAACCTCAGCAAGCCGCGCTTCACAGATCTTGGACACGTAGTCCCAAACTTTTCGAGAAGGCTCAATAACGTTTTCAGGCTTCTCGGGTATTTCGTCCCAACGAATATTTCTCCACCAATCCTCAAAGCTAATTCGACGTTGCTGGAGAAATGAAAGAAGGCAGTCGCTGACAACTCCGTGAAGCATCTTTCCTAAGGCTACGTTTGCAGTGGGCTTCGGATAAATCTTTTCAATATTACGAAGATAAAGGTCTCTGCCAGTTGGACAATAGTTTGAGGTCACAGCGTACATTGGTAGCCTAACGCTATCATAATATGGTTTTAAAGGAGGCTGAAACCAACTCCAACCTCTTAGCTCCTTATTGATTCCTACTTCACGTGCAGTCGGCAAGAGCTGATGAAGAAGATACTTATGTTCCACATCCGACAAAAAATACATTCTAACCACAACCCTTCGATTATATTTATAAATCAAAATACAAAATAAAGATAATCGAACCTCCTATCCACATCAACATGAAAAATGAATCCAACAAGACAAAAAAGGGAAAAAACGATGCCGGATTCAAAGAGGAAAATCCCATAAAGGGAATTGAAAGTCAGCCCGTTTTTGCTCATCGGCGGTTAATCTGATAGATTCAAAGAGGAAAATCCCATAAAGGGAATTGAAAGTCAGACCTAGACTTAACCATACTCTTCCTCCCCTTTTTGATTCAAAGAGGAAAATCCCATAAAGGGAATTGAAAGGGTGGCAGGCTCTTTGAAATCAACCACACGTTTGAAGTCGATTCAAAGAGGAAAATCCCATAAAGGGAATTGAAAGTTCCCTTCTTGTCGGCGAAGTATTTGCGGTCATAATAGGGATTCAAAGAGGAAAATCCCATAAAGGGAATTGAAAGTTGTCCATGATGGTATTAGTGCTTGTTCTCTGAACCAAAGGATTCAAAGAGGAAAATCCCATAAAGGGAATTGAAAGGTATTGCCTGTTTCGTGACAAACTCATCTAGGTTGCGGTGATTCAAAGAGGAAAATCCCATAAAGGGAATTGAAAGTCTATTACGTGTACTCTAAAGGTTTTACAATGTGCGTCTGATTCAAAGAGGAAAATCCCATAAAGGGAATTGAAAGAACATACCATATTAAACAATGATGACTATAACGTTAGATTCAAAGAGGAAAATCCCATAAAGGGAATTGAAAGCAGGTCAGCAGGCGAGTCCTCGGCTCAGGGGGTTGAAGTCGATTCAAAGAGGAAAATCCCATAAAGGGAATTGAAAGAAGGCTTCATAGCCCGTTCCGTGATTTCTCCGCCACCACGATTCAAAGAGGAAAATCCCATAAAGGGAATTGAAAGTCGTAGAAGATAGTGCATTCGTATTCTCGCTTTCCATCGATTCAAAGAGGAAAATCCCATAAAGGGAATTGAAAGGAAGTAGTATCCAAGCCCTTCGCTGACCAAGTCTCTGAATGATTCAAAGAGGAAAATCCCATAAAGGGAATTGAAAGGCTGGGTGTTTCTCATGAACATCTCCGTCGAATCGACTACGATTCAAAGAGGAAAATCCCATAAAGGGAATTGAAAGCTCTGAAGAGATGCCAGTAGGCGTTAGGGTTAATTTCCTGATTCAAAGAGGAAAATCCCATAAAGGGAATTGAAAGCTCTGAAGAGATGCCAGTAGGCGTTAGGGTTAATTTCCTGATTCAAAGAGGAAAATCCCATAAAGGGAATTGAAAGATCACGTCATCAGCAAAAGGATTGTTCAAAAGGCTAAAGAGATTCAAAGAGGAAAATCCCATAAAGGGAATTGAAAGACACATGCGTGGACGCTACGCAGCTATTCCATGGAGTTGATTCAAAGAGGAAAATCCCATAAAGGGAATTGAAAGATTTTTGTGTCTGTTCCCAAGACAAGGATTCTAAGGCTTGATTCAAAGAGGAAAATCCCATAAAGGGAATTGAAAGTCGGTACATATTCTTGCGGTTCTGGCTTCTGAGGTATAGATTCAAAGAGGAAAATCCCATAAAGGGAATTGAAAGGCAATTTTCATTAACTGGATATCTTTGCTATCTATGGAAGATTCAAAGAGGAAAATCCCATAAAGGGAATTGAAAGGCTGGGTGTTTCTCATGAACATCTCCGTCGAATCGACTACGATTCAAAGAGGAAAATCCCATAAAGGGAATTGAAAGACACTTGGCAACTTCACCGCCTTGTCTACCGTGAAATTAGATTCAAAGAGGAAAATCCCATAAAGGGAATTGAAAGATGATGTCTGAAACGAGTGCCGAAATATCTTCTGTAGGATTCAAAGAGGAAAATCCCATAAAGGGAATTGAAAGAACGCGTAGACATATTTTTGCACAATTTCGTCTCGTAAGGATTCAAAGAGGAAAATCCCATAAAGGGAATTGAAAGTGAATTTGCAGTGATCCAGTACCTTTCACGTCACGCAAAAGATTCAAAGAGGAAAATCCCATAAAGGGAATTGAAAGTCTCTGCTTCGTGCATAAACTCCTGTTCCTTTGCAGAAGATTCAAAGAGGAAAATCCCATAAAGGGAATTGAAAGTTATCTAATGTTTCTTCTATGTCTACTTCTTGGCGTGCTAGGATTCAAAGAGGAAAATCCCATAAAGGGAATTGAAAGAGTTGTAGCTGTCGCTTATTGGGTCGGCTACTGGTGCCGATTCAAAGAGGAAAATCCCATAAAGGGAATTGAAAGTCGGTACATATTCTTGCGGTTCTGGCTTCTGAGGTATAGATTCAAAGAGGAAAATCCCATAAAGGGAATTGAAAGTTGTATAGCTTTGTCTCCTACTGGAAAAATACAATGTGGTTGTAAAAACTAGGCAGATAGGAAGAGCAACGTTGTATAAGCTAACCGCAGACAACCTATGGCAAGTGCCCTTCACAACCTAACGTTACGAATCTCAGTATTTGACGATGAAAAGATCACTAATGAAGAGTTAGATAAACAGAAAGAAACTACTGAAGTGGCTGTTATACCTACAACTTAATTGTCAGTTTCACTGAGGATCCCATTTATTACACTTGTGCCACGATAGGTTCCAATAGTTTCCGGCGCCTCACGTGGAACATGTTGTTGTTAAGTTAAATCAGCCTGACCTTCCTTCATAAGTGAATCCTTATTTATGAAGACGCTTTAAATTAGCTTAACCGCTTTGCAAGGGTTCTCTCATGTAACTTTATAGCTGCAAACGTAAATGCCAACATGAAGGCTACAACTGCCAAAAAGTCCACTGTCAGCGGGTAAAAGCCCTTTCCTAAGAACAGATGCCGAACCATGTCTATATAGTACGTGAGCGGCGAGATTGAGGCTATGGCTGTTCCCCATGGTGGCAACTGGTCCACTGGTATGAATACTCCGCTTATAAAGACCAGAGGAAATTTAACCAAGGAAGAGAGCATCATTGTTGTGGAAGGCACGTCTGTTGGCGGATAAGCTGAAAGCAACACACTGAAGGCTGCGAAGCATATGTTTGCGAACACCAAGCCAAAAATGAGTAGAACGAAGTTCAACAACTCAATGCCTAAAGTTTGAATGAGCACCAGCGGAACAACTGATATTATGAGGCCGAAAATGAAGGAGGAAAGCATGTCTCCAAATATAATTGTCCAGAAGGCAACTGGACAGCACAAAAGCCTTTCAAGAGTTTTTGACCTAGTTTCCCAAGGCACAATGGAGGGCCCCACAGACGTCGCTGTAAAAAACGTGGTCATGCCGATCAATCCTGGCAAAATTTCTTTAAGCGGCACGTTCCGCCCTATAACATAGGCTAAAGCCAAAAACAGAGGGAAAACAAGCCCAAAAACTATGACGGGCCCTTTCGAATAGTAGATCTTAATGTTTTTCTCAGCTACGACAAGCGATCGCTTAAACTGTTCCACAAAACTGTTCATTCGATCACAGCATCCTTACTTTTGACAAGTTTTAGGAAAACATCTTCAAGGGAAGGCATCATAGTGTTTAGGCCTATTATTCGCAGGTTCTCTTTTTTCGCGAATTCCGCTAAAATTTCGATAACCGCTGACGGATCAGCAGTGTAAATGCGAACCTTATTGCCCGCGGGCACAGCCTCAGTTATGGCCGGAATGCTAGAAAATTCTTGTGGATCAACTGGCTTGTTGAAGGCTACGTCAATGCATTGAAGTTCCATGCTCTGAGCTCTGAGACTTTCAGGAGCGTCGATGGCTGCTATTCGCCCATGATTTATTATGGCTATTCTGTGGCACAGCTGGTTCGCCTCCTCCATATTGTGGGTTGACAAGAAAACGGTTTTTCCATTACTGTTGTATTGAGTTATTTTTTCTCGTAGAATCCTTGCACTTTCAACATCCAGTCCAGAAGTCGGCTCGTCCAAGAAAAGCACTTCAGGGTCGTTAACCAAAGCCATACACAATAAAAGCCTCTGCTTCATTCCCTTAGAGAAGGCTCTTACAAGCTTGTCCTTAACCTCGTACAGCCCAAATTCCTTCAAAAGGAATGTGACATTCTCCCTAAGTTTAGACATGCGAACGCCGTAAAGCTTGCCCATTAAGATTAGATTCTCCCAAGCTGAAAGGTCAATGTATGCATTTGCAACTTCAGGCACAACTCCAATGTGTTGTTTAACCTTTACCGGGCTCTTTAAAACGTCAAAGCCAGCTACAAAGGCGTGACCCTCATCTGGCTTCACAAGACATGTCAAGACTCTTATGGTTGTCGTTTTTCCAGCCCCGTTTGGGCCCAAAAAACCAAAAACTTCGCCCTTTCCAACATCGAAGCTAATGTGATCAACTGCTGTAACATCGCCGTAACGTTTCGTCAAATCTTGAACCTTCACTGCATTCTCCATAAACAAGCCTCTAATTGGGTTCCTGTATACCCAGTACAACCAGCCGTTCCCTACTTTCTATTCCTCTAGGTACATTGGCCGGCACGAAAACCATTTCATCTTGAGACAAATCAGCCTTTTCTTCGCCAATCGTAAATGTCCCAGAACCTTTTAAAACGTAAAAGCAAACGTTGTAGGGTTCTGGACGAGACGGTATCTCTTGACCGCTTTCTAGACAAACAAGTACAAGATTATAGTGCTTCGCCCTTAACAGATCCTTTTTCACGCCTTTACGTTTCTCCAATGTATCCAGTGTTCCTTCATCACGCGAAAAATCTATAAACTTGTCCACGTTTATGACATCCATTTCCTCATTCTCACCGACCATAAATGTGAAAGGGGAAAATTTAGTGTCTCAGAACTTCCAAGCGTTTGTTAACTTTTTCGAGCTGTTTTACAAGAACCTCTTTGTATTCTTCAAGCATCTTTATTTCCTCACCTACGTCCATCATAGAACATGCGAAGTCATAGGGGGAATGGCACCATTCACGCTCAGAGCGGCAGCAGTTACCTCCACACATCTACTCTTCACCCTCACTTGTTTCTTTAAATTTATCATGATAGAATTGCTCCAAATCATCGAATAGCTGCTTACGCTTAACAATTGACGCAAGCCCATTTTTTAGAGCCTCAACCCCTCTATCGGTTAAGGTGTAGACTCTTCTATCGGGGCTTCCTTCGGTTTTCTCCCATTTTGACTGAAGTAGACCTCTTTCCTCCATCCTTCTTAGAAGCGTGTATATGGAGCCTGGTTCGAGTTTGTGAAACCCACAGCTCCTATCATCAATTTCTTCGAGAAGTTGATAACCATGCATAGGCTTTTCGTAAAGTATCCGCATTAGCAGGAATTGTATCCACCCCCTTTCTGGATAGTGGTGCCAGCATCCGCAATGATGTGAGTTGCACATAACCATCAGGTACTATAAAACAATGTTACATATATAAATGTTATGTAAGCAAAATCCATATTTATGGAAAGAGAAGGGGCAAAAATCCTTAGTTCAGGAAATGATTAAACTATATATTTATGCTGGACTGTTTGACTCCCCTTAAGAAAGATTTTCCTGTACAAAATCTAAGCTAAGCTGAAGAGGCATTAAAGGACCTATGACTGTTACTAGACACTCACTAGGTCTTCTCGATTCCAACAACCCTTAACAACTGTTGCCACTTTTGTTCTCTTCTTTTTATCTGGTTAAATATCGCCATGAAAGCATTATCCCTATAGTTGCTAGGATAGCTGCGAAAATGCCAAGGTACATGAAGTCGAATATTAGCGCGGAAGCATCTAAAGGTAGTATAGTCAGCTGCCTCAACGCATCTGTTAGGTAAGTTAGCGGGTTAACTTTTGCTACTGCCTGAATCCAGTCTGGCATTAGATATGGAGGAAAGAAAGTGTTACTTGCAAACATAAGCGGCATAGTGACCAAGCTTATTATTTGCATCGGCCTCTCCATTCGAGTAGACCTTAATGAAAACGCGATGAAAACAGATGAAAGCCCTACACCAACCAAGAATATTGCAGCGTAAACTCCTAGTAAATTAAGCAATGTAAAGGTTGCGCTTAACTGCAACCCTAATAGATAGGCAAGCGCCAAAATTACGGTTGCTTGAAATATTGCCCTTAAAGTCGCGTTAAGAACCTTAGCAAATATTATTGCTGCACGCGATACCGGAGTGCTGATCACTTTATCTAAGAAACCTAGACGCCTATCCCAAACTATGGACATGCCGCTGAACATCGTCGTGGTCATAACGATCATAGAAACCATGCCGACAGACATGTAGCTAAAATAGTCTTTAACGCCGAAAGTGTTTTGCATGACCTTTGAGCCTATATCAGAAAACATCTGCTGAAGCTGCTGTGTAATCAATGCTCCTGGGAGGATCACAACTCCGTTAACAGGCGGATTTAATAGACTTCCAGGTATCGGGATATCATGTAACTCTATGTTGCTTAAGCTGTTAGCTGAAAATATGGCGTTCATGTTCATCGATTTTCCTAAAAGACCCATCCAAATCAAAGGTTGAAGCACAAGCATTAAGACCATCACTGGATCTTTCAACCATTTCTTTAGTTCTCTAACCGTTAAAGCCCATAAGCCGCGAAGCATACTTGGATGGTACTCGTTTGCCTCACTCATGTTGCCCTAGCCCTCCTTAGGGTCATTCTTTGAGTTCTAAATGCCTCTTTAGATTCTTCAGCGTCACGAATAGATCGACCAGTGTATTCAAGGTAAACCTCGTTCAAGGTAGGTTCCGAAAGCGAAAGCTTGGTCACTGTACAGCCATTCTTCCGCAACGCCTCAATTATAAGCGGAGCCGTAACCTCTCCAAACTCAGCCTTAATCCTATAAGAACCGTTCTCGTTTCTCAAGTCCTTGACGTGCTCAACACCACGAATTATGCCACTTACATCCACGTCCTCTTTAATGCTTATGGTTATCACGTCTCCTCCGAGACTGTCTTTAAGATTGCTTGGCGTGTCCATCGCGATTATTCTTCCATGGTCGATTATAGCTATGCGGTCGCAGAGGGCGTCCGCCTCCTCCAAATAATGCGTTGTCATGAAAAGGGTCATCCCATATTCCTCCTTAAGCCTTCGAATATAATTCCACGTGGCAGCCCTCGTTTGAACGTCTAAGCCTAAAGTGGGCTCATCTAGGAAAAGCACTTTAGGTCTGTTAATCAGTCCACATGCAAGCTCAAGCCTCCGGCGCATTCCGCCAGAATAAGTTTCAACCCTCTTGTCTTTGAATTGATCTAGCTCCACAAGTTCAAGAAGCTCAAGAGAGCGTTTCTTCGCGGTTTCTCTTGGAACACCATATAAATCGGCACATAACATTATGTTTTCATGCCCCGTTAAGTCTTCGTCAGCTGTGTATTCTTGCGGAACCACACCTATGACCTTTCTCACATTATTCGCCTGCTTAACAATGTCATAGCCCAAAACAGACGCTTTACCCTCTGTAGGCTTCAGAACTGTTATCAGCATATTAATTGTAGTTGTCTTGCCAGCACCGTTTGGACCTAAAAAACCAAAGATCTCCCCGTTTTTGACGCTGAAGTCCACATGGTCAACCGCAACCATATTCTTGTTAAAAACCTTCGTTAATCTTTCAGCCTTAATCACTTCTTCACTCATGCCTTCTCACCACGCAGCCTCTTATTCACTTCCTCAAATTCATGGGCAGTCCTATTCAGAACTTTACGTCTCCTTTAAAGATTGCTCTGAGAAATTGATAACAAAATTCAATCCAATCACGTGGTAGCGTATGGTAGCATAAAACCCTTTTTGGCACAAAGGCCATATGCCATATCCAATACTTGAAAGGTAAAGGAGGCAAAGGGTTATTATACATATATATCACCGTTGATGTCAATTTCGATATCAATGCTGATATATAAATATTTCCTTGATCCTTTTAGCGATGCTTAAAGATTATTTCAATAAGGGTTTCAGCCAAAACTTTGTTAAAAACCTAAATGAGCCTTTTGAGTGACTTATTCAGAAAAGTCAAGATAGAGGTAAAAGGAGCAGTTAAATGGCCCATAAAAGTATTAGTGGAGCAAATACTTCTGCGACCAATGACATCACAGTAATCATGGTGTTAAGCGATGGGCCTGCAGTATCCTTGAATGGGTCGCCCACAGTGTCGCCTGTCACAGCGGCCTTGTGTGCTTCTGACCCTTTACCGCCATAGGCTCCTGACTCAATATACTTTTTTGCGTTGTCCCAGAGTCCGCCGGAGTTAGCCATGAACAGGGCGAAGATTATTCCCGTTATGATGCTTCCAGCTAGAAAGCCTGCTAGTGCCTCTTTTCCTAAGAATATCATTGTTAAGACTGGAGCCACTATCGCCAACAGGCATGGCAGCATAAGCTCTTTTAATGCGCCTCTAGTGGCGATATCCACGCACCTCGCATAGTCCGGCTTTGCCTTGCCCTCCATTAACCCTGCTATCTCTTTGAATTGGCGCCTAACCTCCTCAACCATTCTTTCTCCATTTCTGCCGACTGCCAGTATTAGGAGCGCCGAGAGAACTGGGGGCATCATCCCTCCTAGGAAAACTCCTACTATTACCTCTGGCCTCATCAGATCTAATGATTCTATCTCGACTAGGTGTGCATAGGCTGCAAAGAGCGCCAGCACAGTTAACGCCGCCGCACCGATAGCAAAACCTTTAGTGATGGCTTTCGTCGTGTTGCCAGCAGCGTCCAGTCTATCAGAAATTTCGATAACTTCTTCACCTAAGCCTGACTGTTCAGCTATCCCCTTCGCATTGTCAGAAACTGGACCATATGCGTCGGCGGATATTGTCATCCCAACTGTTGCAAGCATTCCAACAGCTGATATAGCGATCCCATAGTAGGAGCTTACGCCGAATACTTCAGCAAGGTTCCACGCTGCCAGTGTAGCGGCACAGATTCCAATGATAGGCGGGATTATGCTGACGATTCCATATGAGAAGCCTGTGAGGATGTTTATTGCTGCTCCCGTTATTGAAGCCTTTGCAACCTTCTGTGCTGGAGGCCTATCAATCGACGTAAAGTAGTCAGACGTTATTCCAATCGTAACACCGGCCGCTAGCCCTGCAACTGTTGGAAGAAACACGCCAAGCCACCTGTTGCCTTCCGGTTCTGAAATGTATGTGACAGCGAGAATCAGAATAGCAAACATGAACCATGTGAAGAATGAGCCTCTGTTGAGTGCAGCACCTGGGTTTTCTTTCGCGCTTAACTTTATTACAAGAGTACCTATGAGTGATGCGAAAAGCCCGATGGCCGCTATCATAAGCGGCAGAACTGTCAGTGTTTTTTCGCCTATTTCAGAACCTATAATCATAGCAGCTACGATGCTTGCAATGTAAGAGTCAACCAGATCTGCACCCATCCCAGCAACATCGCCAACATTATCACCAACATTGTCCGCAATTACAGCTGGATTTCTCGGATCGTCCTCAGGGATTCCAAGTTCAACCTTTCCAACAAGGTCAGCGCTTATGTCAGCTGTTTTTGTGTATATCCCCCCTCCAGCCTTTGCAAATAGGGCTAACGCGCTTGCCCCAAAACTGAAGCCCAACACTATGTTAGTTGCATCCGTATCGCTCCAGCCTAATGCGACATTAAAAACATAAAAAAGCAGACTTACACCAAGGAGAGATAAGCCGACTACAAAGAATCCCATCACCGCGCCACCGTAGAATGCAACTGGAAAAGCTTTCTTCAACCCTTGCTTCGCAGCATTCGCTGTTCTGACGTTCGCCTCAACAGCTGCCATCATCCCTACATACGCTGCAGCACTGGTGCATACAGATCCAAGAATATAGGCAGATGCCACACTCACCGCCTGCTGGGGACCCTTCGTGGCAGAAAGCACGCCAAGAATGGCCGCCATAAACACAACGAAAATTGCTAATGTCTGATTTTGCCTCTTCAAATAAGCCTTTGCCCCTTCCTTTATCGCATTTGCGATTTCGCGCATCTTCTCCGTTCCACTTTCTTGCTTGAGAACATACCCGTACAAGTATGTAGCTAAAGCGACAGACGCTAAACCAGCCGCGGATGAAATTAATAGCCATTCCATATTGTCTTGGCTCCTAGACTTTCAGTATTTGATGAAGATTATCGCAACCTTTAATCTTATAAATTTAATCCATTTTGAATGCCGATTTATCTGCATCACTACAGAATAACGGTATTTGTAAAAAATATGAATACGCCCCTTTTTTGTTTATATTTAAGCTTTTTGTCACAACATTAATACAACTTATCGTGACCTCGAAACTCGCGACATTATAGATGCTAATTTAGCAAATTTATCTCTTACAATAGGCATAAGACTGCTTGTTACATGTAACAGCAAATCAGATGACACAAAAACGGATTCCGCAAAATGACAGAAAACAAGTTCCATTTTTGTGTTTATGTATATGAAGTCATGGGTTATGCAAACCTTTTTCGCATCTTCATTTTTATGAGCTAAGATGGAGCTGAATCTCAGTTTTTTCCTGCAATGTACGCCTTTCTCAGATAAATTACGTGGCATTCTAAACTTAGCTTAGTGGAGGTCTCGGTTCTAACAAAACGGGAATCGTCATTGTTTGCGTGTTTCTTACTATTGTTATGTTGATTGTTTGTCCAGGTGAAGTGTATTCCTCCAAGTAGGTTGAGAGGTCGTCTATGCTGGTGATTCTCACCCCGTTTATTGCAATTATTACGTCACCGCCGATTGTGACACGTTCTCCAGTAATAGAAACTTGTTTCGATCCGCCTCGTAGACCCGCCTTGTCTGCAGGTCCCCCGCTGGTGACCTGTGTTATCAGGAAACCGTATGTAGCGTTTATTCCAATTACCTTGGCGATTTCGTATGTTATGTCTCTTCCTGAAATGCCTAACCACGGATGCTGATTATATGAGCCCTCTGTAATTAGTGACTTGATCTCTCTTAATATTGTGTTGGAGGGAATCGCGAACCCAACGCCTTGCGAGTCACTTACAATAGCTGTTGTTATTCCAACGACTTGGCCTTTGTAGTTAAGAAGAGGCCCTCCAGAGTTACCTGGATTTAATGGAGCAGTTGTTTGGATAACATTGGCTATCGTGTAAGCTCCTGTTGTCTCTTCGGTTATTGTTCTACCCATCGCACTCACTATTCCTGTCGTCATTGACCCAGCTAGACCATACGGGTTGCCGACTGCAATAACTGGATCGCCAACTTTTAGGGTTGATGAACTCACGATCTCAAGAGGAACATACTCATTTTGTGGCGCATCTGCACAAAGAACCGCGAGATCTGCGTAAGGGTCTGACCCCAGCAATGACGCTATGCATCCATTTCCGTTTAGGAATGTTACAGTGATATTGATTGCGTTGCTGACTACATGATAGTTTGTGATGATCACCATCCTTCCCGTGAAGTTGTAAACGAACCCTGATCCTTGTACTTGCGAATAGTAGGCGCGTCGAAAAATGTCATATTGCACAATTATTCCTCGAATCAGGACGACGGATTCTCTTACCCGTTCATACAGACGTGGAAGAGAAACATTTTCTTCTAGGACGTAAACTAAGTTATGGTAAGTGATGTTCTGCGCTGATTGAAGATTTGAGATTTGTTCTTGAAGTGTTGAGATCTGGTTCTGCAGAACAACAAATCTTTCTGAAAGGATCAGGTATCCTATTACGTACCCCCCGACTCCTCCTGCGATCAGACTAACTAGAACAATCGTTAGTACTTGAATTGTTGTGAGAGGTGTTACTCTTGTTTTTAGAGGAAGATTCATTCATAACCCTTCTAAACTGAAGTTGATTCATAGCCAAAAAGGAATGGGGAGAATATTATAGTTTTGCTGAGTTACTTGTAATCTAAGTTTGACCGCACTCACATTATCATGACCTCTAAGACTTTTCTATCACTGTCATTGTAAAGATCACTATTCTAGTAACTTTACCGTTCGTCACATCAACATATACTTCCGCTCTACCTGTAGAACTCTTCTCTAGCATTACAACCGCGCTTGTAGCCTTTGCCACGACGCTCCCATCAGCCTCAACTACGGATTTGATGATTGGTCTAACAGCTGAAACAATGTAACCTTCCTCGAGCAAGTTTTGTACATCTGAGTCGCTTTCCGCGATGCTAATTACGGTTTGATTGTATTCAGCACTGACTTCTACAAACCCATAAGGTCCCATTCGGTATCTACATCCACTTGGTCGACCAGATGCACCCAGCATCATCCTCCGGTTGAACCATCTTGAAAAAACATTGGATCCGCCCCTCTCATCCTCAGCAGCATAAGTTGTCAGAACTGCGCTACTTGCAACCGCTATAATGGCAATAACTGACAGCACAATCAAGGTTTGCTTCCTATCCATGGATGCCACCTCCTTTTGGCATTTTGTTTACCTGAACCGTGGATATTAAAGAGTTTATCAGAATTATGCCCAAATCTGACTCTCTGCAACGACATTGAAAATATGTGTTGAACGAGTTTCGTGACAATAACTCATTTAAGCAGTGCGTTTTTATTATTATAGCCAAGTGGTTTGGAGATTCATGGATGTCTTATCGCACGCGTTCGTTAAGGTATGTTCTTGGATGGCTGATTGCTGGCACAAGAGGAGGAGTCACTCGCGGTCAAATAATTGAAGCCTTAAAGGAATCTCCGCAAAATGCAAATCAGCTGTCGAACCTTCTTGAAATGGACTATAGAACGATAAGGCATCACCTCCGAGTCCTCGAGAAGAACCGTATAATTACGTCTGCTGGAGACAGGTATGGCTTAACATATTTCCTGTCCCCGGAAATTGAGGAGAACTATGGATTGTTCGAAGAGATTTGGGAAAGATTAGGAAAAGATGTTGGGAAAAAGAAAAAAGGAGGAAAGATTAATGAGGTTTAAGATGAACAACAAGAAGATTCTATCTATAATTGCGGTGTTAGTAGCAGTAGCATCATTAACAACTCTTTGGGTTGTGATGACTCCTTTAGGTTCACCGCTAGAGCGTCAAGGCTGGGAACGATGGAATCTTACTGATCAAAAGAGAAGGGAAATTGAACAGTTAATACAAGACATGAGAAAGAACGGCGCCAGCTGGCAGGAAATTCAGGCCGCTACCAGAGCGAAAATCATGGAGTGGGGCTCTAATCCTCCCCCTTCTGGAGACATAGAATTGTTCTATACAGTCAAAACCGTGGTTTCCGTTGTTAACGTAACACTTGTGATAATTCTCTTGCTTAACTATATTGATATCTATCGGAAAACCAAGTCAGACTTCACAATTTGGCTGATGTTGTTTTCTTTGATCATGCTCATCTACACCTTTGCGTCCACTCCTATTGTGCAGATGGCTTTTGGATTTCGTGCCTTCGGCCTTGGACCATTTGCCATGCTTCCAGATCTTCTAGCGTGCATAGCGCTCTTCATAATGTTGTATCTTTGTCTCAAGTGATGGAAAGGTGCTTTCGACTAGATAGCCTGTTATGGCGGCTTTTAATTTCCAGAAAAGTCAAAAGTGACAGAACTTTCTTTAATCTCCAGATATAAGGAAGAGCATGTAACTTCAGTTTTGTGATCTTCTTTTCTTTGCAATTTGGGAGAGATTTGGTATCGATTCTGGAAAATTCTTTAATAGATCTTTATCACCTACACGAACGACCCAAGAGTAGAAAGGTGACAAGAAAAAACGTTAATCCTGTTCCTTTCCGCTTCTTTTTTTGGGCCAAATCGTCTTGAAAGAGATGATCTTCATGGGCGTAATTACAAGAGCTTTAAGAAACGTTTCGAGAAGAAAAATTAGGGCTCTATTAGTAATCGTCGCTCTAGGCTTCTCTATGGCAATTATGATGTCTATTCCTGCAAGCGTCGTGGCCAATCAGCTGGCTTTACAAGGGCTGAGTGAAGACTATAACGAGATTATCACTGAGATGGAAGAACAAATCAACAAGACTATGACGTTGATAGAGTGCCGCCTCACAGGTGGATTCAGACGGTTTATGCCCTCGCCATTTGGACAAACATCGGCAACATCAGAGCAATTCATGAATGAAAGCGCTATCTACGATATTAGTTCCATTGAAGGTGTAAAGGATGTTGTGCCGTTTCTGGAGAAATCTGTTGGAACTACACAGAATGTTGAGATGCGTGGAAGAATCTTCACCATGTTTGTAACAGATTACACGATCGTTGGCGTTCCTTTGGATTCTTCCCTAATCGACGAGTACACTGTACTGCCGACGAACATAATAGCGGGAAGAAATCTACAGGAAGGAGACAGCGGAGTCGTCATTCTAAGTTTGAACCTCACAGAGTTCTTCGGAGCTAGTGTTGGTGATCAAGCAAACATATTAGGGAGATACTTCACGGTAGTAGGAGTTTATAAGTCAACGGATCCACTTGGGCTGAAAAACCTTTACATGTCTCTTTCTGACGCTCAGGCTGTAACTGGTCTTGAGGGAAAAATAAGTAGGCTAGACGTTTATGCTGAGGATCAGTCTTCCATTAATGGAATTGTCAGCCAAATAACCAGCCTCTATCCAGAGTTCTATGTAACAACTTATGAACAACGCCTAAGCCAGCTCGAGAGGACAAAGGAGACATATCAGAATATGCTGGCTAATGCTGAATCAACCTTAAGTCAGACACGGTCAGTTGCCTTCCAAGTAATTGTATTGTCAATCTCTGCTACGAGCCTAATCATACTATTCACGATGTTGTATAATGTGCGGGAACGGACACGCGAAATTGGCATACTAAAAGCAATCGGCTTCAGCAACTCGACCATTATGAGCCAGTTCATGCTTGAAGGAATCGTATTAAGCCTGATGGCAGGAGCAATAGGCGTAGTCGTCGGCATTGTTGGAGCACCCTATTTGTCTTCGCTTCTGCTTCCCTCCATTAACCCGTTTGGGTCAGCAGGGCTCTCCAGAAGTGCAACGCTCAACCCGACAACATTAACGCCGACAGCAAACCTGTCACAATTAGTTACAGGAGCACCAGACCTGCAAACATTGTTGCTTATGTTCGGTGTATCTGTGCTGCTTGGAGCTCTGGGCAGCTTATACCCTGCTTGGAGGGCCTCAAGAACAAGCCCTATGGAGGCTTTAAGGCATGAGTGAAACCATTCTTGAAACGGAAAAACTGGAAAAAATCTATAAAATTGGCGGGCGAGAAGTTCGCGCCCTCTCAGACGTGAATCTTCAAGTGAAACGCGGCGACTTCATTTCAATCATGGGTCCCTCAGGCTCTGGCAAAACAACCCTACTGAACATATTAGGCTGCCTTGACAGACCAACTTACGGCAAGGTAATTCTAGACAATGTAGACCTCACAAAAGTACCGGAGAAAGAACTCTACAAGATAAGGAGAGACAAGGTTGGGTTCATCTTTCAGACCTTCAACCTCATGCCTTACTTGAAAGCAGTGGAAAACGTAGAGCTTCCAATGGAGGCTGCGGGAAGGCCAAAGGACGAAAGAAGAAAAAGAGCTCTTGAATTGCTGAAAATCGTTGGGCTTTCAGATAGAGGAGAACACAGACCGAATCGGCTCAGCGCTGGAGAACAACAAAGAGTAGCTATTGCAAGAGCGTTGGCAAACGACCCCGACATCGTCTTGGCAGATGAGCCCACAGGAAATCTTGACGGAAAAACTAAGCTGGAAATCGTAAGATTACTAGGCCGGTTGAATGGTGAACAAGGAACTACGATTATAATGGTGACTCACGATAGCCAAATAGCCTCACAAGCAGCGAGAATGCTCTTTCTGGCCGATGGAAAACTTCTGGAAAAAGAGAAGAAGGGAATCCACTTCATGAGGGAGGAACTCATGTGCCCAGGTTGCGGAGCAAAACTGCCTACAGAAGCCAAATACTGCTTCAAATGCGGCGTAAAACTGTAAAAGCTTAAAATTCGATGATAGATGCCAGTAATAAAAAGAGCAGATTATGGTGCAAAAGAGTTTGTACGATCAGAAATAGGAGAGAAAGACTTGCTTCACCCATATTGAACGGTATAAAACGGAAAAAGCAATTTACTAAAAATATAACTTGAAAGTGCAATAAACAGAAGATAGGTATTATAAGGCGATTGAGTTCAAGAAATTTCTTTCAATGGAATTCTAAGATGGCTAAAAATATAATATATATGAGGGCTGTGAATAATTAGCTTATCGTTCTCGTATATCGCTCAGTGTTAGTCGATTTTTTGTCGGGATTATGATTCCCATCCTTCAGAAAGGATTAGGAGGTGATACATCTGAAGGATGGGGAAATC
>Ga0272448_1001357_pt1 | contig 33440 bp, 32 predicted proteins | sample YNPCB0191_FD_202220 | JGI IMG/M metagenome (GOLD analysis project Ga0272448, IMG submission 202220) | Hot spring sediment microbial communities from Yellowstone National Park, WY, United States - YNP-CB-019-1 | ecosystem: Environmental > Aquatic > Thermal springs > Hot (42-90C) > Sediment...
GCCGGATGAAGTCCGTTCCCGTGGTGCTTTCCGGCAGGACTTCTCTCGGCCAGCTGATGGCGGTCATCGAGCGCTGCCGTCTTTTCATCACGAACGACTCGGGGCCGATGCACCTTGCCGCGGCCCTGGACGTTCCGCAGGTGGCGATTTTCGGCTCCACGAGCGAGGTCGCCACCGGACCTTGGAGCCGGAAAGCCGAAGTGATCCGGCATCCGGTCGACTGCAGCCCCTGTTTCCTCAGGGAGTGCCCCACCGACCTCGCGTGCATGGCGGGCGTCACGGTCGAGCAGGTGCTTGCGGCGGCCGAGAGGAAGCTGGCCGAGGGATGGCGAGAACAGCGCGAAAAAGGGCCGCGGCCGGAACCGAGTTATTGAGTTCGGAAGCATCCCCCCGGACATCCGGACCCCGCGTTCGGCTCCGGCCGACGACTTTCTCCTGAGACGCTTCCACGATAAGCGGTCCGACGGGAGGTATCTGTGATCGCAGTCACCCGCAACCGCAAATCGCCGCGGACGCGGCGCCTGTTTTCGGTTGAGGGGCGGCGGTGTCTCTGCTAATGTCTCGCATTTGTCGGAGCTTGCGATGCACAGGGCGGTTTTCCTGGACCGAGACGGCACGGTGTGCGAGGAGGTCGGGTATGTCAATCATATCGATCGGCTGCGCCTCTATCCGTGGGCGGCATCGGCCATCCGCAGGCTCAACCTCGCACGCTTCAAGGTCGTCATAGTTACAAACCAGAGCGGGGTGGCTCGCGGCCTCTTTCCGGAATCGCTGGTGCTGGAGTGCCACGAAAAGCTCAAGCGGGAGCTGGCGGCTTCCCAGGCGAGCGTGGACGCCTTCTACTATTGCCCGCACCATCCTGCCGGCACGGTGGCCGCCTATCGGATGGACTGCAACTGCCGCAAGCCGCGTCTGGGGATGATGGAGCGTGCGGCGCGCGACCTGGGAGTGGACATCGCGGCCAGCTGTGTGGTCGGCGACAAGTACACCGACGTGCTGATGGCCCATCGCGCCGGTGCGCGCGCGGTGCTCGTGCTCACGGGATACGGCATGGGGGAATGGGAGTACCACCGGCACGAGTGGCCCCGGCCGCCGGACCATGTCGCGCCCGAGCTCTCCTCGGCCGTAGATTGGATACTGGGCGAGCAGGTGCGGACGGCGGCGCGGGAACCGGCGGGATGAAAAGCGCCGGCCGGGGGTTTGGACGATGACGGGAAATGCCGAACTGCAGGCGCGCCTCCTGTCGCTCGTGGAACGGTTCCGCGGCAGGAAGCTCGCGGTGGTAGGCGACCTGATCGCCGACGAGTTCCTCTACGGGCAGATCGCGCGCGTGTCGCGCGAAGCCCCGGTGCTGGTCCTGCAGTACCGCGACACGGTCCGCCTCCCGGGCGGCGCCGCCAATGCCGCGAGCAACCTCCTGGCGCTCGGGTGCCGCGTCATGGTCGCCGGCGTGGTGGGCCGGGACGAGGCGGGCGCGGGCCTGCTGCGCGCGCTGCGGGAACGAGGGGCGGACACGCGGGCGGTCATGGAACTGGACGGATACCCGACGCCCGTAAAGACGCGCATACTCGCCGGTGCGCATCACTCCGCGCCGCAGCAGGTCGTGCGGGTCGATCGTGTAGCCGAAGCGCCCTACGACATCCCTCCCCTGTGGAAGTCGCCCGGCCGGCTGTTCGTCGGCTGCCAGGGCTTTATCGTCAGCGACTACGGTTACGGTGCCGCTACGCCCGCGCGCGCCCGCGAGCTTGCCGTCCTGGCCGGGGAGCGCTCCTGCCCGCTGGTGGTCGACTCGAGGTTCCGGATGTCGGATTTCTGCGGCGTCACGTCCATAACGCCCAACATCACGGAGCTCGAGGCCGCCACCGGAGTCGCGATCGGCTCGGACGCCGGGCTGCTCAGCAAGGTGGGCATGCGGGTCGTGCGCCGGCAGCGCCTGCATTTCCTCCTGGTCACCCAGGGACGCTATGGCATGACGCTGCTGCGGCCGCGCCGGGCGCCGCTGCACATTCCCATCTACGGCAGCGACGAGGTGGCCGACGTCACCGGTGCGGGCGACACCGTGATCGCGGTCTTCACCCTGGCGCTGGCCTGCGGCGGCTCTCCCGAAGATGCCGCGCGCCTGGCCAACTATGCCGGCGGCATCGTCGTCATGAAGCGCGGCACCGCCACCGTGAGCCCGGACGAGCTGCGCCAGGCGGTGCGCAACGACCTTTCCGCGTAGGCTGCGCCTCCCATGCCTTCACCGGTCGAGCACAAGCTCAAGTCCCTGCCCGAACTGAAGGCCATCGTGCGCTCCCTGCAGGCGGCCGGCCGGCGCGTGGTTTTCGCCAACGGCTGTTTCGACCTGGTCCATGTGGGGCACGTCCGCTATCTCGAGGGCGCGCGCGCCCAGGGCGATGTGCTGGTCGTGGGCATCAACAGCGACGCTTCCGTGACGGCCCTGAAGGGAAACGGAAGGCCGATCCTGCCCGAGGCGGAGCGCGCCGAAATCGTCGCTTCGATGGCCTGCGTCGACTATGTCGTGATTTTCGATGCGCCGACGGCGGACGCAGTGCTGCTCGAGCTGCGGCCCGACGTGCACGCCAAGGGCACCGACTACACCCAGGCGACCGTCCCCGAGCGCGCCACCGTGCTATCCTACGGGGGCGTGGTCGCGATCGTGGGCGATGCGAAGGCCCACGCCACGCGGGATCTCATCCGAACCGTGCTGGAAAAGCTCGGCCCATGAGCGAGCCGGAAAGAATCCTCATCATCCGCCTGAGCTCTCTCGGCGACATCCTGCACGCCCTGCCGGCCTGCCAGGCGGTGAGGCACGCCAGACCCCAGGCCCGGATCGACTGGCTGGTCGAGAAGAGCAACGCCTTCCTGCTGTCGGCGGTCGGCGGCATCGACGAGGTCGTGAGTATCGACATGCGCACCTTGCGCCGGGCGCCGTGGAATCCAGGAGCCTGGCGCAGTCTGGTTTCTTCCCTGGCCGCCCTGCGCGCAAAGAAATACGACCTCGCGCTGGACTTCCAGGGATTGGTCAAGACCGGCCTGCTCGCCTGGTGCTCGGGTGCCCGGCTGAGGTTCGGCTTTTCCCGGCAGTACGTGCGCGAGCGGGCCGCAGCCCTATTTTACAACCGTCCCTTTGCCCCGCCGCGCGGAAGCATGCATGTGATCGAGATGAACCTGATGCTCGCCCGGGCGGCAGGCGTTGCGCGCGCGGCGGCCGCGGTCGAGTTGCGCGAGAATCCCGAAGATGCGCGCGCGGTCGCTGCGCTCCTGGAAAAGGAGAAACTTTCGGTTTTTGCGGTCATCAACCCGGGTGGCGGGTGGCCGACCAAGCGATGGCCGCCGGCCAGGTATGCGGCTCTGGCCGACAGGATGGGGCGCGAGTTACAATTGCGCGTGGCGGTGACCACGGGTCCGGGAGAAGCGGCCATCTATGACGAGATCGCCGGGCATTGCACGGGACCCCCGCCGGCTCATCTGCAGGTTCCTTTCCTGCAGCTGATTCCGCTGTTCGCCAGGGCACGGCTGGTCATCGGCGGCGACACCGGCCCGTTTCACCTGGCATGCGCTCTGGGGCGGCCGGTGGTGGGGATTTTCGGGCCGACCTCGCCGGAGCGCAACGGCCCCTACGGGAATCCCGCGCGGGTCGTCTGCCGCCGGTTGCACTGCAGCTTCTGTTACGGCAGAAGCTGCCCGACGCGCAACGAATGCATGGAGATCGGCGTCGATGAGGTGTTCGAAGCCGTCCGGCAATGCCTCGACGAAACGCAGTGAGCCGCTGCGAGTCCGCCGCCGCTGGAGCGCGCGACTGCGGGCGGCCCTCGCAGGGGCGCTCGTGCTCGTCGGGTCCGCGCAGCCGAATGCCGGCCGCCAGTCGGGATCCGACCCCGCCGCCTACGGCGACATCCCTTTCGAACCCGGCGAAAAGCTGGTCTTCCATGTCGAATGGTCGCCGCCCTGGTATCTGTTCTTCCTGCCGACGATGGACGCCGGCGAGGTCCGCCTTGCGCTCGAAAAGGGGCCCGAGCTGGAACAGAAGCCGAGCATGAGGATCGTCTTCACCGCGAAATCGAGCGGCACTCTCGCCAGGCTGACCGGGGTTCATGTGGACGATTACTTCGAATCGTATGTCGACGCCCGCAGCCTGTGCACGGCCAGCGTCACGAAAAGAATCCGCGAGGGGCGGCGCAAGCGCGACATCGACGTGACCTACCTGCCGGCCAGCAACCAGCTGCGCATCCGGGAGGTCAACGTCGCCGTAAGCCCGCCGAAGGTGGATCGCGACAGCGTACTGGACGATATTCCTTCCTGCGTGAAGGACATTTTTTCGGCCGTCTACGACACGCGCCGCCGCAATCTCGCCGAGGGATTCACGCACCGGGTGCTGGTGGGAGAAGACGACAAGATCCGCGAGATCGAAGCGCGCGTGGAACGGCGTGAGGACGTCAAGCTCCCGCTCGGCAGGTTCGATGCCTGGAAGGTGGACACCGTTTCGGTGCTGGGCGGCCTTTTCAAGGACGGCGGGCAGTTCAAGATCTGGATGACGGCCGACGAGCGCAGGCTGCCGGTCAAGTTCGAGGCGAGGGTGCGGCTGGGCAAGGTGGTCGGGACACTGAAGGAAGCGACGCCGCCGCCGCAGGCGCCGGTCGGCCGGAGCCGGCCATAAGCCGAATTCTGTATCTCTGCGATGCAGAGACGGCAATCATTCATCTAGCCCCGCAATCGCTTGCGGGGTCCAGCGGTCTACCCGAAAGCATCGGACGGGCCGTCCTTCATCTCTTGCGAGAACGCTTTCCTATTTGACCTTGCTCCGTGTGGGGTTTGCCCTGCCGCCACTGTTGCCAGTGACGCGGTGCGCTCTTACCGCACCTTTTCACCCTTACCCCCGTTGCCGGAGGCGGTATGTTTTCTGTGGCACTTTCCGTAGGGTCGCCCCTCCCTCGCGTTACGAGGCACACTGCCCTGTGGAGTTCGGACTTTCCTCGTTCCCGACAATGTCGGGACCGCGATTGCCCGGCCGACTCCGACCAGGAATATTGTAACAGGAAACGCGCGCAAGTTCAGCTTCCGCGCCGCCGGGGCGCGCCCAGCGGGACCCGGTGCCCTGCCGCAGGCAGGCTATTTCGCCTCGGCCCGCCTGGGCGCTTCCGGGGATTTGGCGGCTTCGGCGGGAGCCTTGCGGCTGAGCCCCAGGATTTCGCGCAGCTTGGTATCCAGCGCCAGGGCGATGTCCCGATGCTCCTTGAGGAACTGCCGCGCATTTTCCCGGCCCTGCCCCAGGCGTTCGCCCTTGTAGGAGAACCAGGAACCGCTCTTCTCGATCAGCTTGTGCGCGAGGGCCGTATCGAGAAGGTCGCCTTCGTAGGAAATCCCCTCGTTGTACAGGATGTCGAACTCCGCCTCGCGGAAAGGAGGGGCCAGCTTGTTTTTGACCACCTTGACGCGGGTGCGGCTGCCGACGACCTGTTCCCCTTCCTTGATCGCCCCGATGCGCCGGATGTCGACCCGCACGGTGGCATAGAATTTGAGCGCGCGCCCGCCCGTCGTGGTCTCCGGGTTGCCGAACATGACCCCGATTTTCTCGCGCATCTGGTTGATGAAGACCATGCACGTGTTCGACTTCGACACGATGGCGGTCAGCTTGCGCAAAGCCTGCGACATGAGCCTCGCCTGCAGGCCGGGCAGCGAATCGCCCATCTCGCCTTCCAATTCGGCGCGCGGCACCAGGGCGGCCACCGAATCCACCACCAGAATGTCGATGGCTCCGCTGCGCACGAGCACTTCGGCGATCTCCAGGGCCTGCTCGCCGTTGTCCGGCTGCGACACCAGCAGGTCGTCGGTGTTGACGCCCAGCATCTTGGCGTAATTGGGGTCCATGGCGTGCTCGGCGTCGATAAATGCGGCCGCGCCCCCTTCCTTCTGCGCGTTGGCGATCGCATGGAGGGCCAGGGTGGTCTTGCCGCTGGATTCCGGACCGAAGATCTCGACCACACGCCCGCGCGGGAAGCCTCCCACCCCCAGGGCGGCATCGAACGAGATCGAGCCGGTGGAGATGGCCTGCACGCCGGCCGCTTCCGTCCGGTCTCCGAGGCGCATGATCGATCCCTTGCCGAACTGTTTTTCGATCTGCATCAAGGCCACGTCGATGGCCTTGTTCTTGCTGCTCCGGTCTTCTGCCATCAATTTTTCCCTTCCGCTCGATAATCGTAGAAACCTCTGCCCGACTTGCGCCCGAGGAGGCCCGCGTCGACCATCTTGACGAGCAGCGGGCAGGGCCGATACTTGGGGTCGCCGAAACCTTCCTGGAGCACGCGCAGGATGTCGAGGCATACATCGAGTCCGATGAGATCCGCCAGCGCCAGCGGGCCCATCGGGTGATTCATGCCGAGTTTCATGACCGTGTCGATCGCGTCGCGCGTGGCCACACCCTCCATGAGGGCATAGATCGCCTCGTTGATCATGGGAAGCAATACGCGGTTGGAGATGAAACCCGGGTAATCCTGCACTTCGACGGCCGTCTTGCCCAGCGTGCCGGCCAGGCCGACGATCCGCGCACAGGTCGCGTCGGACGTGTCGAGGCCCCGAACCACCTCGACCAGTTTCATGATCGGGACCGGATTCATGAAGTGCATCCCGATGAAACGGTCGGCGCGCCGGGTTGCGGCCGCGAGCTTGGTGATCGAAATCGAAGACGTGTTGCTGGCGAAGATGGTCTCCTCGGGACACAGCCGATCGAGTTCGCGGAAGACCTGCGCCTTGAGATCGTAGTTCTCGTTGACCGCCTCGACCACCAAGTGGCAAGGGCGCATCGGTTCGAGACCGCACCCCGTGGTGATGCGGCTCAAGGCGGCATTGCGGTCATCGGCCGAAATGCTGCCTTTCTGGACGAAGCGATCGAGGCTCTTTTCGATGCCTTTCAGCGCGCGCTCGAGGAACTCCTCACGGACGTCGGAAAGATGGACGAGAAAGCCCGATTGGGCGAACACCTGCGCAATACCACTGCCCATGGTGCCGGCACCTACCACGCCGACGATGCCTATTTTGCCGCTCTGCATATTGTCACCCTCTCATGAGTTGGATTCGCCTGTCCTGCGCCTCCCATTATAATAACTTCCCGTGCGGGAAATGATCCGGAAAATATCCGTGGGGGACGCTCACCTGTTTTCGCAGCGAGGGGATGCCGTCGTTGCGGGGCGTCCTCATCGCCCTTGGGCTTTCATGCTGCACCCCTTCGGGGCGCCGATCACCGCTGTATCCGCGGCGGAGCCCGAGTGATCCCGGGCCCGATCTCTGCCGCTGCGCGCATCGCAGGAAGGCCGCCGGCCGCTGTTGACTCGAACCTCCGCGGCTGCTAATATTTCGGCTTCTGACGGGAGTCGTGCCATGCCCAGGCAATGTTATGTTTGCGCCAAGACACCCAGTTTCGGGCGTACCATTTCCCACGCGCACAACGTCAGGCCGCGCAAGTTCTATCCCAACCTGCAGAGCGTGCGCATCCTGGAAAACGGCAGCGTAAAGCGGGTGCGCGTGTGCACGCGATGCCTGCGCTCCGGAAAGGTGCAGAAGGCGGCGGGTTAGCGATTCCCCCGCCTCAGGCAAGGGCTACCGCATCGATCTCCAGAAGCACGCCCTTGGGCAGCGCGGCCGCCTCGATGGTGGAGCGCGCGGGCTTGCTTTCCCCGAAGTATTCTGCGTAGATCTCGTTGCAGCGCGCGAAGTCGCGCAAGTCCTTGAGATAGAGGGTGGTCTTGACGACTTTGTCCAGGCCGCTGCCCGCTTCTTCCAGGATCGCCTTCAGGTTCTCCACGGCACGGCGCGTTTGCGCCGCGATGTCGTTTGCCGCGACTTCACCCGTGACGGGATCGAGCGGGATCTGCCCCGAAACGAAAATGAAGCCGCCGGCGCGCACCGCCTGGGAATACGGGCCCACGGGGCGGGGGGCTTTGTCGGTGTTCACGGTCTCGAGCATAGGATACCTCGCGGGATCAGTGCGGCAGCGTGCCGACCCGGGTCACCTCGTCGATTCCCCGGATGGCCTTCAATGCCTGCATGACCTTGTGAAGGTGCTTCTTGTCATGGATCTCGACGGTCAACTCCACCGTGGCCCTGCCGTCGTCGTTGGTGGCGGAACGTGATTCGCGTATGTTGGTCTTGAGGTTGGAGACCGTTGAGGTGATCTCGGCCAGAATCCCCTGCCGGTCCTCCACCAGAATCATCAATCGGACGCCGTAGATATCGTCCTCTTCTGCCGGAACCCATTCCACCTCCGTCACCCGGTCCGAGCCGAGAAAATTCGCCAGGTTCGGGCAGTCCGTGGTATGGACTGAAACGCCCTTGCCGCGGGTGATATAGCCGACGATTTCGTCGCCGCGTATGGGGTTGCAGCACTTGGCCCGATAGACGAGCAGCCCGTCCTGGCCTTTGACCGTGATGGCCGGGTCTCCCCTCTTCAGGACCCTGCGCACGACGCTCTTGATTGCCGAGGCCTTTTCTTCCGGGGCCGGACGCAGGTCCGGAAACAGGGCCGCCAGGATCTGGCGCGGCGCGATCTTGCCGAAACCGACCGCGGGGTAAAGATCCTCGACCCTGGGGATCCCGACGGAGGCCAGCACGCCGGGGAAGGCATCCATTTCGAGCACCTTTTTCCAGCTGGTCTTGTACTTGCGCGCCTCCTTTTCGAGAAGCTTCCGGCCGAGCTCGGTGGCGTCCTGGCGCTCTTTCTGGTTGATCCAATGCTTGATTCGGTTGCGCGCGCGTCCGGTCTTGGCGAACGCCAGCCAGTCACGGCTGGGCTCGGAGTCCTTCGAGGTCAGCACCTCGACGACCTCGCCGTTCCTCAGCTTGTGCCGCAACGGCACCAGGCGGCCGTTCACCTTGGCGCCGATGCAGTGGTGCCCGACCTCGGTATGGATGGCATAGGCAAAGTCGACCGGCGTTGCATCCCGCGGCAGGCTGATGACCTCTCCTTTGGGGGTGAAGCAGTAAACCTCGTCCGCATACAGGTCGACCTTGAGGCTGCTGAGGAAATCGCGCGCGTCGCTGACTTCGCGCTGGGAATCGAGAAGTTGCCGCAACCAGCGGAACTGTTCTTCCTCGGGGACCGCGCCGACCTTCCCTTCCTTGTATTTCCAGTGGGCGGCGATCCCTTCTTCCGCGATCTTGTGCATCTCCTGGGTGCGGATCTGGACCTCGAACGGCTGGCCGTTCTTGCCGATCACGGAAGTATGCAGCGACTGGTAGAGGTTGGGACGGGGGATGGCGATGTAATCCTTGATGCGCCCCGGGACGGGCTTCCAGATGTTATGGATTATCCCCAGGATGGTGTAGCAATTCTTGACCGTGTCGGTGATGACGCGGATGGCGATGAAATCGAAGACTTCGTCGATGCTGATCTTCTGGCGGCGCATCTTGTCGTAGACCCCGTAGATGCGCTTGATGCGGCTCTCGAGCTGCGCCGGGATGCCCTGCTCCGCCAGTTCCGCGGCGATGACCTTTTTGGTCTCTTCGATGAACTCCTCGCTGACGGCCCGCCGGGCTTCGATGAGAGCTACGGTGTTCTGGTAGGCGGCCGGGTCGAGGAAGCTGAAGGCAAGGTCTTCGAGTTCGCCGCGAATCCTGGCTATGCCGAGCCGATGGGCCAGAGGCGCATAGATCTCCATGGTTTCCATGGAGATGCGCTCGCGCCGCTCCGGCGGCAGGTACTGCAGCGTGCGCATATTGTGCAGCCGGTCGGCCAGTTTGACGAAAAGGACGCGGATGTCGCCCACCATCGCCAGCAGCATCTTGCGGAAGTTTTCGGCCTGACTTTGCTGGCGCGAAGTGAACTGCACCTGCGAGATCTTGGTGACCCCGTCGACGATCTGGTAGACCTCTTCGCCGAACTGCCGGCGCAGCTCCTCGGGCGACATCAGCGTGTCTTCCAGAACGTCGTGCAGGAGCCCGGCGGTGATGGTGACCGCATCGAGCTTCATTTCGGCGAGGATATTGGCCACCTCCAGAGGGTGCGTCAGATAGGGCTCGCCGTTCATGCGCAGCTGTCCCTTGTGGTACTTGGCCGAAACCACGTACCCTTTCTGGATCAGCTCGATAGGGGCATTGGGCTGCGAGCGCTGAACCTTGTCGGCGAGATCCTCGAAGCGAATCATATAAGTTCCGCCTCAAGGAATTATAGACGAAGCGAGAGCCTGGGTAAAATGAGGGGGTTTGGCAAGGGGCGGAGCGAGTGGGCGGGCGGGACGCCGGCTCTCTCGCCCCACCCGCGCCGTGCGATCGTGTCTACTTGCCGGCCAGCTTCCTGGGTTTCTTGGCCGCTTCTTCCTCGGCCTTGAGTTTGAGCTGCAGCGCCTTCTGCGCGATCAGATCCGCCTGCTGCAGGAGCTTGCTCTTGGCGGCCTCGTCCTTCTCGAATTTGGCCTTTTCCCGGTACAGGAGGTTCTGATACTCCATGGCGTCGAAGTAGTCGGGCTTGATCTGCAGGGCTTTCTCCAGCATCGCGAGCCCTTCGTCGATGTTGCGCAGGGTTCGCTCTTTCTCCTCCTGGCTCATGAACTCCACACCTTCGCCCTGCAGCCCGGTCTTGCTCACCGACTCGTCGTAGTCGATGACGGCGACGCGGTACAGGGCGTCGGCGTTGGTCGGATCCAGCTTCTGAATCTTGCCGCACCATTCCTTCGACTTGTCGAACTCCTTGAGCTGGTAGTACAGGCTGGCGATGCTGATCATGGCGTTCAGGTTCGGCTTGTCGGGGTTGCGCTCCACGACCTGCTGGAACGTCTCGATCGCCTTGTGCGCCATTTCGGTGCTGTGCGGATCCGGCGAACCGGGCACGAACTGTTGGGTGTAAGCCGTAGCCAGATACATCCGGGCGACCTCGAAGTCGGGATCCAGCTCGACGGCTGTCTTGAAAAATTCGGTGGCCTTGCTGTACTCGTTCTCGGTGAACGCCTTGACTCCCTTGTTCAGCTGGTCCCGGGCGCGCAGCTTGGAATAGAAACCGCAGCCGCCGAAAGCGACGGCGGCGAGCAAGGCGCAAGACATGATGGCAACACTCTTACCCTTCATTATGGCCTCCTAGAGTTAGACCTTCGCACAAGCGAAGGCTGCACGCCCTAGCGGATCTCCTCGGTCAACAGTCCGATGTCGCCCACGCCCGCACCCTTGGCGATGTCGATGATGCGGACCACGTCGCCGTAGGGAAGCTTCGGGCTGGCGCTGATGAACATGTTCTTGTTGGCACGCGCCGCGTAGATCTCCATCAGCTTGGGGCCGAGGGCGCTGATGTCCGTGATCTCCTGGTTGATGGCGATCACCATGTTTTCCGAGAGCGAGACCACGATGACGCTCGGGTCGACCTGCACGTCGCGCTGGTCCGCAGGCGGCGGCTGGGGGACTTTGACTTCCAGGTCCATCTGGCGCACGGGCGTGATGACCATGAAGATAATGAGGAGCACCAGCAGAATATCGATATAGGGAGTAATATTGATATCCGACTTGGGCCCCGCCTTCTTTCCGACATCCATCGCCATGGGAGTTCCGTTCCTTTCCTTATAGGATCCCGTCCCGTCGTTCGCCGGCCGCTTGCCCGCCCGGGCGGCATGCCGCTGCGGGCGGCCTACCGGGCGGATGCGATGCGCGGCGCCCGCGAGCCCGGACGGCCCCGGGCGCCGCCGCCATCCGCCATTCCACTTCGTCAGAGAGGCCCGGCGAATCTTCCGGGAGAGTTACTGCTTCTCCTTTTCCGCCATCAGGCCGATGCGTTCGACGCCTGCGTTGCGGCACTGGTTGACGATCTGAACCACGCGCCCGTAAACGACGGCGGTGTCCGCCTTGAGGAACATCGTCTTGTTCAGCTCGCCGCTGGAGAAGCGCTTGGTGAGATATTCCACCAGCTGGCTCTCCGTCACGTCGTTCTTCTGCAGGAACAGTCGCCCGTCCCGGTTGATGGCCACCACGATGGCGTCCTTGGCGTCCGCCTCCGGCGCGTCCAGAGCGTTTTTGGCCTTCGGCAGGTTCACCGTGATGCCCTGCTGCAGCAGGGGCGTGGTGATCATGAAGATGATCAGCAGCACGAGCATCACGTCCGCCATCGGCGTGACGTTGATATCCGAAACCACCCTTGCCAACTTGCGCTTAGCCACCGATCTGACTCCGTTTCTTGATGAAATAGTCGATCAACTCGGACGACGAGTTGTCCATTTCGATCGTGAAGGTCTCGATCTTGTTGGTGAAGGCGTTGAAGGCCATCACGGCGGGCACGGCGACGAACAGCCCGAAGGCCGTGGTCACGAGCGCCTCGGCGATGCCGCCCGCGACCGCTGCGATACCCGCGGTCTCCTCGGTCTTCATCCCCTGGAAGGCGTTGATGATGCCCACCGTCGTCCCGAACAGACCGACGAAGGGAGCCGTCGAGCCGATGGTGGCCAGTCCGCCCAAGCCTCTCTTGAGGTCCGAGATGCCGATGGCCGTGGCCCGCTCCAGCGCCCTCTTGGCGGCCTCGATGTCCTCGCCCGGGATCTCCTTGCTCTTGGCATGCGCCTGCAGCTCATGCAGACCCGAGACCAGGACCTTGGCCAGGTGGCTCTTGTTGTTCTGCTCGCCAAGGGCGATGGCTTCATCGATCTTCCCTTCCTTCAGGCACTCGGCCACCGCGGGCGTGAAGACCCGCGACTGCTTGCGTGCCTGCCGGTAGACCAGCCAGCGCTCGATCATGACGCTGATCGAGTATGCCGACATGATGGCAAGAATGAAGACCACGATCTTGGCGACGATCCCCATTTGTGTCCAAAGTTCCGCTATGTTGATTCCCATCGAGTTTTCTAGGCCTCCTGCGAAATGATTTTGCGTTACCTCAAGTTAAAGATGACCGTCACGGTAGCGATGACCGGGACGGGCTCGCCGTTGAGAAGGGTCGGCGAGTATTTCCACTGCTGCACTGCCGCCACGGCAGCATCGTTGAGGAGGGGGTGCCCCTTGAGGACCTTTATCTCGGAGACGTTCCCCTCTTCGTCCACGGTGACCTGGAGGATCACCGTTCCCGATACGCGGGCGCGTTTCGCCAGCTCCGGATAAACGGGCTCGACCTTTCGGATCAGCTTGGACTCCTGCACGTTGCCGCCCACCCGGATCGGCTCGCGCTTCACCGGGCGCGGTGGCGGGGGTGGCGGAGGCGCAGGCGGCGCGCCGCCCAGGATACCGCCTACGACTCCTCCCGACACTCCGCCGACGACACCGCCGGAAATCCCGCTCGGGATGCCGCCGATCACGCCGGCCACGCCCACCTGCGGCGGCTCGTCCACCGGCGGCGGGATCTCCTTCGGGATTTCAGTCGGCGCCACGAACCTCGTAGGATCCACCGTCACCTTTTGCACCGGCGCCACCTTGGTCGGCTCCGGCGGGGGTGGCGGAGGGGGCGGGGGAGGCGGAGGAGGCGGGGGAGCGATCAAAAAGGTCAGAAGCTCCTGCTCCGGAAGCACGTTGAAGAACACCAGAGGCAGTATCACGATCACGATGATCGCGATGATGTGCGCCACCACCGAAACCGTCAGGATCGCGATCCGCCTCGGCAAGTCGGAGCGATTCATTTCCTCTATGCTTTCAAACATTTCATCCTCTCGTCGACCGCCTTAAGGCCCGGGAAGTTAACCGCTTGACGCACCCCATTTCAAAGTCGCGATGTTAATATCGCCTTCGAAAAGCTGTCAAGCAGTTTCTCTTCCCTGCCCGGCATCGTTGCTGTTCCTGCTGCCACGGAACGTCTTCTCCGGATCATGGGTCCCTCAGGCGGCCTTCCTTTTCGGTTTTTGCTCCCCGCGATAGCGATACCACGCGTCCACGATGGGAGATGCGATCGCAATGCTGGAGTAGGTGCCGATGATGATCCCGACGGTCAACGCGAAAGAGAATCCGTTCAACACCTCGCCGCCGAATACGAACAGGGAGGCGACGGCGATGAAGGTCATCCCTGAGGTCATGATCGTCCGAGAAAGCGTCTGGTTGATACTCAAATTCAGAATCTCCGTCAGAGATTCTTTGCGATACAAGCGCAGATTTTCGCGCACGCGATCGAAAACCACGATGGTATCGTTGACCGAATACCCCACGAGCGTCAGCAGCGCCGCGATCACGGTCAACGAAATCTCCTTCTGGGTCACGGCAAAGAGTCCGAGCGTGATGGCGACATCGTGCGCGAGCGCGATGATCGCCGCCACACCGTAAATGGGCTTGAAGCGGAAGGCGATGTAGACCAGCATCCCCATCAGCGACAGCCCGACGGCCAGCGTCGCGCGCCGCCGCAGATCGGAGCCTACGATCGCGCCCACGCTCTCCACTCCCTTGACCGCGAACGGCGCCGTAAAGAATCCCTTCTTGACGGCCGCGACCGCCTGGGGGCTGATGCCGGGCGCCTGGCCCAGCTCGTCCAGCGAAGTCAGGAGACCGTCGCGCACCCGGTCGCGGTAGTCGAGCATCCGGCGCGCCAGGCTTTGGTAGTAATCGTCCGACTCCTGCACGGTCTTGTTCTGGGCTTTCAGATTGTCCGGGTCCGCCCCCTTCAGATACTCCGCCAGGGACTCGAGCGCCACGGCGTTGAAATCCGCCTCCATCCGCCCGGCATCCTGGGGCGCCAAGGCATTCATGAGCAGCGAGCGCACCACCTTCTGACCGGCGCCGACCCCCTGCTCGACCTCCATGGCGCTTTGCATCCTTACGACCACGGAATTGTCCTCGGGCTGGCCGTAACGCTGGATGATGGTCGTGCCCACCGCTTCCGGCTTGAGCGCCTTGCGGATCAACTCGACGTCCGGGGCTTTGTCGAACTTGAGGTAGATGATCGTCCCCCCGGTGAAGTCGATGCCGTAGGCAAGCCCGCCACGCGTCAGGTAGGCTGCTGTGCCGATCACCAGGAGTACCAGCGACGCCGCGATGAAGTACCACTTCTTGCCCAGCCAATCGATCGAAACGCTCTTAAGGATTTCCACGGAGCATTCCCCTTGTTCGCGACCGGCGGCGCTTTGTGCTCCTGATCACGGCCAACCCGGTCATTTGGACACCGTCAGCGCCTGCAAGTTCCTCTAAATCGAAAGAGATTCCACTTTTCGGTTACCGAGCATCCACTCGAACAGCCGGTGCGAGACGAATATCGCGGTGAACATGTTGGCCAGCAGGCCGACCGTGAGCGTGACCGCAAACCCTCGAATGGGTCCCGTACCGAACTGAAAGAGGAAAACCGCCGACACGAGCGTGGTCACGTTCGTGTCGAAAATGGTCCAGAACACGCGGCTGAAACCGGTGTCCACGGCGGCACGCACGGTCTTGCCGGCGCGCAGTTCCTCCCGGATGCGCTCGAATATCAGGATGTTGGCGTCGACCGCCATGCCGATCGTGAGGATGATACCGGCGATGCCGGGAAGGGTGAGCGTAGCCCCCATCCCCCCCATGAAGCCCATGAGGATCACCAGGTTGCCGAGCAGGCATACGACCGCGTTCCAGCCCGAGCGCCGGTAATACAGCAGCATGCCGACGACCACGAGGCCGAAGCCGATGAGAGAGGCAATGATCCCCGACCTGATCGAGTCGTTGCCCAGGGAAGCCCCGACCGACCTCTCCTCCAGGATGCGCAGGCTGGCGGGGAGCGCGCCCGAGCGCAGGATCAAGGCGAGATCCTCCGCCTGCTGAACCGTGAACTGGCCGTGAATGATATTGTCGGCGCCCAGGCGCTCGTTGATGACCGGTGCCGAAACCACCACCTTGTCCAGTACGATGGCCAGCCGGTCGCCGATATGCTGTTCGCTGAAACGGGAGAAAATCTCCGCCCCCTGGGAATTCAGATAAAAACCAACGGCGGGCAGCCCGTTGGAGTCCTGGGTGCGGCGCGCCGTCTTCAGATCGCGCCCGGTGATGGCCGGCGTCGTGGCGACGACGATATACTCCAACTGGCCCTGCTGCGCCCGGTCGTCGCGGTACGGCAGGATTTCCCATCCCTCCGGTATCTTGCCGCCGTTTGCCTGTACCGCCGCCTCGATCGAGGCGAAGGGCCCCCCGCCGTCCGGCTTCACGAGGCGCAGCTCGAGCTGGGCGGTGTTCTGCATCAGGTCCTTCACCCGCTCGGGATCGTCGATCCCGGGAAGCTCGACGATGATTTGATCCTGAACTTCCTGGCCGCTGCCGCCGTAGATCTGCAGGGTGGGCTCGGTCACTCCCAGGGCATCGACGCGGCGCCGGATCGTTTCGAGCGCCTGGCGAACGGTCGACTCCTTCAGCTGGCGCACGACCGACGGGATCAGCGTCAGCGTGTAGGTCGTCGTCCCCTCCGCGGTGCGCGAGCGGATCGTGTACTTGCGGTCGTATGCCGATCCCAGATAGGCGCGCGCTTCATTGTCGCGCGCCGAGCTTACGCCCGCGACCTCGATCTCCAGGCTCTCGGTCCTCTTCGAGGAAGTGAAAGGGATGTTCTTGCTCCTGAGATCGACGGCGATACGTTCGGCATCCTGGGAAACCTCCTGGCGCAGGGCGTCGTCGGTGACCACCTGGAGCACCAGGTGGATGCCGCCCTTGAGATCCAGGCCCAGGTTCAGCCGCGAAAACCAGCCGGCGCCCGAAGCGCGCGGACTGACGAGGTAGTACAGGCATATCAGCATGATCACAAGGATCATGATCAGCTTCCACCTCAGGTTCTTTTGCATGATGATACCCCCCGGCGATGGGCTATGCGCGCGCTCGCGGCGGAATCGCTGTCGATATCAGGGGCTGGCTACTGACCTCGAGGTTCTTCAGGGGACTGCAGTCCCGCAATGGCGCTCTTCGCAATTTCGATTTTCACTTGATCGGCAACCTGCAGGATCAGAGTCCTTTCCTTGACGCCTCGCACGACCCCGTAAATGCCCCCGCTGGTGATCACCCGGTCGCCGTTCTTGAGCGCATTGATCATGGCTTCCGTCTTTTTCTGCCGCTTGCGCATGGGCATGAAAACCAGAAGGTAGAACACCACGCCGATGATCAGTATGGGGAGAAACTGAACCAGAATGTCAGGAGATCCGGCCTGCAACGCCAATGTGGTTACGCGCATGGGTGTTCCTTTGTCTCTGCCTCTTCCCGGCGCTGTGCTGAGATTCCCTCGGGTTCTGGTGCTGCACCGACCGGGCTGCGGACCCACATCGGACAATCAGCTATCATTCGGGTAGCTTCTCCAGCGCCCGCAGCCATTCGCCGAACGAATCGGAAGCGATAGCCTGTCTTATTTTCCGCATGGTGTCAAGATAAAAGGTCAGGTTGTGCACCGTGTTCAGAACCGCCGACAGATGCTCTCCGGCCATGAACAGGTGCCTCAGGTAGGCGCGGGAATAGCGCCGGCAGGTCCGGCAGCCGCAATCGGGATCCAGCGGGCCGGGATCCTCGGCGTGGCAGGCGTTCTTGATGAGAACCCTGCCCCGGCTGGTGAACAGGCAGCCGTTGCGGGCGTTGCGCGTCGGCAGCACGCAATCGAACATGTCGATGCCCAGCGCCACGCTGCGCACCAGGTCCCGGGGGGTTCCCACTCCCATGAGGTAACGCGGCCGTTCCTCCGGGATCCAAGGGGCGGTCGCCGCCAGCGTTTCGTACATGGCCTCCTTGGGCTCGCCCACGCTCAGCCCTCCTATGGCAAGGCCCGAAAAGCCCATGGCACACAACTCTTCGGCGGACTGCCGTCGGAGCTCGGGATAGATGCTTCCCTGGATGATCCCGAAGATGCCGCGCGCGCCGTCGTCGAGCTCCCGCCATCGATCGAGGCAGCGCCTGGCCCAGCGCATGGAAAGCCGCATCGACGCCTCGGCATCCGGCCGGCCGCACGGGTAGGGGGTGCACTCGTCGAGCACCATGACGATGTCGGCGCCGAGCGCCGCCTGGACTTCCATGGCCTTTTCCGGCGTCAGGAAGTGGCTGCTGCCGTCCAGGTGCGACTGGAAATGGACGCCCTCCTCGCTGACGCGCCGCAGCTCGCGGTGGCTGAAAACCTGGTATCCGCCGCTGTCGGTCAGAATGGCCCTGGGCCAGGAAGCGAATCGATGCAAGCCTCCCATTCTCCCGATCAGCTCATGCCCGGGCCGGAGATACAGGTGATAGGTGTTGGCCAGAACGATACGGGCGCCGAGCTGCTCCAGGAACTCGTGCGGCATGGCCTTGACGCAACCGGCGGTCCCCACGGGCATGAAGACCGGCGTCGGGATGTCCCCGTGCGGCGTCCTGAGAAGACCGAGCCGCGCGCCGGTCGAGGCGTCCTTGTGGAGCACCTCGAAACCGAACCTCTTCCCTTCTCCTGTGTCGCTCATGGCACCGGATCCCCGGCCGGGAATGCGAACGGCGGGCTTGCCGCCCGCGACTCGGACTCCACTTTGCCGTTACCACCCGGGCGGTATTCTGCTACTGTCTACATCGTTTGACAATCCGGGTCGGCCCATGAAGATCGGCATCATCGGCGCGCGGCTGTCGGGATCCTACGCCGGGCTTATGCTCGCCCGCACGGGGCACGATGTCCTTTTGTTCGATCCCGACGCCGCCGGTGAAAAGCCCTGCGGCGGCGGCATCACGGCCAAGGCATGGAGCTCCGTATCCTGGTTGCGCGGCTGCCGGCTGCCGCACACGGTTATCACCTTCATGCGGCTTTGGTCCCGCGAAAGCGGTTGGAGCACCCTGCGCCTGCGGCAGCCGATCCTGATCTTTGCGCGCTCGACTCTCGACCGGGCGCTGCTCGACGACGCCCTGCGGGCGGGCGCGCGCCTCGTCCCGGAGCGCGCCCTGGGATTCACTCCGGCGCACCCCGGCTGGGCCGTCCGCACCGCGCGCAACAGTTACGAGGTCGAATTCCTCATCGGCGCCGACGGGGCGAAAAGCGCCGTGCGCCGGGCGCTGGTCGGCGGATTCCGGCCCGCCGATCTTTCCCTCGCCCTCGGGTATTACCTGCCCGGCAGGTTCCATCCCGACACGGTGGTCGTCGCCTTCCAGGAAAGAGGCTTCCAAGGCTACCTGTGGTCCTTCCCGCGAACCGATCACGCCTCGGTCGGGATCGTGCGCCGGCTGCACGGAGCAAAGGCCGCGGATCTGAAGGCCAGGGTCGAGGGCTTCATCGAGGATCAATATCCGGGGGCTTGCCGGGCAAGGCGGCTGTACGCCGCCCGGATCCCCTGCCTGAGCCGCCGCGGGCTCCGGCGGCAGCGTGTCGCCGGGCCCGACTGGGCCCTGGTCGGCGACGCGGCCGGCTTTGCCGATCCCGTCACGGGAGAAGGCATCTACTATGCCCTACGTTCCGCCGAATTGCTCGCCGGCGCCCTCGGGCGCGGCGCCCCCCTCGAATACGAAGCCTCGTGGCGGCACGAATTCGGCCCGGATCTCGAGCGCGCCGCGGCCTGGCGCGATCGCTTCTACGGCGGGGCGCTGCTGTCGCGCAGCTTCACGGGCATCGCGACGGCGCTGGCTGGCCGCAGTGCCACGGCGGCGGGGCTGATCGACCGCGCCGTCTCCAGCCCGCAGGGCTATCGCGGCATGCCGGCTTCGCTGCTCTTTCGGAGCCCGTTCATGCTGCTGGAATGCCTGCGCGGCCGCTCCGCCTGCCGGCCGGAACCGCCGCCCGTCAGCTGACGTCGCGCGCGGTATTCCTCGTGTGCAGCCAATAGAGAGAGCTTCCGTCCACCATGAACACGTCCTCGCCGGCAATCGCCAGTCCTACGAGCATGGGGGCGGCAATGTGATGGACGAGTTCCCCGCCGGCGGGCGAGAGACGAAAGATGCCTTTCTTACCGCGATACGAGGCGGCGATCCACAGATCGCCGTCCGGAGCGAAAACCAGTCCCTGAGGACGCCCGAGGCCGGTTGCGAGAACCGTCACACGGCCGCTCCTGTCGATGCGGTAGACGGGATCGCGCACCGAGATCGTCGGCCCGGTCACATAGAGGTTGTCGGAGGGATCGAACGCCAGATGGTATGCGGAAACGCTGGGTTCGAGGCGGGCAAACTCCTCGGAATTGCCGGAAGCATCCACGCGGTGGATCTTGCCCGTCCGATCGCCGACATGGAGAATGCCGGCCGAGTCGAATGCGATCCCGCAACAGACTCCCAGGTTTTCCGCGACGACCTCCAGGTGCTCGAAATCGGTATAGCGGAAGACGGTCCCTTCGTTGCGGCTCGAGACGTACAGCTGACCGTCGGGCCCGAAGGCCAGGCCCGTGGGATTCGTGATTTCGCAAGGGAAAGGTATGATCTCCCCTTGGCGCGTGACCCGGATGAGCGGCTGCGGGACCTGCTGGCCGCGGCTGCCGCTGATCGTGGTGATGATGCTGCCGTCGGGCGCGACAGCCGGGTTGGCGACCGGATGGAGTCCGCTTGCCAGCCGGGTCCCGAGATTGAAGGGGAAGAGAGGCGACTGCGCACCGTCGACGGCGAGCGCAAGGCCGAGCGCATGCGGGCTGTCCGGCAGGCGGACGATGACGAGCTCCTCCGAAGCCGAAACCAGCTCGGCCTGGACTTCGCCGGCGAGCACCTTGGACTCCGAGGGCAGCCCTGCTCGGAAGCCGCGGCACCGGATGGCGACGACGCCTCCGGGCACGCCCATGCCGGGTGAAATTCCCTCGATGTGAGGCTCGCTCAGTTTCATCAGACTTGAATTATGGCAACGCCCCCTCCGGAGTTCAAGTTGACAGGCCGGAGTACCGGCAATACGATTGAAGGTTTGGGCCGTGCGAGCCATGAGCCACTGTGCGCATCCGGCAAGCGATCGGGAAGTTCGGGACGCGATCGTCGTCGTCGGCGCCCGTGCGCACAATCTCCGGAACATCACGGTATCCATCCCGCTCAATTCCCTCACCGTGGTCACCGGCGTGTCGGGCAGCGGCAAGAGCACCCTGGCCTTCGATACCCTGTACGCGGAAGGCCAGCGGCGCTATGTCGCTTCCCTCTCCGCCTATGCGCGCCAGTTCCTGGAAAGGGTGGCCCGGCCCGAGGTCGCCGACATCGTGGGCATCTGCCCGGCGCTCGCCATCCGGCAGAAAAGCTATGCGCGCAACCCCCGTTCGACGGTCGGCACGGTCACCGAAATCAACGATTACCTGCGACTGCTGTACTCGAGGGTCGGAAGCACCGTATGCCGCCGTTGCGGGCGCGCGGTCGAGAGGGATTCGCCGGAGACGATCGCGGATTTCGTCACCGCCCTGCCGCCCGGCCTGCGCCTCTATGTCTGCATTCCCATGCCGCTCGAGGGCGGAACGGCCCGCGCCCGCGCAGCGGATCCCGCGCAGCGTCTCGCGAGCATGCTTCCAGGGCTGCGGCAGCAGGGCTTCGCGCGACTCCTGATCGGCGAGCGCGTCGTCGATCTGGGGGACGCGCCCGCCGTCCTTGGGCGGAGTCCCGCCGACGAGGTCCACATCGTCGCGGACCGGCTGGTCGTCGGGGAAGGCATCCGCGAGCGCCTGGTCGACTCCCTGGAGCTGTGCGGCCGCGAGGCCGACGGGCGTATCGAGCTGGTCCTGCTCTCCGAAGCCCCCGAGGAGCTGGCGCGCCTCATCGAATCGAGCTTCCCCCGGGTGCGTTGGGTGAGCCATCCCCTGGGGCTGCTCGTCAAGTTCAGCGAGCGATTCGAATGCCCGCTGTGCCATCTCACATACGAGGCCCCGGAGCCCCGGCTCTTTTCCTTCAACAACCCTTACGGCGCCTGCCCCGAATGCCAGGGTTTCGGCAACACCATCACGCTCGACATGGCGCGCGTCATACCCGACCGGGGAAAGAGCCTGGCGCAGGGCGCCGTGCATCCATGGACCAAGCCCCGCTATGCCGGTTTCCACGAGCGCCTGATGAGCTTCGCGCGGCGCGAAGGGATCGACGTCGACCAGCCCTGGCAGGACCTGCCGGAGGAAAAGCGCGAGCTGATCATCCGCGGCAAGGGGGACTTCCCCGGCATTACGGGATTCTTCAAGAGGCTCGAGAGCAAGAAATACAAGATGCACGTGCGCATTTTCATCAGCCGCTACCGCGGCTATGCGACGTGTCCCGTCTGCGGCGGGGAGCGCCTGCGTCCCGAGGCGCTGGATGTGTTCGTCGGCGGACGGCGCATCTCGGAAGTGCTGCGCATGAGCGTTTCCGCCGCCGCCGCCTTTTTCGCCGACCTGAAGCTGACGGAACACCGGCAGGCGGTGGCGCAGCGCATACTCGATGAAATCCGGCGCCGGCTGGACCTGCTCGAGCGTGTCGGTCTCGGCTACCTCACGCTCGATCGCCTGACCTCGACGCTGTCGGGCGGCGAGTCCCAGAGGATCCAGCTGGCGAGTTCCCTCGGTTCCGGTCTGGTGGGAGCGCTCTACGTGCTCGACGAGCCGAGCATCGGCCTGCACCCGCGCGACAGCCGCAGGCTCGTGCAGATCCTGACCAGCCTGAAGGAGATGGGGAACACGGTGCTCGTGGTCGAGCACGACCAGGAGATCATGGGGAGCGCCGATCACATCATCGACTTAGGTCCGGGCGCCGGCGAGAACGGCGGGCGGGTCATGTATCAGGGCCCTCTCGAGGGCCTGCGGCAGACCGCCGATTCCCTCACGGGACGCTACCTGCGGGGCGACCTGCGGATACCGATCCCCCTGTTCCGGCGCCGATGCAACGGGCAGTACTTGGAAATCCGCAAGGCCCGCAAGCACAACCTCCAGAACATCGACGTGCGCATCCCGTTGGGAATCATGGTCTGCGTGACCGGCGTGAGCGGCAGCGGCAAGTCGACGCTGGTCCATGACGTGCTGTATCGCGCGCTGAAACGCTCGCCGAACCGGCCCGCGGAGGTCTGCGACGGCTGCGACGGCGTGCGCGGCGCGGACAACCTGTCGGACGTCGTGCTCGTGGACCAGTCGCCCATCGGCAGGACGCCGCGCTCCAACCCGGTCACCTATGTCAAGGCCTTCGACGTGATCCGGGAAATCTTCGCCTCCACCCGCGATGCCTACGCGCGCAACCTGCGGGCGTCGCATTTCTCCTTCAACCTGCCCGGAGGGCGCTGCGAGACCTGCCAGGGAAACGGCACCATCACCGTGGAGATGCAGTTTCTGGCGGATGTCGAGCTGACGTGCGAGGATTGCAGGGGGACGCGCTTCAAGAGCTCCGTGCTCGAGGTGCGCTACAAGGGGAAAAACATCGCGGAAGTCCTGGAGATGACCGTCAGCGAGGCTCTCGAGTTCTTCCGCGGGCATCCGAGGCTGACGCGCAAGCTGCGGGTGCTGGAGGACGTCGGGCTCGGTTATCTGCGTCTCGGACAATCGGCGACATCGCTCTCCGGAGGCGAGGCGCAGCGCATCAAGCTGGCGGCGCACATCGCGGCGCGCGGCGAGGGGGGCATCCTTTATATATTCGACGAGCCCACGACGGGGCTGCACTTCGACGACATCCGCAAGCTGCTGGCCGCCTTCGACAAACTGTTGAACGCCGGCAACTCCATCGTCGTGATCGAGCACAACCTCGACGTCGTCAAGACCGCCGATTGGGTCATCGACCTGGGTCCCGAGGGTGGAGACGGGGGCGGCAGGATCGTGTTCGAGGGCACCCCCGAGGAGCTGGCGGCGTGCGAGACGTCCCACACCGGGCGCTTCCTCAGAAGCTATCTCGAGCGAGCGGCGCCGGCTTCGCGGGTGCGCGCCGGCAGCGGCTGACCGCCGCCGCCGCGGCAGACATTTTCGCGGGCGCATTCACCGGTTCATGCAATCGGCTTTTTGTAGTATGATAGTGGTGCCCCTGTGACGTTGGTGATGGCAAAGTTCAATTTGAGCCAACAGTCTGTTTGAATGGGAGTCTACGTTGCTCTGCCGTGTGCGAACTTTTCCTTCGGGAACTTGATCGCCTGAAGCAGGGCGCAGGACACCCACCTGGCCTCCAGGTTCAAATAGACAATGCCACACGGCCGAACGGGGGCATTCGTTTGCGCGGCGGATTACCGAGGATGCGCGGCCCCGACAGCAAGCCCTACCGGCGATCTCCGCATTCCGCCGGGAAGCGCCGGTGCCCTGCAAGCCGAGGCGACGGCCGCCGGCGGCGCGCCGTTGCCGGTTCCGGATCGTCCGGGCCGGAACCTGATCGAAAGCGGGATTCATGGGATTGCGGATTCTTTTCGTCGGCGATGTTTTCGGGAAGGCGGGCCGGAAAGTTCTGCGCGAAAAGCTCCCGGGCCTGACGGCCGCCCGGCGCATCGACTTCTGCGTGGCCAACGTCGAGAACGCCGCGGGCGGTTTCGGCATCACTCCGCAGATCGCCGAGGAACTGCTCGGTCTCGGGATCGATCTGCTGACCTCGGGGAATCACATCTGGGACAAGCGCGCCGTGATGCCCTACCTGGATCAGCAGCCGCGGCTGCTGCGCCCCCACAACTATCCCGACAGCGCACCGGGAACCGGGATTTTCATCGGGGAGACCCGTTGCGGCGTCACCATCGGGGTGCTCAACCTGCAGGGTCGTGTCTACATGCACACGATCGACTGCCCGTTCCGCTCGGGGCAGGCGGCGCTGGAGAAGATGCACCGGCACACCGATCTGATCCTGGTCGACTTTCACGGGGAAGCGACCTCGGAAAAGCAGGCCTTTGCCTGGTATGTCGACGGGCGCGTCAGCGCGGTGGTGGGGACGCACACCCACGTCCAGACCGCCGATGAGCGCATCCTGCCGCGCGGCACGGCCTATATCACGGACGTGGGGATGACCGGCCCTCACGATTCGGTGATCGGCTCGATCACGGACTTCGCTCTCGAAAGGTTCATCCGGCAGATCCCCGTGCGCCTGGAGCCTGCGAGCGCCAACGCCCGCCTGTGCGGGGCCGTGATCGAGATCGACGAAACCTCGAGCCGGGCGCTTTCGATCGAGCGGCTGAACCTCGGGGAAGACGAGCGTTAGAGGAAGCGGTCGAGCATGGTGACGCATTCCAGCGAGCGCCGGCCCACGGTTTCGTCCATCTTCTGCAGGGCCTCGCGGCAGCGCATGAGCTCGTCCGTCAGGCTCAAGGCCGTCAGCACGGCCACTTTGAGGGTGTCGACCGAGCGCGATCTCTCCGAAATCTCCCGCATGCGCTTGTCGAGCTCGCGGCACAGCTCCGCGAGACGGTGCGGATCCTCGCTGGAGCGTATCGCGTACTCCCGGTCGTAGATCTTCACGTTGACGCTGCCGCTGCGTGCTTCGCTCATGGCCGATCCCCGCCCTGGGTTTCAGGGCTGCGCTCCTGCTCCTCCAGGGCCGCCAGCATCCCGAGAGCCTTCTCCACCCGGTCGCGCAGCTCCTCGCGCTCCTTCTGCAGCTGCGCCAGGCTTTCCGCCCGGGACGATTCGCGCCGGCGCATTTCCTCGAGGTCGTTCCTCAGCCGCCGGACCTCCTCCTGCAGCGCGGCATTCTCCTTGCGGATGGTCTTGAAGGCCTCGACGAAGCGGTGGATCTTGTCCTCGAGATGACCGAAGCGCTCGAGGCCCACGGACTGCCAATCGCTTCTGATCTCGCCCATAGGCATCTACCGGAAATCGGCGCCGAAACGCTCGCGCAGGAGGCTGCGGATATTATCGCCGAGGCGCTGCAGCCGGTCAACCGTGAGCGTCGCTTCGGGATCCTGGAAAGTCAGACGCAACAGGAGGCTGACCTTGCCCGCGGCGATCTGCTCCCCCTGATAGACGTCCATGAGTTCGATCCCGGCAAGCTCGGGAAGTGCCATCCCTGCGATCGCCGCATGGATATCCGCGTACGGCACCTCCCGGGAGACAACGACGGAAATGTCCCGCTGCGCGCTGGGGAATCGCGCCGGAGGCCTGAAAGGAAGCGCCTCGCGCAGGTGGCGCACCAGCTCGGTAAAATCCAGCTCCGCGACGAACACGGCCTGCTTCAGCTTGAGCTCTTCGGCGAGCGCGGGATGGAGCGACCCCAGGGTGCCGACCGTCGTGCCTTCCAGCCTGAGGATGGAAGCATCGGCCGGATTGAGCCAGGGGATCCCGCGATCGGGCAGGATCGCCCACGGGGCACACTGCATCGCTTGCAGGAATGCTTCCAGCGCGCCCTTCAGGTGATAATAGTCGTAGCCCGGCGCGGGCTGGCGCCAGTTCCGCCCCGTGTGCGCGCCGGTTCCAAGAATGGCGAGCGCCCGGCGCTCACCCGGGCCGCCGGGCCCGTCGCTGAACACCTTGCCCAGCTCGAACAGCCGCACGTCGAACCGATCGTAACTGAAATTGCGCCGCGCGGCGCGCACCAGGCCGGGAATCAGCGAGGCCCGCAGGTACTCGGTGTCGGAGGTCAGGGGATTGCGGATCTGCACGGGCGTGCCGGCGCCGGCGCCGAACATGCGGAAATCGCTCGTGTCGGCGAAGCTGAGATTGACCGCCTCGGAATAACCCAATCCCAGGAGGATGCGGCGCGCGGCGCACTCTGCGCGAAACGCCGGCGAGGGGGTCCCCGCCGGCGCGCCGGGCGGAAGCGAAGCCGGGATGCGGTCGTAGCCGTAGAAGCGCGCGATCTCCTCGATCAGGTCCTCTTCCAGGGTCACGTCGACGCGATAGCTGGGGCAGGTCACCCGCCAGCGCCCCCTGCCCGTGCGCGCGGGCCGGAAGTGCAGTTTTTTCAGAGTGGATAGGATAAATCGGTCTTCCAAGGAAACGCCCAGCAGGGCTTCGGCGCGCGCGCGCCGCAGATCGATGCGCACGGGCTCGATGCGGCGCGCCAGGACATCCCGCAGGCTGCCCGCCACCCGGCCGCCGGCGAGCTTGCGGATGAAATAGGCCGTGCGCGCGATCGCGCGCACCGGCCCGTCCCGGTCCGCGCCCCGCTCAAAGCGGTAGCTGGCTTCGGTCGACAGGCCGAGCTTCTTGGACGTCCGGCGCACCGAGACCGGATCGAAATAGGCGCACTCGAGCAGGACGGCTTCGGTCTTCTCGGTGATTTCCGAGCCGAGGCCCCCCATGACGCCCGCGAGCGCCACCGGGCCTGCGCCGTCGTGGATCAGGAGCATGTCACCGTCGAGTTCCCGGCCGACACCGTCCAGAGTGGTAAAGTGCTGCCCCGGTCGCGCCCTGGCAACGACGATCCTCCCTTCGCGCAAGCGATGGAAGTCGAAAGCGTGCAGCGGGTGACCGAGCTCGAGCAGGACATAGTTGGTGATGTCGACGACATTGTTGACCGGCCGCATGCCGGCCGCCTCCAGCCGGCGCTGCATCCAATCGGGCGAGGGGCGGACGCGGATGCCGTCCAGAACGAGACCCACGTAGCGCGGGCAAAGGTCCGGGTCGCGGATTTCGATGGAAAACGGCAGCCTTTCCCGCTCCAGGCTCAGCGCGCGCGATATCGGCACCGGGCGCAGCTTCCGCCCGTACAGGGCCGCCAGCTCGCGCGCCACTCCATAGTGGCACAGGCAATCCGGGCGGTTGGCGGTCACCTCGATTTCCAGAACCCGGGATCCCGCACACTCGCCCACGGACTCGACCAGAAGGCCCAGCATCGTGAGGTCGTCCCGGATCCGGTCCGCGCTTTCCGGCAGATCCAGGTACTCTCGGAGCCATTCGATGCTGATTCTCATTCCGCCCGGACTCCTGTTCAGAACTGGCTCAAGAAGCGCAGATCGCTCTCGAAAAAGTGGCGGATGTCGTTGACGCCGTACTTCAGAATCGCCACGCGGTCGATGCCCATTCCCCAGGCGAAGCCGCTGTAGCGCGCGTCGTCGATCCCCGACATGCGCAAAACCTTGGGGTGGACCATGCCGGCGCCGAGGATTTCGATCCAGCCGCTGCCCTTGCACTTGCCGCACCCCGCGCCGTCGCAAAAGATGCAGCTGATGTCGACTTCCGCGCCCGGTTCGACGAAGGGAAAGAATCCCGGGCGGAAACGCATGCGGATGTCGGGGCGGAAAAGCTGGCGCAGAAAGAAATCCAGGTTTCCTTTCAGGTGGCCCATGTGGATCCCTTCGTCGACCGCGAGTACATCGACCTGATAGAACATCGGCGAATGTGTGGCATCGAAAGGATCGCGGCGATAGACCTTACCCGTGCTCACGGCCCGGATCGGGGGCTTCATGCACTCCATGGCGTGGACCTGCACCGAGGAGCAATGGGTCCGCAGCAGCTTGCTCGCGCCCAGATAGAAGGTATCCTGCGCGTCGCGCGCCGGGTGATCCCGCGGCATGTTGAGAGCCTCGAAGTTGTAATACTCCTCTTCGATCTCCGGCAGGTCGAAGACCCGGAAGCCCATGGCGACGAAAATCCGCTCGATCTCGAACTGCAGGCGCCGGATAGGGTGCTCATGACCGACCGCATAGGGGAATCCCGGGCGCGTGACGTCCAGGAATTCGGCCGTGGCGGCGGCCGCCTTCGCCTTGGCGAACAGCTCCTCGAGCCTCCGCTCGACATGGTCGCGCAGGCGGTTGACGGCCTGCCCGTACGCCGGTCGTTCTTCCTTGGGCAGCTCGCGCAGCCGTTTGATCTGCAGGGTGACGATGCCGCTTTCACGCGCCAGCCAGCGGTCGCGCAGGGACTTGCAGGCCTCGAGGCTGCCGGCGGCGCGCGCCTCCGCCTCGAACTGCTCCCGCAAGTCATCCATGGCACCGTCCATAACGCGATACTCCGGGGGCGTGAAATCCCGCCGGGCGGCCGAACTGCGCCCCGGGGCCGCTCACGCTCCGCGAGGGGCGGATCCGATCGGATCCGGTGTGCGGCCCCCAGGCACGGCTTGCCCTGCGAGGATGCTTGTCCTCATGCGGTGGCCAAGGCGGTCTTGGCCGTTTCGGCGAGGCGGGTGAAAGCCTCGGGGTCGCTGACGGCGATATCCGCGAGGATCTTGCGGTCCAGAAGCACGCCCGCCTTTTTCAATCCCCGCATGAAGAGGCTGTATGAGATGTCGTTCTGGCGCGCGGCCGCGCCCACCCGTATGATCCACAAGCGCCGGAAGTCCCGCTTCTTCGCCCTCCGGTCACGGTAAGCGAAGCGCAGGGCCCGGTCGACGGACTCCTTGGCCGAGCGGTGCAGCTTGCTCTTTGTGAGCCGGTAGCCCTTGGCCAGCCGCAGTATCTTCTTGCGCCGCTCGACCCTTTTGTTTCCTCGTTTGACTCTTGGCATCTTTCACTCCAACCGTCCAGGCTTTCATTCTTTCAGCCGCGGCGGCAGCCCGTGCTCATATCCCGAGCATTTTCCGCACGCGCGCCCTGTCCGCCTTGCTCACCGGCGCGCTCGATCCCAGCTTGCGGATGCGCTTGCGCGGCTTCTTGGTCAGGATGTGGCGCGCATGGCTGCGCCGCCGCATGATCTTGCCTGTTGCGGTCACCCGGAACCGCTTCCGGGCGCTCTTGTTGGTACGCTTCTTTCCTTGCATCGGTGCATTCCCCTATCGCCGCCTGCGCTTGACGGGCGGCGCATCCGCCCGGTCCGGGGCCGCGGCGCTGCCTCAGGCTTTTTTCGGCGCGAAGATGGCCACCATGATGTTGCCTTCCATCCGCGGCGCCTTTTCCAGTACGGAGATCTCCTTCAACTCGTCGATCAGCCGCTCCATCATCCTGCGCCCCACATCCAGGTGCGTCATTTCACGCCCCCGGAAGACCAGGCTCGCCTTCGCCTTATTGCCCTCGCTGAGAAAGCGCACAATGTGGTTCTTCTTGAACTGGTAATCGTGCTCATCCGTTCGGGGCCTGAACTTGACCTCCTTGAGCATCGCCTGCTTCTGATGCTTCCTGGCCTCGTGCGCCCTCTTGCTCTTCTGGTACTGGAACTTGCCGTAGTTCATGATACGGCACACCGGCGGATTGGCGGTCGACGCGACCTCGACGAGATCCAGTTCCCGTTCCTGCGCCATCTGGAGCGCCTGGGCGACGGGCAGGATGCCCAATTGCTCGCCGTTCTCACCGATGACGCGTATTTCCTTGGCCCGGATTCCCTCGTTGACTCGGACTCGCTCTTGTCTGATAGGCATCCTCCATCAAGCGGCGGGCTCGTCTACGGACGGACGGCGTGCGTCTCGATTTCCCGCCGGATTCTCTCCAGGAAACTCTCCAGGGCGAGCGCACCCTCGTCTCCCTGGGAACGGGTGCGCACCGACACCTGGCCAGATTGCTCTTCCCGATCCCCCACGATCAGCATGTAGGGAACCTTCTGCGTCTGCGCCTCGCGGATCTTGTAGCCCATGGTCTCGTTGCGGTCGTCCAAGGCGGCCCGGAGCCCGGCGGAATCGAGCGCCTCCATGACCTTGCGCGCATAGGCGTGATGGCGCTCGGCGATCGGAATGACCACCGCCTGAACCGGCGCCAGCCACACCGGGAAGGCGCCCGCATAGTGTTCGATGAGCACCCCGAGAAAGCGCTCCATCGACCCCAGAATGGCCCGGTGCAGCATTACGGGCTGGTGGTTGGCGCCGTCGGCGCCGACGTAGGCGAGCTCGAAGCGCTTGGGCAGCGTGAAATCGAACTGGACGGTCGAAAGCTGCCAGGGGCGGCCGATGGCATCGATGAGCTTGACGTCGATCTTCGGGCCGTAGAACACGGCCTCCCCTTCCCGCCGCTGCCACGGGATGGACATCGACTTCATGGCTTCCTCGAGCGCGCCTTCCGCCATCGTCCAGTCGTCCTCGCTGCCCGCATAGCTTTCCTTTTTGGACAGGTCGCGCACCGAAAGCTCCACCAAATACTGGTCGAAGCCGAAGCTCTTCATGACGAACAGAACCAGGTCCAGTAGGGCCCGGATTTCGCCCAGAACCTGCTCCCTCGTGCAGAAAATGTGGGCGTCGTCCTGGGTGAATCCGCGCACGCGCAGCATGCCGTGCAGCACGCCGCTTTTTTCGTAGCGGTACACCGTACCGAATTCCGCGAAGCGCAGCGGCAGATCGCGGTAGCTGCGGATCCGCGACTGATAGATCTGGATATGGCCGGGGCAGTTCATCGGCTTGATGACGAATTCCTCGCCCTCGATTTCGAAGACATACATGTTGTCGCGGTAGTAGTCGTAGTGCCCCGACGCGCGCCACAGCCGGTCGCGCGCCACATGCGGAGTGGAGACGAACTCGTAACCGCGCCGCAGCAACTCCCGTTTCAGGAAGTCCTCGATGACCAGCCGCACTCTCGCGCCCTTGGGATGCCAGAAGACCAGCCCCGGCCCCGCCTCGTCGGAAATGCTGAACAGGTCGAGCTCCCGCCCCAGCTTGCGGTGGTCGCGCTTGCGGGCCTCCTCCAATTGAGTGAGATAAGCATCCAGCTCGGCCCGGCTCATGAAGGCGGTCCCGTATATTCTTTGCAGCCGTTCCCGCTTTTCGTCCCCCTTCCAGTAGGAACCGGCCACGCTGAGCAGGCGGAAGGTTTCCGGGCGGATGAGGCCCGTGGAGTAAACGTGCGGACCGGTGCAGAAATCGACCAGCTCCCCCAGCCGGTAGCAGGAAAGCCGCTCCCCCGCCTTCTCCTCGATCAGCTCCACCTTGAGCCGCTCGCCCGCCCGGGTGAAGTAATCGACCGCTTCCTCTTTGGAGACGATCCTGGGCTCGAAGGGCAGGTCGAGGGCGACCAGATTTCTCATCTCGGCCTCGATCTTCTCGAGATCGCTCTCGGCGAAGCTCTCCGCGCGCTCGAAATCGTAATAGAAGCCGTCGCTGATGGCCGGCCCGATCCCCAGATGCGTCCCGGGAAAGAGCCGGCACACGGCCGCCGCCATCAGGTGCGACGCGCTGTGGCGATAGACTTCGAGCATTTCACCGGGATCGCATAGCTCGCCGACCGTTCCGTCGGCATAGATCACTTTGAGTGTCATTTTTCAGCAGGTCAAACGATTACGGCGCGCACAGCCTGGCGCAATGTGCCGGAACCGGTTGCTTTCTTTCATCGGGGAGCCATCGGGAGGGCAAAGCGAAATCGCCGCTTCGATGCGGTATCCATCGTCGTCGTTTTCCGTAGCGTTCCCGACCTCCTCGGGTTCGAGTCAATGGTAGGCGCGAGCGGATTTGAACCGCTGACCCCTTCCGCGTCAAGGAAGTGCTCTCCCCCTGAGCTACGCGCCTATCTCAAAGCGAGCGTTAAAGCTACCAAAACGGGCGAAAAGGTGTCAACAATTATAAATATCGGCGCTGGCTAGGCGGCGCGCCTGGCCTCGTTCGGCATCGCCTTCAGAATCTCCAGGGCCTTTTCGAGCTGCTCCTTCTGGATGCGCGCGCGCAGTTCCCTGTACTTGGCGGCGTCTTCCTTGTCGTCGTAATAGGCCTCGACGAGCAGCTCCTGGCGCCGGTCGCTGTCGGGCGACTGCACGTCGGGCCGGATTCCGGTGCTGCGCGCGTTATCCTCCTGGATCATCTTGCCCTTCGGGGTGTAATACCTGGCGGTCGAAAGGATCAGGAGCGCGCCGCTCTTGAGCGGAAATCTTTTCTGGTAGGAAGCCGCCCCGAACGACCGCTCACCGACGATCCCGGCACGACCGTGGTCCTTGAGCGCCCCGGCGGTGATTTCGGCGGCGCCGGCCGTGGAACCGTTTATCAGAACGACCATGGGAAGATCGGTCAGGCACGCGGCCGGGTCCGCTTCCGCCTGCTCCACGATCCTGCCCTCGCGATCCTTGCTCAGGTAGAGCACGCCGCTCCGCAGGAAAAGGTTCGCCAGCTTCGCGCCGTCGGCCGCCTGCCCCTCGGCGCAATCCCTCAGGTCGAGGACCAGCCTCTCAGCCCCTGCCGCCAGAAGCGTTTTCAGCTTGGTCTTGGCCTGTTCGGCCGCGGGCGGGCGCAACGAGCTGAGGCTGAGGACACCCACCTTCCCTTCGAGCAATTGAGCGTTGACCGCCGGAGGAGGTTCAAGCGCTCTCTGCACCTCGATCTCCACGGGCTCGGTCCGGGCGCTGCGGAATATCGACAGCTTTACTTTCGAGCCCGGCTCCCCGCGCAGCTTGGACTCGACCTCGACGGCGCTGTTGTTGTCGACGCTGGCGCCGTCTATGCCGATGATGTAATCCCCGGGCCTGACCCCGGCCTGATCCGCCGGCCCGCCGGCAAGAGCCGAAACGACATAGACGACATCGCCCCGCTTCGAAACCACGGCGCCTATTCCGCCTGCGGCTTCCTGATGCCTTTTTTCGAGTTCCTGCACCTGCTCGCGGCTCAGGAAGCAGCTGTAAGGATCGAGCGCATCGATCAGCCCGCGCATCGCCCCCTGCTGGATCTTGTTGCTGTCCGGGGGTTCGACGTAATCCTCGTCGATCCTGTGGAGGGCGTCCATGAGGACCGACAGTGCCGGGTAGGCCTGATCGGTCGCGACGACCTTACCGTAAAAAGCGGCGGAGATCCCGTAAAGCGCGATCAGCGCCGACAGCAGAAAAATCACCAGCTTGCCTTTATGGAGCATCGGCCCTCCCGGGGGTCCATCGAACCCGCAAGATTATAGCATTCCCGCACAAACGGGCAAATCCGGCAAAGGGCTGAAACGGCATGATGAATCCGGTCCCCTTCGCGGGGCGCGCATCCGGGGGGTCGCGCCGCCGAAGGAACCG
>Ga0272448_1001358_pt1 | contig 33439 bp, 30 predicted proteins | sample YNPCB0191_FD_202220 | JGI IMG/M metagenome (GOLD analysis project Ga0272448, IMG submission 202220) | Hot spring sediment microbial communities from Yellowstone National Park, WY, United States - YNP-CB-019-1 | ecosystem: Environmental > Aquatic > Thermal springs > Hot (42-90C) > Sediment...
ATGTCGCTTCCCCAACTCCCATAGGTCCTGACCCAGGCAACATCGCCATCAGACTTGTATTTTATTGTTACTTTTGTTCCTGTTACAAGAGCATTACCATTGGAGTCGGTGGCGATTGCCAGACCACCGCCGTAATCAAAGAACCTTACCCATTGCAGGTTGCCATCAGAGTCATATTTGATTGTGCAGTAATTGGGTGTGGTATCACTGCCGTGAGAGATACTGACCCAACCGGTTACCAGAACATTTCCAAACGGGTCAAGTGTAAGAGCAACCGCGTTATCCCACCAGTCTGCGGGTCCATCATAGGTTCTAATCCAGACCTGGGAATGAACAGAACTGAGAAAGGCAAAGGGGAGCAGAAACACCAGCACAGTTTTGCTGTTCATAGCGCCCTGCCCCCCTTCATTTTAGTTACTCTTGAGCGTAAAACGGCGGAATCGGGTCAGGCGGAGATGTGCGGGTCAGATAGAGGTTATCGGTGTCATAAAGGTGGTTTGGGGAGGAATACTGCATCTCCTTGCTCCAGTTGCTGTAATAGGTTGTGCCATTAATCGTCTTAAAGGCATAAAACCGCCACCGGTATTTTGAGTCGCAGGGGATGGCATAACCCGGCGGTATCACCGCTTGACGAGCAAACCGGCAGGTGTTGTAATTGGGTGGATAGTCACTCTGTCCCCCAGGTCCAGTATAACCGGTTATGTAATGGGAGGCAGGTCCGATTGTGGTTATATCATAGATATAAGCGGCAACAGAGCATTCTCGTGCTGGTTGGGAATCGGAGTAGTAGGTATTCAAAAACAGCCCTTCCGGAGTAAGGTCATCCGCAAATGCGACACCGATGCCGATAACCGTGGTTGTTAGTATCGCAACCGTTATCAGTCTTAGCATCTTTACTCCTTTCACAGCCAGTTCTTTATTCTGACTGCGATTTAATTATACTCTCTCTCTCTCTCTCTCTCTCTTGTCAAGAAAAATCTTGTCAATAGCCAATGGCGGTCCTTCTGTATCCAAAAAGCAAACCTGAAGGTTTGCCCTACATTCTTGGCCATTTTTTAACCTTTACCTCTTGCATATAGATTGCCACGGGCTTGTGGCTTTCGCCACCTGCCCAGGGCAGAGCGCCCTCGCGATGACTTAGAAGATTTCTACCTCTCCTGATGTAGTTCTGGTTTGTTCCCACAGGTCTAAGTATACATAAAAGTCTACTTAATCCAACCGGGAAATAATGCCCTATTTTATTGATATTCAATGGATTATATGAAATTTCGCCCAATTTCAGACCCCATCCCCCATACCGTCCCCCAGGCTATTTTCAAGGTTCTATTTTAGGCGGTTTCTCTCGCCATATTCAAGGCTATGATTACAGCAACTTGAGTCGTGGTGAGAACCGCAGTTTGTTCTGTTGTCTGTTAAAGCCCTTTACCCGTTATTTGTTAGTCTATGTCTTATGCCCTGGTTCAGGTTCCCCTTCCCGCTCTTTAAGAAAGTCCTATCCCTTGCCTTTGTCCTGTCCTTTTCCAGTTTCTTTTCCCTTGAGTTTGCATCACCCTATTACCCGCCATTTCCTTAATCTTTTTTGCGGCCGGATGAGGTTAAAATAAAGGTTGAGGAATGCGCCAAGCCTGCGTATAGAGGAAGATGGGCACCGGCCTTGGGCAGAACGCAATGACCGGGTATGGCGGGTTGATGTTAAGGAGGGTAAATGAACCACAGACCTTCAGTTCTGCAAATCAGAACCTGTAATGCAAAATGAGTTGCTCTCTAGTGTAATGATGGGCAAATGTATGAACCTGGTCTTGGTCAAAGGTAGTGTCAAGAATTTTGTGTAAATTTGCTGACTGATGACGGCACATAGTAACCACAATTTAACACCTCGTCAATATAATTGTCTTAATCTTTATTTGTAAAGTATTAATCATAACTTCATCAATCCTTTCAACTCATTAACTAATGTTTCCTTCATGTACCTCAAACCAACAATCCCCTGGTTTCCATGCACCTTCCCCGTAACAAATTTTGTCAAGGTATAGAGAAGAGGGTGGCAAAGACGGCGGTCAAGAAAAGGACCGGTGCGAGGTTACGCAGCGAAGGTTACAAGTTATAAGCACTAATCACTGATACACTGATAACTGGCAAAATTTTTCTATTGAATAGGTGACCGATGGCGGTTAATATTGAATACTATGGATATCCCCTTTTCCCGGTTTGCCCGATTTTATGACCAGTTTATGCAGCGCTATGTGGATTATCCGGGCTGGGTTAACTATGTCCTGAAAATATTCAAGCGGTTCCGGGTGTCGCCCAGGCAGGTGCTTGACCTGGCGTGCGGGACCGGGATTCCCACCATAATCTTGGCAGAACGGGGTTATCGGGTTATCGGGGTTGACCGGTCGAGGGCGATGCTGGCGGTGCTTTTGGAGAAGAGAGGTAATCTACCGATTGAGGTGGTGTGTGCCGACATCCGGGATTTTGTTCTCGCCCAGCCGGTCGATGCGGCGATCTCTCTTTATGACAGCATCAACTATCTATTGACCGAGGAGGACCTTGTGCGCTGCTTTGAGTGCGTTCAACGTGCGCTCGTCAATAGCGGGATATTTGTGTTTGATATGAATACCGTTTTCGGACTGGAACGGCACTGGGGGACAAGGACAATCACGCGGGAAACCCCGGAACTGATTTCCATCTGGCAGTGCCGCTTTGAACCCAAAACAAGGATATCAAGGTTGCACCTCGTCTTCTGGGAGAAGATGCCGGATGGCTCGCCGGGTGAGAAATATGAGGAGGTGCATGAGGAGCGGGCATATTCTCAGGAGGAGGTGCGCAGGGCGTTGAAGGATGCCAACTTTGATGAGGTTCACTTTTATCATCACGGCGGGTTTCTGCCGGTCGGGCCTTTTACAACAAGAATGATGGTTGTGGCAAAAAAGAAGGGGGAAGGGTAAATTTGAAATTCAGAAGCGGAAGGTTAAAATAGGCTATGCGTTTTATCGCTGATTTACACATTCACTCCCGTTTTTCCCGGGCAACAAGTTCGGAGATGGAGATTCCGGCGATTGCCCGGGCGGCAAGGCAAAAGGGGATTAAACTGATGGCGACCGGTGATTTTACCCATCCCCAGTATTTTGAGTCGCTGAAGAAATATCTCAAATTTACCGACAACGGGCTTTATGTTTATGAGGATACCTGTTTCATTGTTAATACCGAGGTCAACAACATCTATTCTGCCGGCGGCAGGCTGCGCCGGATTCATAATATGATATTTGTGCCGAGTCTGGAGAGCGCCAAAGCCATTGCCGAGATGCTGGGCAAGTACGGGAAACTGGAGGCAGATGGCAGACCATCCCTGAGCCTTTCCAGTTATGAGTTGGTGGCAAGGTTAACGGAGATTGAACCCCGCTCGTTTGTGGTGCCAGCACATATCTGGACACCCTGGTTTTCGCTTTACGGTGCCAATTCCGGTTTTGATTCATTTGAGGAATGCTTCGGCGACCTGTCCGATGAGGTGTTTGCGGTGGAGACCGGGCTCTCTTCTGACCCGCCGATGAACTGGCGGCTTTCGGCATTGGATAAAAAGACCCTCATCTCCAATTCCGATGCCCATTCGCCAAGCCGACTGGGCAGGGAGGCAAATGTATTTAACTGCGAACTGGATTATGATGAGATTCGGCAGGTTCTTAAAACAAAAGACAGGAGCAAATTTCTTTTTACCATTGAGTTCTTCCCGGAGGAGGGTAAGTATCATTATGATGGGCACCGGCAGTGCGGAGTGAGGCTGACGCCAGCGCAGTCAATTCTTTCCGGTGATATCTGTCCGGTATGCGGCCGTCGTCTGACCGTGGGTGTGCTGCACCGGGTTGAGGCGCTTGCCGACCGCAAACCAGAAGAGGTGCCTAAGGATATGATTCCCTTCAAACATCTGGTACCCTTAGAAGAAATAATCGCCGAGGCGTTGGGCGTGGGACGAGATACCGCGGGTGTGAGTAAAAAGTATGAGGAGATGATAAACGGGTTGGGAAGTGAGTTTGAAATCCTGATGGATGTGCCCATCAGTGAGATTGCCCGGTTTGGCGAGAGAATTGCTCAGGGGGTGGAGGCGATGCGCAAGGGCGAGGTTATAATTGAACCGGGTTATGACGGGGTTTTCGGGGTGGTCCGGGTTTTACCGGATTCGCTCAGGAGTCAGCCGGTTGCCCCGAATGCCGGGAAGGGTGAACAACTCAGGCTTTTTGGCTGATGAGAAAGATCTGGGCACCCTGGCGGGCAGAATATCTGCATTGCATCGGTAACAAGCATGGTAAAAGGCGCTGTCTTTTCTGTGTTCTGTTAAGGAGCGACCAGGACCAAGAGAATCTAATTCTTTACCGGGCGCGGCTTGGCTTCATCGTTATGAACCGGTTCCCCTACAACAGTGGCCATCTGATGGTGGCACCCTGCCGGCACACCGCCCGCCTTGAGGCGCTGACCCAGGCAGAGGCCAGTGAGATTTTTCAACTGATTCAGAAAAGCGTGACGGTGCTGAAGAAGGAGTTTAAGCCCCAGGGGTTCAATATCGGCGCCAACCTGGGTGCGGTTGCGGGCGCCGGCGTTACCGGTCATCTCCATTTTCATATTGTTCCCCGCTGGCAGGGTGATACCAATTTTATGCCCCTCTTGAGCGAGACGAAGGTCATCAGTGACCACCTCAAAACCACCTACGAGCGCCTGGCAAAACATTTCCTCCGGGTGCGCGGGTAAGGGAATGAAAGAGTGGTAAAAGCGGTTGTATTTGATGTTGATAACACCCTGGTAGATTTCAATAAATGGAAGGATGCGGCGGTTGAGGCGGCGGTGATGGCGATGATTGATGCCGGGTTGAATCTGACCCCGGATGCAGCAAAGAAAAAAATCTATGAGATTTATGATGAGAAGGGTATTGAATACCAGGAGGTGTTTAACGACTTTCTAATGGATGTCCTGGGCTATGTTGATTACCGGATATTAGCCAACGGGATAATCGCCTATCGCCGGGCTCGAGCCGGGGCACTGGTTCCCTATCCCCATGTCCGTCTTGCCTTGCTTAAACTTTTCCGGATGGGTTTGAAATTGGCGGTGGTTTCTGATGCACCCAGACTCCAGGTCTGGATGCGGCTGGCATCCTTAAGTGTTGACCGCTTCTTTGATGTGGTTGTAACATTTGATGAGACCGGCAAGCGGAAGCCGGCAAGGGAGCCGTTTGAGAAGGTGTTAGAACTTTTGCAGGTTGCACCTTCTGAGGCGATGATGGTTGGTGACTGGGCAGAAAGGGACATTATCGGTGCCAAGGAATTGGGGATGATCACCGTGTTTGCCCGTTATGGCGACAGTTTCGGCACTCAGAATTCAGGTGCCGATTATGAAATTAATGACATCCTTGAGATTGTGCCGCTGATTGAGAGGCTGAATGGTCCATTCTAATCTCAAAGCACTAAATCCTAACTCAAAAACCTCTACCTTTACCTTTACTTAACCGGATATGGCGGTCTTCGGCATCGGGATTGATCTAATTGAGGTCAGTCGCATCCGAGCGGCAATTGCAAAATATGGCGACCGGTTCACGAGGAGGGTATTCACGGCGCAAGAGGTCAGGTTTTGCGAGGCTCTTGCCGACAAATTCCCTGCTTATGCCGCCCGGTTTGCGGCAAAGGAGGCATTTTCCAAGGCATTGGGCACCGGTTTGCGGGGCACAATTTCCTGGCAGGAGATCGAGGTGTGCGATAACGAACGCACCAGGCCCACAATCACGGTAACCGGAGCGGCCAAGCAGAGGCTGGGTGACCGCATTATCCATTTAAGTCTCACCCATCTTGCCAATTACGCCGCCGCGGTGGTGGTGATTGAGGATTAGTCATAAAATGTAGGGCACTCTGCCCTGGCAGGTGCCGCAGGCACTTCTGGCATACAACCCGGTAAAAAACTGTGTTTATGCCCCGATCAATCTCCGAAACAGACTCGCGGTCATTGACGGTGATAACCTTCAGATTCTAAATACAATTATTACCGGGCTATATTGTAATTGTGATGTCGGCGGTGTTATTTTCAACCCCAGGGTGAATAAAATCTATGCCCGGAATTTCCTCGCTGGTGATACAGCTTGTTTCAGTTGCCTCAGTCTTGTATCGGTAATTGATGCCAGCACCGGCAAAAAAATCAAACATATCCTCACCGGCGTTTCTCCCACCTATGGTGACCGGGCGATGTGTCTCCATCCATCAGGCGATAAACTATACATTGCCAATAACGAGTCCAACACGATTACCGTCATCGACTGCCATTTGGACACTGTGATAAAAACGCTTTATCTGCCTGAATCCCCGGAATACCTAACCATAAATACCACCGGGCATAAACTCTATTGCACCCACGGCTGGAACCCGATTCTTACCATAATTGACGCCAAAGGGGAATGGGCGAATTGACGAATTGGTCAATTGGTCATTGGTCATTTCCCAATTTACTTTTCCTTATTTGACTTTTAATAACAATCGGCTATTCTCACTCCCCTGATGGCGGCAAAAAAGGAACTATTAATTGTTGAATCGCCGACCAAGGCACACACCATCACTCGCCTGCTTAGAGGCAAAATCAGGGTTCTATCATCCCGGGGTCATATTGCCGACCTGCCCAAGTCCAGACTCGGTGTAGATATTGAAAACGGCTTTGAGCCGGAGTATATCCGGATCAGGGGCAAGGCACCGATAATCAACGAAATAAAGTCGGCGGCAAAACAGGCAAAGATGGTGTTTTTGGGCTGCGACCCGGACCGGGAAGGCGAAGCCATCGCCTATTCGGTCGCACAGGAGATTAAGAACGGCGCTGATATCAAGCGGGTGCTTTTTTATGAGATAACCCCAAAAGGGATAAGCGAAGCCTTCCGCGCGCCTGGCGAGATTGATTTGCGTAAGGTTGACGCCCATCGGGCAAGACGGGTCATGGACCGTTTAGTTGGCTATCTCGTCTCACCCCTTTTGTGGCGGACGGTCAGGGCGGGCAAATCTGCGGGCAGGGTGCAGACCGTGGCGTTAAGAATCCTTGTCGAGCGTGAGCGTGAAATTGAGCGGTTTGTTCCTAAGGAGTTCTGGGTTGTCCGGGCGATTTTTACAAAAGAAAATGGGCAGCAGTTTGAGGCGGTCCTTGTAAAAATTAAGGGTGTGGAGGCAAAACTTGCAAATCAGGCTGAAGTAGAACAGGTGCGCTCCGGCTGTGTCCAAGCGAATTTCAGTGTTAGCACAGTAACTGTGCGCGAGCGGCATAAAAAGCCCCTGCCACCCTTTGTTACCGCCGCGATGCTCAAGGATGCGGGTCAACTACTCGGGTTCAGTTCCAGGCGGACAATGCAGGTGGCACAAGCGCTTTTTGAAGGTGTTGACCTGAAGGAAGAAACTGTTGGTTTGATCACCTATCCACGCACCGACTCCTTCCGGGTTGCTGAGGATGTGGTTAAGGAAACAAGGGAACTGATTGGAAGGAAATATGGCGCCAGGTTTGTGCCGGAAAAGCCAAGACATTATCCAGACCGGAAAGGCACGCAAGGTGCACATGAGGCGATACGTCCAACAAGAATTGACCTGACCCCGGAGATGCTCAAGCCGTTTCTGACACCAGAGCAGTTCAAACTTTACAGTCTGATTTACCGCCGGTTCATCGCCAGCCAGATGGCGGATGCGGTTTATCAGCTAACCGAGGTTCTGGTTGAAGGCGGAGATTACATCTTCCGCGCCGATGCGGTAAAAAGGGTCTTTGCCGGTTTTGAACAGGTTTACGGCGAGCAAGAAAAGGAGAGGTCCTTGCCCGAGTTAACTGAAGGCGAGCCGGTCAAGATCAAGGACTTTCTGCCCGAGCAGAAGTTTACCCAGCCACCGCCCCGTTATACTGAGGCGACACTCATTAAAAGGCTTGAGGTCAATGGTATTGGCCGACCATCAACCTATGCGACGATTGTCTCCACCCTGCTTGAACGCAAATATGTTGAAAGGAAACAGGGCAGGCTGGTACCCACCGAATTGGGGATGGTGGTCAATGATATTCTCGTGCCGAGGTTTGCCAACATCTTTGCGATTGGGTTTACCCGGGAAATGGAAAAGGAGTTGGATCTGATTGAGGAGGGCGAGGAAAACTGGCGGGAGGTGGTGGCAAGGTTTTACAAGCCCTTCAAGGAAGATTTGGAAAAGGCGCAGGCCGCAAGCGCTGACATCAGGGAAGGGCTGGTCCAGGAACTTATGGAAAAATGCCCCAAATGTGGCGCGGCGCTGACCGAGCGCTGGGGCAGGTTTGGCAAGTTCATCGCCTGTGCCAATTACCCCGAGTGCGATTATGTCAAACGCGAGGAAGTTAAGGAACTTGCAGAGAAATGCCCGAAATGCGGCAAGCCCCTGGTTGAGCGTTCAGGCAGATTTGGCAAATTCATCGCCTGCTCGGGCTATCCGGATTGTGATTACACCAAACGGAAGCCAAAGATGGAGGCGAAGAAACTTGATGAGCGATGTCCGAAGTGCGGCCAGCCACTTTGGGAACGGTTTGGCCGTTACGGCCGATTTATCGCCTGCTCGGGCTATCCGGATTGTAAATATGTCAGAAAAGTCAAGGGGATAAGCGAGAAAGGAGCAAAGAGATGAGGTGGCAGAAAAACGGACCGTTCTATCAGTTGCGGCTGGAACGGGGTGAGGAGATTCTCACAACACTTACTGAGTTTGTCCATTGCCGAAGGCTGAAATCAGGGGTGCTTTTTGGACTCGGCGCGGCAGAAAATCTGCGGCTGGGCTATTACAACCTGAAACAAAAAAGATATCTTTTGCGCCGGTTCCAGGGTGAATATGAGCTCGGCAGTCTTGTAGGCAATATCGCCTGGGTTGAGAGGGAACCAGTGATTCATATCCATGCGGTGATCAGCAACCAACGGCTCACAACCTACTCGGGCCACCTTTTTGCCGCCACGGTTGCCGCCACCTGTGAGATTGCGATTATTACCGGTGGCAAAAAAGTCCAGCGCCGGCTTGAGCCTGTTTCCGGGCTTAAACTCCTCGCACTGTAATTACCAAAACCCGGTTTTAAAAAATGACCATTCCCCTGTTGCATTTCAAAATAATTTTTGTATACTTTTAATTCTAAAAATATGTTTTATGTTCCTGTTTATCCTCGCCAGGAGAAAATTCAGGAGGTAATATGAAGATATTTATTGATTCGGCAGACATTGGTGAGATTCAGGAGATCGCGGGCTGGGGTATCTTGAGCGGTGTTACCACCAACCCGACCCTGGTGAAAAAAACCGGCCGACCGTTTAAGGAGTGTGTCGCTGACATTCTCAAGGTGGTTGATGGGCCGGTTTCGGTTGAGGCGATTTCTCCCAATGCGGAAGGGATGATTAAGGAAGCAGAGGAGTGGGCAAGACTTGACCCGCACAAGGTGACGGTCAAGATTCCAATGGGTGTTGAGGGGCTGAAGGCGGTGCGGGCGCTTGCCCAGAGAAGGATAATGACCAATGTGACACTGGTCTTTTCACCCAATCAGGCGCTTTTGGCCTGCCTGGCCGGGGCGACCTTCGTTTCACCTTTTGTTGGCAGACTTGATGACATCTCCCACGAGGGGATCGAACTGGTGCGGGATATCGTGGCGATGATTGAATACTATGACTTCTCCACCCAGGTGATTAGTGCCAGCATCCGCCATCCCTTGCATGTGATTGAGTCAATGCGTGCGGGTGCCCATATCGCCACCATCCCCTATGATGTACTCCTGAAGATGGTAAAACATCCCTTGACCGATGCCGGCATCAAGAAGTTTTACGAGGACTATCAGCAGATCCCCAAAGCCCGGGAGTAAACTTATGCCCATCATTGATTCCAGGACCGGAAAGGTGAGAAAGAGTTACACGGTTGCTGAGTTGATTCAGGCGGCAAACCTGATGCGGGGGTATAACCTGATTGCCCTGTGTGCGGCCGGCTCCGGACATTCAGGCGGGACACTCTCAATTATGGATGTTACTGCGGCACTTTATTTGCACGTTGCCCGGCACGACCCGCAGAACCCGTTCTGGGAGGACCGGGACCGCATCATCTGGTCAACCGGGCATAAGGCACCATCACTTTATCTGGGTCTGGGTATGGCAGGTTATTTTCCGGTTGAGGATGTGGTCCGGCTGCGCAAACTATATGCACCTTATCAGGGACATCCGCACTGGCTGAAACTGCCCGGGGTGGAGATCTCTTCCGGCTCGCTCGGCCAGGGGCTATCGGTCGCGGTGGGAATTGCCCTGGCGGCCCGGCTCGACAAGCGGGATTACCGGGTTTACTGCCTGACCGGTGATGGCGAGCATCAGGAGGGGCAAATCTGGGAGGCGATAATGGAGGCGGGTGCCTTTCATCTTGATAACCTCTGCTGCATCCTGGACAAGAACCGGCTCCAGATCGACGGCTGGGTCAAGGATGTGATGACGATTGACCCGGTGGTGGACAAATACCGCTCGTTTAACTGGAATGTGATTGAGATTGACGGGCATAATATGCATCAGATACTATCCGCATTTGACAAGGCGGCACAGCACAAGGGGCAGCCAACCGTGATTATTTGCCACACGACCAAGGGCAAGGGCGTTTCCTTTATGGAGAATGTGGCAGGCTGGCACGGCAAGTCACCGAACAAGGCGGAGATGGTCAAGGGGCTGCAGGAACTCGGTCTCCATTTCCGGATTGACTATGAGAAACTGTTGAAAAAGGCAGCGGATTATCAGGCCGAGGCAACTGAAAAACTTTTGGCAAAGGTGCCGAAGTTCGCCCGCGATTACTTCTGGAACCGGCAGGAGCAGATGAAGGTGGAGATGAAGGCGACGAGGTTCGGGTTTGGCGAGGCGCTCGAGGAGCTGGGCGATGACCCGCGGGTCTGCTGTATCGGGGCGGACATCTCCGGTTCAATTACAATTTCCCGGTTTTATGAAAAGCATCCGGAGCGAATGGAGCGCTGGTTCTCGGTCGGGATTGCCGAGCAGTCCGGAACCAATGTTGCCGCTGGTCTGGCAAAGGAGGGCAAACTGCCGGTCTTCGGAACTTATGGGGTATTTGCTGCGGGCAGAAATCTTGACCAGTTGCGGACCACGGTCTGTTATGGCAACTTCAATGTCTTGATCGCGGGCGCGCACGGTGGGGTTTCGGTTGGACCGGATGGTGCCACCCATCAGGCGCTTGAGGATTTGTTTCAGATTTGTGGTCTGCCCAATATGCATGTGTGCGTGCCCGCTGATGCGCTTGAGACCAGGCGTGCCACCGCCCATATGCTCTTTGAGATTAAGGGTCCTAAATACCTCAGATTTGCGCGGGAGGCAACGCCGGTCATCACTCGGGAGGAGACCCCTTTTGTCTGGGGAATGCCCAATGTTTACCGGTATCGCGGGGAAAAGGAGCACTTTATTGACGCCTTTGAGGTCACCACGGCGAATAAATATCAGAATGAAAATGAAGATGTGACAATTGTTGCCTGTGGTCCGATGGTGCCGGAGGCGATGCGCGCCGCCTGGATTTTGAAGGAGGATTTCGGAATTGAGACCAGAGTTATCAACCTGCACACCCTGAAGTCGCCCACAACCCATCCTGATGAGACCATTCCCAACCAGCGGTATCTGATTCAGGCGGCACAGGAGACCGGGGTTGTTATCACCGCTGAGGAGCATCAGATTGGCGGGCTGGCAAACCGGGTCTCCTTTGTCCTGCACACCGCGCCTGAACTCTTTGGCAGACCAGTGGCATTTGGTGCGATTGGCGTTAAGGACCGGTTCGGCGAGTCGGGTCAGCCCTGGGAGTTGATGTGGGAGTTTGAGGTTTCAGCAGAGCATATTGCGGCAAAGGCAAAAGAACTGCTGGAACTGACTAAAAAGGGTGCTGCTGAGAAAGTGGGGCTGGCAGCAGAGGTAAAGACGAAGAAGGCACCAGGCGCTAAGCGACCTGCAACAAAGGCAAAAAAGGGCAAATAAGAGATAATATGAGACTTGCCTCTCGGATGGAAAGGTTGGGCACAGAAACCGCATTTGATGTCCTGCGCCGGGCAAAGGAACTGGAATGCACGATGGATATCATCCACCTGGAGATTGGCGAACCGGACTTTGCCACGCCCAAACACATCATTGAGGCGGCAAAACAGGCTCTGGATGAAGGCTGGACCCACTATGGTCCATCGGCTGGTCTGCCTGAACTGCGCCAGGCAATTGCCGAATATGCCGGACGCCTGCGCGGTGTCAAGTTCTTTCCGGAACAGGTGGTTATAACCCCGGGTGGCAAACCGGTGATGGCGTTTGCGATTATGGCACTAGTTGAAACTGGTGATGAGGTTATTTATCCCAATCCGGGCTTTCCCATCTATGAGTCAATGATTGAATATATGGGTGGGAGACCGGTGCCGATTCGTTTAAGAGAGGAGCGGGGTTTCCGACTTGATTCCGAGGAACTGTCCTCAATGGTCAATACGCGGACAAAACTGATTGTGATTAACTCACCGGCAAATCCGACCGGCGGGGTTTTGACAAAGGAGGATTTACGCCTGATTGCCGACACCGCGCTCAAGAACAATGTCTGGATTCTCGCGGATGAAATCTATTCGGAGATTGTTTATGATTCAAGGTTTGAGTCCATTGCCCAGTTTCCGGAAATCCATCCCCGGCTCATCATCCTTGATGGCTTTTCCAAGACCTTTGCGATGACCGGCTGGCGTGTTGGCTACGGGATTATGCCCAAGGATATGGCAGAGAAGATGGCGCGGATAGAGACCAATATCAACTCCTGCACTACAACATTTATTCAGCGCGCCTGTCTTGCGGCACTACAAGGCCCCCATAACGAAGTAGACAAAATGATTGCGGAGTTCAAAAGGCGCCGGGACTTTATTGTTGAAGGGTTGAACCGGTTGCCCGGTTTTCGCTGCCTGCTGCCCGAGGGTGCATTTTATGCCTTTCCGAATATTGAAGGGACTGGCTTGGACTGCAAGGTTCTCGCCGACCGGCTGCTCGAGGAGGTCGGGGTTGCCTGCCTTGCCGGGACCTGCTTTGGCAAATACGGTGATGGCTTTCTGCGCTTCAGTTATGCCAATTCAATTGAGAACATCGCCTGTGCACTGGAACGGATAGAAAAATTCCTCCGCTCTCCGAAATCAACAGGATGTAGGGCAAGGCTTTAGCCTTGCATCTGCCCAAGGATAGCAAACCTGAAGGTCTGCCATACATCTGCGTCAGGAATTAAAAGATTTAAGTATACATAAAAGTCTACTTAATCCAACCGGGAAATAATGCCCTATTTTATTGATATTCAATGAATTATATGAAATTTTGCCAATTTTAGACCCCAACCCCCATACCGTCCCCAAGGTTATTTTTAAAGTTCTGTTTCCGGTTGTTTTTCTCTTTATATTAAAGGCTCAAATTTGCCCGGTTTGAATCGTTGTCAGATTTGCAATCTGTTTGCTTGCCAATTAAATTACTTTAGCCGTTCCGGTTCAGTTTCAGTTTTATATTCCGGTTCTGGTTTGACTTACCGTTCTTTAACCGGTTGTTATTCTTTGCCTTTGTTCGGTTCTTTTCCTTGAAGTTTCAATCCTACCTTTACCCGCCTTTTTTTAATCCATTTTTGCGCAGGGATAAGGTTGAAGTATAGGCTAATTTTCAGATTAGAGCAGAGAAAGGGCAAAATGTGGTTCGGGCTTTGATTCAGACAATTTATTGACTTATTTTTTGAAAAGGGTAGCATAAAAATTATGAAGAACAGGCTTCTTTTTATCTTTATTATTTTATTTCCCCTGATGATTTTTGCCCAGGAGAATCGGCTGATTAAGATAATGGAAACGGAGTTACAACGCTCATTTTCCGGGTTAAAAAGTGCCGGCAAGGAGCCGCTCTACTTTTTGCAATACGAGGTGGTTGACGAAGAGGAGGTCAATATTACCGCCTTTAATGGTGCGGTTGAGAATAGGGAACATTCGCGCAATCGTTATCTCACCGTTGATGTTAGGGTTGGTAGTTATAAATTGGATAATACCCATCAACTCCGGGGTCAATACGGATTCTCCGCCTTTGATGTCTATGTTCAATCCTATGACCAGATTCCAATTGAGGAGGATGAGTTTGCGGTCCGGGAGGTGCTCTGGAAAAGAACCGATGAGGAGTTTAAGAGGGCGCAGGAACGAATTATTAAGGTAAAGGCAGAAAAAGGGACCAAGGTTGCCGAGACCGACACCTCGCCGGATTTTTCCAAAGCCGAAGCGGTGGTTTACATCGGCAAGGAGGCAAGGTTGGATATTGACACCTTAAACTGGGTCAGGCGGCTGAGAGAACTGTCCCAAATCTTTAAGGCTTATCCCTGGATTTACTCCGGTGAGGTGAGTTTGTCGGCAAGTGCGGTCACCAAATATTTAGTCCACACCGACGGAACAAAGATTGTTGAGGGCAATACCGATTATCGGCTCCGGGTATCGGCAACAACCAAGGCGGATGACGGAATGGAACTTTCCCTTTATCGGCCGTTTTATTCCCATTCAGAAGCGGGCCTGCCCTGTGACTCAGAGATAAAATCGGCAATAATGGGGTTGATTGACGACTTAGCCCTTCTGAGAAAGGCGCCATTGGTTGAGCCCTATAGCGGTCCGGCAATACTAAGGAATCGTGCCGCCGCAGTCTTCTTCCACGAAATACTTGGCCATCGGATTGAGGGGCATCGGCAGAAATTGGAAAGCGAGGGGCAGACATTTAGGGACAAGGTGGGCAAAGGGATTCTGCCCGAATTTATTACCATTTATGATGACCCGACATTAAGCAGTTATCAGGGAATTGATTTGCGCGGTCATTACCTGTATGACGATGAAGGAGTAAAGTCGGAGCGGGTAACGGTTGTTGAGAATGGCGTCCTGAAAAACTTCCTTACCACCCGCTCACCGATTGAGAAATTCCCAAAGTCAAACGGGCATGGTCGCCGGCAATACGGTTTTAAGGTTGTTGCCCGACAGGGAAACCTGATTGTTGAATCCCAGAAGCAGGTGACTTATGACAGCCTGCGCCGGATGCTGATTGAGGAGTGCCGAAGGCAGAATAAGCCTTATGGACTGGTCTTTGAGGATATTGCCGGCGGCTTTACAATTACCCAGAGAGGGCTATTGCAGGCATATAATGTTACCCCGCTTTTGGTAAAACGGGTATATCAGGATGGTCGTGAAGAGGTGGTAAGGGGGGTAAATATTGTCGGAACGCCCCTGATTTCCTTTGCCAGGATATTGGCGACCGGCGATGACCCGGCGGTCTTCAATGGCACCTGCGGCGCGGAGTCGGGTATGGTGCCGGTTGCCTGCGTCTCGCCCTCAATCTTGACCAGTGAGATTGAGGTGGAGAAGAAGGTGAAGGAGCAGGAGCGGTTACCAATATTACCATCACCAATAGGGGGTAAAAAATGAGGAGATTCCCTGCCGCTTTTACCCTGGTCTCAATTTTTGCTTTTTCAACCCTTCTCGGTGCAGAGTCGCCATTATTGCGCGCAATGGCTGATGAGTTGGCGCGGACAATGAAGAAACTGAAACTGTCCGGAGAAATGCCGCCCTATTATGTTGCCTATCGGGTTGATGACGAGGAGACCTTTACCATCACCGCCCGTTTTGGTGCAATCGTTGGGGAAAGTAGCAGGCGGGAGCGGCGGCTTTATGTTGACCTGAGGATTGGTGATTATGAGTTTGACAACTCCAATTTTGTGCCAATGACCGACGGCTATCGCCTTACCCTCGGTTCTCAGGAGCAGTTTATCAAACTGCCCTTAGATGACGATTACGACGCCATTCGGCAGAAACTCTGGCTGGCGACCGATGAACGCTATAAAGAGGCGCTTGACCTCATTTCCAGGAAGAGGGCGGTACTCGCCCATAAGGAGGAGAAGGAAAAGATTGCCGATTTTTCAAGGGCAACCACCTGGGTAACTGTTGCCGAACCGCAAAGGTTATACCTGGATAGAGACCTGTGGCGGGAAAATATCCGGCAGGTGTCCAACCTCTTTCGCCAATATCCCAAAATCCAAACCTCTGAGGTTGTCCTCTCGGTTAAATCTTTAACCCGGTATTTTATTGACTCGGATGGAAACAGGCAGGTGACCAATTGTCCGCTCACCTATATTGAAGTTTATGCCCATACCCAGGACAAAGATGGGGCAAGGCTTAAGGATTTTATTGGTTTTTATGGTCGAACCCCAGAAGATTTACCGGTCTTGAGCACGGTTATTGAGCGGGTTAAAGGAATGGCGGAGACGCTCTCAATTTACATCGATGTAAAAAAGGGGGATGAATACAGCGGACCGGTGATGTTTTTGGGCACCGCTGCCGGACAGTTTTTTTATCAACTCCTGGGCAAAGGGGTATCGGATGTGCGCAAGCCGTTGTATGAATCTGAGGGTGTCGCCGAGAAGTTTGAGGAGAAAACCGGGTTTCTTTATGACCGCTTGAATCGGCCGGTTTTGCCCGAAGGATTCTCAGTTGTTGACGACCCGGGTATCACCGAGTTTGCAGGCACGCCGCTTATTGGTGGTTATACCATTGATGATGAAGGGGTAAAGGCTGAGCGGGTGGAGGTAATAAGAAAGGGCAGGTTGGTGGGTTTGCCGATGAGCCGAAAGCCCACTAAGGAATTCAAGAGTTCCAATGGTCACGGCCGATTTTTCCAGGGTAGAAATCGGAGTTTTATCAGCAATCTAATTGTGGAAAGTGAAGCAGGGGTCACCGCGCTGGAAGAGGAGTTGCTGGCTCTCTGTAAGAAAAAGGGGTTGGATTATGGAATTGTTGTTACTCAACTTGCCACCGGCTTGCCAAAAACTGATGAGGAAATGCTGGAGGAGTTCTACGCCCTTTTTGCTGGCGCAGGTGAAGAGAGGCCACTGCTTGATGCTCCGCTTTTCGCCTATAAACTTTATACCGATGGCCGGAAGGAGTTAATTAAGGGTTTAAAATTCGAGGGGGTTACCTTAAGGGTTTTAGAGGAGGAAATCGCCGCCACTGGAAAAGAGGCGGGTGTCTACAATGCCCTGATTAAAGGACGCTTCGGCGACAGTTATCTGCCGGTCTCAATTGTCGCACCCGGGATAATAGTTGAAAGGATGAGACTTGCCAAGAAGGAGGAGGCGGCGAAAAAACCGCCGTTTTTACCCCATCCCTATTTCCATCGACGGTAGCTAACTGGTTCGGTAAAAAAAGTTAAAGGCGGCAGAAAACAAAAAGGATCTAGACCAGTTAGAACCCAAAAAGAGGGAAAATTTTTAGGCCTTACCTGCGTTCGACTAAACGAGGGGTAAATTGTATTTTTCGGCAGTGTCAAAAATTTTGTGCAAATTCGGTATTGGTCTATAGGCGTTTGGGATGCCACTTCTGGTTGCCGATGTTGAATAAGTTGAATAAAGGGTACTTGGTGGTATTAAGACTCTTTTTGAAAACCCAAATCTTGCGCCTGGTCAATCCTGGGTTAGCCAAATACTTGACTTCATTAAATGTGCGGTTATGATAAGACCGTATGCCCAAAACATATACCGAGATTGAAAACTGGATTATCACCGAGGTTAAGCCGACCGAGTCCAACAGCGCGGCGCAGACCTATGAGCGGTTAGAAAGGGTTGCCGGTAATCTGCCATTCATTGATGTCCCTCAGGACTTCAGTTTGGAACCGCATTTTGTTGAGGAGGCGCAGGTCTGCGATTTTCGCACCCATCTTGCCGGTTGCCAGGAGATTCTTGATGTTGGTTGCGGTGACGGCTGGCCGCTGCTCCGTATCGCACCATTTTTCCCGTCGGTAACCGGTATTGATGCCTCGGCGCGCCGGGTCAGGACCTGCCTTGCCAATGCCGAGCGGTTAGGGATAAGAAATGTCCGGGTCCAGCAGATGTCGGCAACCGAACTAAATTTTGCCGACAACACATTTGATGGGGTTGTTGCTGCCAGTAGCATCGAGCAGACACCGGACCCGTATCAGGCGCTGCGGGAGGTGTTTCGGGTTCTGAAGCCGAGGGGAAGGTTCCGGCTGTTCTTTGAAGCCTACGAAAGCGAAGATAAGGGGGTGGTGGAGCGGGTCTTTCTCACCGAAAATGAGGAGAGCCTCGGTTATCACTATGTGCTCAAGCATCACCGCCCGGCCTGGGAACGTAACTATTTAGTCCGCTTTTCCCCGGTACCGGCGATGAAGGAGGAGTTTCACCGACTCAGAGACTTGATCGAACGGCTGGGCCCGGTTCCGGCGCAGGCACCGGAAATTGGAGTGAGGTTTCTGCAGCAGAACCGTCAGCATATATCCGGCGGCAGCTGGTATGAACTGGAGCATTTCACCAGCGCCACGATGAAGGCGACACTTGAGGAAATCGGGTTTGTCAATGTCCGGATATGTTATTCTGCCGGAACCTTTGCCCGCAAAATCTGGCCCAGTATCAAGGAGCAGGGTTTATCGATCAGCCAGCATCAAGCCCTGTGCCGGGGTCTGGCTGAACTGACAAGCGAGCTTCAGGCACCGGCTGGCCTGGGTGAGCCGGTCATTGCCACAAAACCCTGAGCGATGAATGCAAATAGCAGGATTCAAAAATTAACCGTTCGCAGGCAGACCCGGATTCGGCAATCGGCAATTCTCTTCCTGCCTTTACTCTTTGTCTTTTGTCAGGAAAAGCGGCCCGGGAAACCGATTGGCAGCACCTATCTTGAACTTGCCAAGCCTGAGGTATGGAGGGTGCCGGCGAACAGTCCGGCCCAGATTATCGGGCTGAAACCCGGGGACCTGATTATTTCTTATAATGATGAGGTTGTTCAATCCTTTAAATCCCTCCAGCAGATTGAGCGGAGAATCAAAAACCAGACCGGCAAGGTGAAACTGACCATCCTGCGGGATGAGCAGGAACTGATAGTGGAAATTGACCCGGTTCCGCTCGGCTTTATCCCGAAATCAAAGAGGTTTTCTGCAAGTCTGGCAAAGGCGATTGAGGATATTATGCAGCACTTTGGTCTGCCCGCTTATTATGACTGGCTGGCGGCGATGACCACGGAGTCTTTCGGACTGACCCTGCGTGCTGGTGACTGCTCATCCTGGGGCACTGGCGGCCGGGCATATGCCTATCTGCCCAATCTGTCGAGATGGACCGGACTGTCATTCAAACTGCTCTGGTCAAACGGTGAGTCATTGGACCAGAGCAAATTGACCCCGATTTATGCTGTTAGACAGGGGTTGCACCAGGCAAACCGGGATGGGGGTTCTGTACTGCTCATTTATGGTAAATGGAATGGCAAGCGGGCACAGTGGGGTATCCCGGTGCGGTTAGTAACAAAAGAGGAATCCCTGCCCCGGGTTTATGGTTGGACGGTTGAATCGGATGGAGGAGAGCCGGTAGAATGCGAGGAGATTTTTGCCGTTTATGAAGTCCGCTTCCGAGGCGGTGTCAATTCAGAACCGGCCCGGCTGGTCAGTGGTGTTCTTGACCAGGCGCTGGAAATCGGGCTGGCAACCGCTGATACCGGCTGGCATTCCGGGCTGGAGGCCTATGACCTGCTGTTAAAAGAACTGGAACGGTTTCCAATCTGCCCGGATGGGCCTGGTGCCGGGGATGAATATTTTTACCAACTGGTCTATAACCTGATCAGCAGCAAGGAGAGCGCCAATCAGTTTTTTGAAGATATGAAGCAGGCTTTGCCCGAGCAGGCAGGCCTGCTGGATGAAGTGATGGGAAGAAACCGGGTGATAATCGCCAGGCTGGAAGGAATTGTTGCCCGGCGGCTGAGTTTGAACTCTTGGGAAAACCAGCAGAAGGTGGCGCGGGTTCTGGTCGAAATTGAGGAGATTGAAAACGAACTCTTGGGCTTTTATGAGGAGTTAATCGGCGAGTTGTAATCAGGGCCCCTCGTCATAAATATCCTCATAGCCTTCAGCCCAGTGATGGAGATAGTTGTGCTGCCTCAGTGTCTCCGGCTCAAGCGGACTGTTGAAAAGGGCGATGCAGTTAGTTGCCGAATAGCCGATTTCGTTATTAACAATCACCGGACTGGAGTTGCGCACCACCACCTCACCGGGCACTCCGCCACCGGCATAAAGCACCCGGCAGCGTTCAAGAATTGAACCGCTGCCCGAGTAGGTAGCAAACTCAATTCCCCGCCAGGCACCGGGCAGGGTCTCGTCCCCGGTAAAGACAATTGAATCCGGGATGCCGGTGGCAAGCAGTTTTCCGGGCAGGGATTCGCCGACCCGAATCCCGGAGTTGCGGGTAAACTTCAGGACGGCACCGGAACTGATATAAATACTGGGTGCCAAAGCCGAGCCAATCTCAATGATGCCTTGGATTTTATAGGGCACGCCGTGCCTGGCCCAGACACCATCCTGAGTTAATGTTCCACCGCTGACATCAATAAAATCCTGGGCATTCATTCCCAACCGGTTGCCCGACCCGAGCGTGCTGACATAGGGCGCTTCAATGTGCATGGGATAGCCGGCACAGCCGGTAACCGTATTATATTCAAACTGACTGAACCCGGTACCAACACAGTAAATGCCGGCGCTGGCACTGTTCTCAATTGATGTGCCCACCAGTTTAATCGGGGCATAGACCAGAAGCGCGGCTGTCCCGTCCTTGCCCGCACCCTGAACCCGGCAGTTCTTTAAAATGGTCTGGCCGGGGATCGTGCTGTTCCAAAACTCTATCCCTGGCCAGTGCGCACCTGCGCAGCCGGCAAAAACAATCTGGCCGTAACTGCCGTCAGCCTGAAGTGCACCCGGCTTTCCTATCCCGACCCTGATTTTTGCCGAATCGGCAAACAGCAGTGTGCATTCAGGGGCAATGGTTAATTTGGGGAAAGAGTCACCGGCAACCGTTACGGTTGCGCTCAGATAATAGGGAACACCGGTATTCTGCCAGGTAAGGGAACGGGCAATCCTGCCGCCGTTGACCAGAATTAAATCGGCACTATTACCACGGAGTTCATTGCCGACACCAAGCGAACCGGCGGCTTCGGCATCAACAACAACCGGAAAGCCGGCACAACCGGTAATTACATTGTTCCGGAATTGGGTAAAACCGCCTGCCTGACAGCGGAGGCCCGCACCCCGGCTGTTCTTTAATGAGCAGGCCTCAATTACCAGCCAGCAGGCATTGATGTCAAGCATTGCGCCGCTGGTAGTGGCACTTCCGCCATCTTCAATAACACAGTTGCGCAGGAGACAGTTGTTCTGGTCACTTTTATTTTTGAACTCGATTCTGTGCCAGCCGGCTTCAGGCACCGCCGCGCTGAAGCGCACCCACGCCCCGGTCCTGCCTTCTGCCCTTATGCCGGCCCGGGCAAAATCTCCCACTGTCATTCCGGCACCGGGGGCAAAAAGGACATTAACCCCTGGTTCAATTGTCAATACCGCTTCAACCCTTAAATCGCCGGCAACATAATGGGGGTTGCCGCTGACTGACCAAGTTTCGTCCGCACTGATCGTTCCCTGGTGAAGGGTGCCGGCAAACGGCAATGTCGTCACCTCAATCACCTCAGAACTGCCTTGATTTCCGGCCCGGTCCCAGGCCTGAGCCTGGAGCCGGTGGCTGGTCCCGGCCTGATATTTGCTCAACTCCCATTGCCACTCAAAGATGCTATCCAGCCCGGTCGAATCAGCACCGGCAATCGTATCATCAATCAGGAATTGAACCACATCCACACCCCGGTTGTCAGTGGCATAAACCCTGACCGTTACCGAACCGGCCACGGTGTCACCGTTCAAGGGAAACCCGATTCTCACCCTGGGCGGTTCATTGTCCGGGCCCGGACAGGCGGCAAAAGCCAAAAGGAGAGAAATTAAAAACCTCGGCCTTACCATCGCTTGCCAACCGAGTGAACCGCCCAGCCCTTTTTCTCCCGCTTCAGATAGACCTCGGTTCCCTTGGGCTTCTTAAGCATTCTCTTACCCGCCTCTGACCAGGGTTTGAGGTCAACTGTCACTTGGGCGATTGAACCGTAAACTCTTACCATCCCCAGTTCACAGTAAAAGGGGACCTGAGCCGGGATTGGGTTTTGTTTAATCTCCTCGGCTTGGCGCCAGCGGACATAATGGTGGTTCAAAACCGAGAGCGATTCACCCAATGCCCTTTGTGTGACCACGATGATTGTGTCAGGCAGACTTACTTTACCCGCCCGGATCCATTTCCGACCCTCGGGTGATATCAGGAACCCGAGTGCGAGTCTGACCACCGACCTGATCGCTGCCGTGTCCCTAAGCCCGTACTGAAACGACTGGTCAAGGATTGAGGAAATCCAAGTTAGTTGCCAGCCGGAATCGGTATAAATCCAGCTCTGATAAAGATATTTGTAATCCCTTTCCCCCTCAAATACCACATAGGTGGAGGCATGACCGCCCAAGCCTCTGATATCAATCAACTGACTCCGAACCCGGCTGATCCGGCGCTGACCCTGCCAAGCCTTGACCACGGAATCAAACCGGGCAAGCCCGTGCTCCTGGCAGAAGGCGGACACAAACATCCGGTAGATTTCCCGGCTATTGCCATTAACCAGTGCCGAACCAACTTGCTGGACCTTGAGATTAAGCTGGTACTCGGGTTTGGGTTTAACCGCAAAAACTGCGGTAATTATTAAAATTAGCGGCAAGCTTAGCTTCAATCAACGGGCCCGACCAGATTTGAACTGGCGATCTTCGCCGTGACAGGGCGACGTGTTAAACCAGGCTACACTACGGGCCCAGCAACTAATAATATAATCGGGCCGAACCAATGTCAAATGCTGTATGAATCAAATATGATTGCGGTATTTTGGTTTTGATAGGTTCTGTTCTGCGTTAAGATTGATCCCTCCTCATGACCAATTCGTCATTCGTCATTCGCCCATTTCCCATTGCCCAATTCCCCAATGACCAATGACCGAATATCTAAAATTAAAGATCAAGTTGCCTAATTTACCAATTTAACCTAATAACTAAAAATTTTAAGGAGAGTGAAATTTGCCTATTATATTGAGATTCAGTTAATTATGCAAAATTATGAAAAATTTGAGACCCAAACCCCTAAGTTATCCCTTTGGTAATTTTGCCAATAGATTTGTAAATGGTGTTGAAGGTGATTGTTCAGGTGATTTTGTAAATTGGCTGTGCGGGTGGGTTTTATTTTAATCTTAGGGGTGGTACCAGAGGAGGGAAAATGGTTGGTTTGAGAATTATAAACTGGCAAGTTTTAGGGCGGGAATGGCGGCTCAGGAGGTGGCGGATGATAAAAGGGTCTTGCGGGCATTGAGGAGGAAGTTCTGGCAGGTTGAAGTCTTGTAATCCGGATAGGTCCAGTTCAGGGGCTGGTATTTTCCCTTTTGGAAAATAAGAGTAACTTCGGCATAAACATCATCAGCAAGGCAGATGCGGTGAGAGTAGTCTTTGGTGGTGGCAAGGACGAGGTTGTGCAGGGTCAGAATGCCAGGGTCGAGGTTTATGGTTCTTTTGCCCTGCAGGTCCCGGAATTGGTCCTCTATCGCCATCGTTAGCCTTTTGAATTGAGCGAGGTTTGTGGGATTAACCAGTGGTTCAAATAATAGCCACTGGCGGATGAGGTCTTTACCCATTTCCGGTTCGTAGTAGGAGGAGAAGTTCCAGTCAAGTGAGTCGCTATGAAGGATGATGCTGCCGAAGCGAGCGGTCAGGTGCGGTTCTAGTTGGTTGAGCCGAGAACGGTTTTGGACAAGCAGGGCGATGATAAGGCGGGCAGGTTTCATTGCCGGCCTCGCTCATTCCTCTTCTGTCCCCGGCTCTCTTGCGGCAAGGAAGGCGCCCAGTTCCTCAAGGCTGGGCAGGTCGTCAAGTGATTCAAGGCCGAAATAGCGCAAAAACTCCCTGGTGGTTCGGTAGAGAAACGGATTGCCGGGGCGATGTGCCCTTCCCGCGGTGATAATCAAGCCCCGTTCCAGGAGGGTTAAAAGCGGGGCGGAGCAGTCAACCCCGCGCAGTTGCTCAATCTCGGGCCGGGTTACCGGCTGTTTATAGGCGATGATAGCAAGGACCTCAAGCGCAGCGGTTGAGAGTCGCTGGATGCGGGTGTGCTCGTATAGTTTTCTTATCCAGTCGGCATATTCGGGCAGGGTATAGAGTTGAAAGCCCTGGGCGACCCGGCTGATGCGGAATGCACGAGCCGAGGCAGCATAACTGAGGTTGAGATTTCCAATTGCCTGACGGATTTTTTCCTCATCGGCACCGGTTAGCTCCGCGAGCCGGGCCGGGGTCAGTGGCCCATCGGCAGCAAATAGCAGCGCCTCAACAATTCTCTCCAGGTCAGAGGATTTCAACTCGTCGGTCATTGGCGAACTACTCCTCTCTGGTCAGCCGGAAACGGGCAAGCAGCCCGGCAATTGCCAGGCGGAGATGGGGACGTTTGAGAAAGCAGGTCAGCCGGGTGGCGGAGAGGGCAAAGGCTTCAAGGTGCACCCGCGTCTGATGAAGTGTGTCAAGGGTGCCGGAAAGGATCTCGGTGTCGTTGCCAACCCCGGGTCCAACCAGTGAAACCGAGGCGAGGTCGGTGGTGATGTCCACACCTTTTGCCCGGATTTCTTTTGTCAGTTTTTCCAATATCGTGCGGGCGGTAGGAAGGTGTTCCTCCGGAATGATGAAGGAGAGGTCAAAGCGGTTTTGATGGGCAATACCGTGGCTGAAGAACAAAACCGGGATTCTGGCTGCTGCCAGCCGGGTGATGACCTGATGCAGGCAGCGGTTTTTTTTCGCCACATCAATCAATGCGACCCGGGCGAGTTTGTGCTGGTGGGTTATCGCCCGGACAAAAGCCTTTTCCATCTTTTCTTTTTTTCTTTCTATGACCATAGTTCCTCGCATATTGGTAAATGACATTCTGCCTTCGGCCGGTGCCAAGCCACTGCGGATTACCAAAGGGACACGATATTTTTCTGCCAAAGCACAGGCACGGGGGTGAATGACTTCGGCACCGGCCTGTGCCAGTTCGGCAAGTTCGGCAAAGGTAATTTCGCGGACCGGTTTAGCATCGGGAAATTCCCGCGGGTTTTCGGTAAAGATGCCTTCAACATCCTTATAGAGTTCACAGGCATCAGCCCGCAGGGCAGCGGCAAGCGCAACCGCAGTAACGTCAGAGCCACCTCGGCCCAGGGTCGTAATCTCCCGTTCCTCGCTCATACCCTGAAATCCGGCGACAATGGGAATCCGGCCCTGGCGCAGCGCCTCAATCAGCCGGAGGAGTCTGATTTCCTGAATCCGGGCATCTGAATGGCAGCGGTCAGTGATGATGCCGACCTGGGAGCCGGTAAAGGATTGGGCGGGATAGCCGTAGCCCATTATCGCCAGGGCCAAAAGTGCCATTGTCTGGCGCTCGCCCGCAGTCAAAAGCATATCAAGTTCGCGCGGGTCGGGTTGGGTGCTGACTTGACGGGCAAGGTCAAGCAGACGGTCGGTGGTTTCCCCCATTGCCGAGACCACCACCACCACCCGGTCACCACTGCGGCGCCGGGTAACAATCTGTCGGGCAACACTGCGGATGCGGTTGACATTCGCTACTGAAGCACCGCCGAATTTCTGGACAATCAGCGCCATATGCCGCAATGCCCAATTGACCAATGACCGATGACCGATGACCAATTGACCGATTCGTCATTCGCCCATTCTGGGATGTCATTCCTCATTGGTCATTCACAATTTTCCCTTGGAGATTTGCCCCGGCGCATCTCCGTGCCGGTGGGGTAAGCCACTTCTGAGCCAGGAACGGATGCGGGTTGCTGCCTGCCTGAGTTTGGTATCGGAGGTCACCAGGGCAAAGCGAATATAATCTTCACCCGTTTTGCCAAACCCGGCACCGGGCGCTGCGATGACCCGGCAGTTTTTAAACATTTCGAGAACAAAGGAATAGGAACGGGAACCGCGCACGCGGTTTTGCCAGGCGGGCGGCAGTCTTGCCCAGACATAAAAGGTTGCTGATGGTTGCTGGACCTGCCACTCGGAACTATTGAGATGGGAGCAGAAGATTTCAACCCGGCGTTGGTAGATTTTCCTGATGCGGGCAGTGAGCCGGCGGTAGTTTTTCAGGGCAAAACCGAGCGCGTCCTGGATTGCACCAAACGGACCGGAGTCGATGTTCTGTTTTATCTTCAGCAGGGCGCTGAGGACCTGCCGGTTACCAACCGCCATGCCGATACGCCAGCCCGGAACGGAAAAGGTTTTGGAAAGGGAGTGGAGTTCAACCGCACAGTTTATCGCCTCCGGAATCTGAAGAATGCTGGGGGACGGATCCTGGTAATAGATTTCTGAATAGACATTGTCATTCACCACATAGAAGTTGAACTTCAGCGCCAGGTCGATAATCTTTTGATAGAGATTGAGCGGGGCAACTGCGGCGGTAGGATTGTTGGGAAAATTCAGACACAGAAGTTTCAGCCGGGGGGCGAGGCGGGTCAGAAGGTCAAGGTCGGGCAGAAAACCGTTTTTTTCCTCCAGGGGCAAAAGGACCGGTGTTGCGCCGCAAAGCCGGGTCTGGTTGAGATAAACCGGATAGCCCGGGTCGCAGATGCCAATCAGGTCTCCGGTGTCGCCGAGCGCCCAGATGAGATGGGCAGCACCTTCCTTGGAGCCAATTAACAGAATTATTTCCTTTTCCGGGTCGAGCCGGACACCAAAGCGGCTCTGGTACCATCTTGCCACTGCCTTGCGCACCGCAATCTTGCCAGCATAGCTGGGATAGCGGTGGTTGTCAGGGTTTTTGAGGGCGGCGCGCAAGGCGGCAAGGAGTGGCCGGGGTGGCGGCAGGTCAGGGTTGCCTTCACTAAGGTCAATCAGACCTCTGTCCACCCGGGATTTAAGCGCATCCAGTTCAGAAAAAAGATAGGGAGGGATTCGACTGAGCCGCTGAGCAAAGGGCTTTTGCATTTATGGTAAATATTTAGCGGGAATGGGGCAAAAGTCAACACCTAATTTCCCATTGCCCAATTCCCCAATGACGAATGACCAATGACCATTTCCCATTATGATTCTGCTTGACAGGGGCAGGGAAATTGTTAATTTCACTGTGAGTGTCGGTTTTGGCATTGCCAACCACTGGTCCTGACATTCCGAGGGCAGGAAGGAACCCCTGGCCTGGAATCCGGGACAGGAATTGGACTTAATATGCTGAAGGAGGATGGTATGAAGTCAAAAAAGAAGACGAGGAAAAAGAGGTCAACCCGGCTGCGGGGCAGACCAGTGCCGGAGAATGTGGAGCCGGAGGAAGGTTTTTTCGGTAACGACAGCGAGATGGAGAATGACATTATTGATACCGACGAGATGGAGAATTTTGACTTCAACTTTGACGAGCCCGACGAGTCAGAGTGGTAACCTGGCCTTGACTTTCGGCGTCGAACCAATAACCTATGACGAATGACCAATTGGGCATTGGGAAATTAGGTTTTTGACCTATTTTTGCGGGCCCGTAGCTCAGATGGTTAGAGCAGCTGACTCATAATCAGCTGGTCGTCCGTTCGACCCGGACCGGGCCCATAATCGCACTGAGGGTCAGGGTGGCAGAAAAGGATTTGATGCCTGAGGGTGAAGTCTGCTGGGTAGTGCATCGGGCAAAGGAGCAGCCGGTTAAAACCGTAATCAGTTCCCTGTTTATAATTCTATTTATTCTTTTGACCTTTTTTTCACTGGGATTGACACTGGCACTGGTTGCCTTGCTAATTCTGGGGGTGGCAACCCATACCTATTTTCTGCCGGTGACCTACCGGTTGAATGGAAGGGGCGTGACCGTGGATAAGGGTATATTCAAGTACACCTATGAGTGGCAGCGGTTCCGCCGGTTTTTTCTGACCAGGGGTGGTGTGGTGCTAAGCCCGTTTGCCCAGCCGAATTTCCTGGATAATTTCCGCGGGGTGCACCTGCTGTTACCCACCGATGCAACCCAGATTATTGACTACCTAAAGAAGCGGCTTTCGACCCGGGGTTGATGTTTCTTGACTTTGTTTTGATCAGAAGCATAATGAGCGTGAGATGAGAAGACAGGAAGCAAAGGTTCAGAAGGCAAAGGCACGGGCAGCGGCAAAGATGGCCAAGGGCCCGAAGGTCGCATTTAAGCGGAAGAATTATCTCCTGCTGGGCGCCGCTCTGTTAACTATTATCGCCGGGTTTGTTCTTTTGAGAATGGGCTCAACCCGGGTGGCACCGCTGCTCCTGGTTGCCGGTTATTGTGTGCTGGTGCCGCTGGCGCTGCTTTTGAAATGAGGCGCCGGCTGCTATCGGCTGATGATATCACCGGCACGATCCGCCGGCTGAGTGCCGCAGTTGCCGAGCGCAATCAAGGGGTTGAGAACTTAGTTCTGATCGGAATTCAGCGCCGGGGGGTGCCGCTGGCCCAGCGCATCGCAAGTGAGTTAAGCCGGGCAGGCAGGCAGGCAGTGTCGGTCGGTTCGATTGATATTACCCTTTACCGGGATGATTTGCAACTGGTGGCGGAGACGCCGCTGGTGCGGGGGTCAAACATCAGTTTTGATATCAATGGCAAGACCGTGGTTCTGGTTGATGATGTAATTTTTACCGGCAGAACGGTGCGGGCGGCACTGACCGAACTCCTTGACTTTGGCCGGCCGAGGATGGTGCAACTGCTGGTTCTGGTTGACCGGGGGCATCGGGAGTTGCCAATTCAACCCGATTTTGTCGGCAGAGTTGTCAAGACCAGAAGGAATGACCTGGTGGATATCTATCTACGGGAGGTTGACGGACGGGATGAGGTAATTCTGGCCAGGAAGGGTTAGGATGGCGGAGTTAAAGCACCTGTTAGGTATTGCCGAACTGACTCGGAGCGAGATTTTGGCAATCTTAGAGCAGGCACGGCGGTTCCGGGAGGTGCTGGACCGGCCGATACCGATTGTGCCGGCGCTGCGGGGTAAGACGATTGTCAATCTTTTCTTTGAGCCCTCCACCCGGACGATAACTTCTTTTACACTGGCGGCCACCAGACTTTCAGCCCAGTGTCTTAATTTTTCTGCCGCTGCCTCCTCGACCAAGAAGGGTGAGAGTCTACTGGATACGGTCGAGAATATTGAGGCGATGCGGGTCGATGGGGTGGTGGTGCGGCATTCTGCTGCCGGCGTAGCACATTTTCTCGCCCGGCGGGTAAATTGTTTTGTGGTGAATGCAGGGGATGGCTGTCATGAGCATCCAACTCAGGCACTGCTGGATAGTTTTACGCTGTTAGAGCGGCTGGGAAGCTACAGCCGGGAAGCTAAAGGTCTGCCCTACAGCCGGGCCGGGTTGGAGAGTTTAGATGGTAAAAGGGTGCTGATCATCGGGGATATCGCCCATTCGCGGGTCGCGCGTTCGAATATCATCTGTTTGAATAAGTTAGGTGCCCAAGTGGCGGTATGTGGTCCGCCAACCCTTGTGCCCGCGGAGGTTGAGAAGCTGGGGTGTGAGGTGTTTTACCGGCTGGAGAAAATTCTTTATCAGGTGGATGTAATCCACATGCTCAGGTTGCAGGCCGAGCGGATGGGCAGCGGTTTGATTCCGAGCCTGCGGGAGTATCGGCAGTTTTATGGTCTGACCCGGGAGCGGCTTGCTCAACTTAAGCCCGAAGTGGTGATAATTCATCCCGGGCCGGTAAACTGGGGTGTGGAGATGGATTACGATGTTCGGGAGATGCCCCAAAGTCTAATTATGAATCAGGTGAAAAATGGTGTGGCGGTGAGGATGGCGGTGCTATATCTTCTGGCGGCGGGCCGGGGGCAGGTGAATTGGGAAATGACCAATGAGGAATGAGCAATGAGTAAGTTTATTTTCAGTGGCGGTTGGGTCGTTGACCCGATCAGGGATAAAATCAGGCGGGCTGATGTTTTGGTTGAGGACGGGTTGGTAAAGGCGGTGGGGACAAGGCTCAAGGAACCGCAGGCAAAAAGGATTGATTGCCGCGGGCGGTTCGTCGCGCCCGGGTTTATTGACCTGCACTGCCATCTGCGCGAGCCCGGGACGGAGCGTTCCGAGACGATCGCTTCTGGCTTGTGGGCGGCATTTGCATCCGGGTTTACTCAGATATGCCCGATGCCCAACACCAGTCCGCCGATTGACTCAGAGGCGCTGGTCCGCTTTGAATTAGAGGCGGCAGCAGGGGCAAAAGGGGCACGGGTTATCCCGGTTGGTTGTTGCACGAAAGGCAGACAGGGGAGGGAACTGGCAGAATTGGGCGGAATGAGCTTAGCAGGGGCACGGGCGGTTTCTGACGACGGCAACTGGGTCAGCGATGCCGGGGTTATGCGCCGGGTACTTGAATATGCCAAGACCTTTAATCTGTTAGTGATGTCCCATTGCGAGGTTCCGGAGCTGTCGGGCAGTGCCGATGAGGGTTTGGTTGCCACCCAATTAGGTTTGACGTCCCAACCGGCGGTGGCTGAGGCGATAGCTGCGATCAGAGACATTATGCTTGCCGAGTGGTGCGGCACCCGTATCCACATCTGTCATGTTTCCAGCCGGCTGACCGTTGAGGTCCTGCGCTGGGCAAAACAAAGAGGGGTCGAGGTGTCCGCCGAGACCTGCCCACATTATTTCACTCTCACCAGTGAAAGGCTTTTAACCTTTGACAGCAATTACCGCATCAACCCGCCCCTGCGTACTGAGGCCGACCGCCGGGCAATTGTCAAGGGACTTGCCGATGGAACGATTGACTGTATCAGCACCGACCATGCACCACATTCCTTAGAGGACAAGGAGAAGGAGTTTGAAACCGCAGCACCGGGAATAATCGGGTTTGAAACCGCATTCAGCCTCGGATATGAGATGCTGGTACTAAAAAAGGTGTTAAGCCTGCCCGAACTGGTCGCCCGGCTGAGCGTGGTGCCGGCGCAGATTCTCGGAATTGAACCACCGGTAATTGAACCAGGGAGGGAAGCGAATCTGGTGGTGTTGGATACGGAACTAAAATGGGAATTGAATAAAGCAAGAATTTTTTCCCGCTCGTCAAATACGCCATTCCTGGGCAGGATGATGCGGGGCAGGGTTGTTGCAACGGTTCTCAAGAACAACCTTTATTTTGATTCCGAGTTTTTAACTATTGACGAATGACCAATTGGGAAATTGGCGAATTGGGCATTGGAAAATTAGGTTTCTAATTTTGGGGCTAACAGCGATCAGTGCCGAAATGGGGGCGCCGTTCATTCAGGCACGAGCGACTCCCCGCCCGCCGAAGATTGACGGCGTCCTGGAGGAGGTCTGGTTTAAGGCCGATTCGGTTTTCGCCTTTACTCAGCAGCAGCCTGATAATGGCAAGCCGGCAAGCGAACCCACTACGGTCTATCTGCTTTATGATGCTCACCACCTGTTCGTCGCCTTCCGTTGTGAGGTGGCGGACCTAACCCGGGTTCACGACCGGTTGAGTGAGGAGCCGGACGGCGTGCGCCTGTTATTAGACACATTTGACGATAATACCACCTGTTACTGTTTTATCGTTGGCTTTAACGGTGTGGAGTCTGATTACCGGATTACCGCTGATGGAGCGATGATTGAAAACTGGGACGGGGTCTGGTGGTCAGAGGTGAAACGGCATCCCTGGGGTTATGGGATTGAAATTGTCATTCCCTTCAAAACCCTGCGCTATCTCGATGGCAAGACGGAGTGGGGCATTGATTTCGGTCGGGATATTGTTGCCCGGGGTGAACTTTCATTCTGGTCAACTCAAGAGGTCACGGGTTACAGGGTCTCGAGAATGGGCAGACTGACCGGAATCCAACCGGGACACCGGGGCCGGCAGATTGAATTTTATCCGGTCGGACTGGTGCGGTATGAGAAGGCCGGTGCCGGCTCTTGGGGCTGGAAGCAAGGCATTGAGGCGCACCTCGGTCTGGATGCCGCTTGTTATCCATCATCGTCCGGGAACTTACAATTGACACTCCTGCCGGACTTTGCCCAAATCGAGGCTGACCCGTATCAGGTCAACCTCTCCCGTTATGAGTTGTGGCTGGCTGAGCGCCGGCCATTTTTTGTTGAGGCGGTTGAGACCTTTGGCGGTTCATCCCAGCCGGTGAAGATGTTTTATTCCCGGCGGATTGGCAAGCCATTAGCCAGCGGCAGCGTAGTTCCGATTCTTGCCGGTTTAAAGTGGACCGACCGTTTTCCGCACGGCCAGTATGGAATGTTGGCTGCATATACTGGCGAATGCGATGCTGAACCGAAAAGTATCTATTCGGTTCTAACAATCCGGCGCCAGTGTTTAGGTAATTCGGAACTGGGTTTGCTTTATGCCGGTAAGGACAATCCCAGCCTTTCCAACCATGGCTTGGGCCTTGACGGCATCTTTCGCTCCCGGCGGCTGAACAGCCGGCTGTTTGTTGCCGGCAGTCAGTATGGTGACAGTTTTGACTATGCCCTGAGTCTTGATGGCGCGTATCAGTCGCAAACTTTCACCGCTGCGCTCGTCTTCAGAGAGATTCAACCCCGGTTTAATATGAACGGCCCAGGCTATACCACCTGGCGGGGTCAGTATTTGACCTTTTATGCCGGTCCGGCAGTGTCCAACCGGCCGCCAGTTCAGTTCGGCAGTTTTTATCCCGGACTAGAAATCCAGCGGGAATGGGACTATCCGCAACGGGAAATTTCCTGGCGGGTATTCTTAAACACAGCGCTCAGAATTCTCATCCAGCACTCCCTTGGTCTCTGGGCAGGGTTCGGTAAAGACTGGGCGTTGGCAACCTCGTTTCACTCGGGCTATATTGGTGGTTTCTTTGCCAGCGACTTTACTAAGCCGTTCAGTTTCAATCTCTGGTTGAATTATTACCATCCGAGCGCCAACTATCGCAGGGGAATAATTGCCCCGGTTGCCCAGTCAGAATTGAGCGTCCAGCAGCGGATTGGCGACCGCTGGTCGGTTGCGCTCGAGACCGGGACAACTATTGAGCCCGACTCGCGGGCAAAGATTGACTGGAAAAGGGATGTTACCGTGCTCCTCCGTCCCGGGATGGAGTTCAGATTTACTGCGAAGTCAGCCATTCGATTCTCCTCGGAAACCATCCTCGGATACGACCTGGTGCAGGAAAAAACTTATACCACCAACTCCCTATTTGCCCTTTACTCCTGGACCTTCTCTCCCCGCAGCACATTCTACCTTGCCGCCAACTGCCTCTCCAATACCAGCGGCATAAAACTCATTACCGTAGCAAAACTCCGCTATCTCCTTAACCTCTAAAAATAGAAACCTAAATTCCCGATGCCCAAATCGCCAATTTCCCAATTGGTCATTGGTCACTACTTCCCGAATCAGGAACCAAGACCTAAAATTTACTGCCTACTCACCCTCTTGCTCTATCTCCGGTACCCTGTGCCGGATTTTCCTGTGTGTCTTTGACTGATGACGGCACATGGTAACCACAATTTAAAAGTTCGTCGATATAATTGTCTAATAATATTGGCGGCAGATTTAACACCCCGGAAGGTATTTTACTCTCCGCCTCTTTTAATATCTCAACC
>Ga0272448_1001359_pt1 | contig 33425 bp, 15 predicted proteins | sample YNPCB0191_FD_202220 | JGI IMG/M metagenome (GOLD analysis project Ga0272448, IMG submission 202220) | Hot spring sediment microbial communities from Yellowstone National Park, WY, United States - YNP-CB-019-1 | ecosystem: Environmental > Aquatic > Thermal springs > Hot (42-90C) > Sediment...
CAATAAATGTTGATTACAATGCAAGTTATACCTGTTATGGCATTTACACATATTATGCTGGAGCATTATCCAGCCCTAATAAAACTAATACAGTCAATATCAAAAATAATACTATACAGGGTACTCTTGGTGCTTCATTTTCAACAACGTTCTATGGAATTTATTCTTATTATAATTATGCCGATACACTTAATATTTCCAATAATAATTTAACAAACCTTAATATTCCCGGGACAGGTGCTGCATATTTGTTTTATGTTTATTATTGGGGTAACAACCTGATTTTCTCAAACAACAACATTAATAATCTTTACAGGTCAAGCTCAGGTGCAGTATATCCTGCTTACATTTACTATTCCTATAATGAATATCCAAAAGCGTGGATATTTGGCAATGTATTTAATAATATCCGTAGTGTAGGTGGTTCTATATATGGCTTGTATCATTATGGGAGACCTACTGAAACAGCTAATATATATAATAATACTCTCAGCAATTGGATTACAGGTACAGGTGGATTCATTTATGGACTATATAATTCAAACTCAATGAATTCCTATGTTTTTGGGAATAAAATATATAATTTAAGAGATAGTGCTTATACCTCAGCTTATATTGACAATATATATCAGGCAGGTGGAACAAACAATTATTATTATAACAACTTCATCTCAAATTCAAGAGCAAATTCTTCTTCAAGTGCAACTGCTAACATAGGAATCTATGTAGGTGCCGGAACGTTTACTGGTATTTATTTCAATACTATATATCTCGCTGACACAAGCACAAGCACCTCTTATGGTAGTGCAGGAATATACTTAGCAGGTTCTTCCCCCATCGAGGTAAGGAATAATAATATTGTGAATATTTCAAAACCTGGAAATGGCTCTTATACAGCAAAGACTTGCGGTATAAGGCTTGGTTCTTTGTCATATTTAACATACTATGGTGCGAATTCAAATAACAATAACATATATTGCGGTTCAACTTCTGATACGGGCAGAGTAATCTACTTTGATGGTTCGAACAGAGACTTTACAATACAATCATTTAAAAACAGAGTAACTCCACGGGATCAAAGTTCCCTGTCCGAGTTACCTAATTTTGTAAATGCCCCAGCAGGCGATTTACATATTAATACTTCCATTGCTACATTGCTTGATAATGGAGCATTGACAGTAACACCTCCATATTCACCGATAAGTATTACTACCGACATTGATGGAAATACAAGATCAAATCCATATTGTGACATTGGTGCTGATGAGTTTACAGGGATAACTGCAACTGATGTTGTACCTCCAACGATTATCTACAATCCACTTGGTAACGGAACAACTACAAACAGACAGTTGACTAATGTCACTATATTAGATCCCAGTGGTGTAAATTCCACGACCTATGCACCACGTGTATATTATAAAAAGTCTACAAATGCAAATACATTTAATGATAACACTTCGGCTACTGATGGCTGGAAATATGCAGTTGGTACTTTGAGTGGTTCAACATTCAATTTCACAATTGACTATTCCAGAATTTATGGTGGTTCAGTTTCTGTGGGTGATGTAATTCAATATTTTGTAGTTGCACAGGACAATGCAGGAACACCAAATGTTGGGATAAATGCTGGTGTTTTTGCGTCTACACCTACCAGTGTGGCATTAACAGCTGCTAATTTCCCAATAACCGGGACAATCAATCAATATTCAATTACAGCAACTGGTCTTTCAAACATTGTTTATGTTGGTACAGGACAAACTTATACATCACTCACTAAGGCAGGTGGTTTGTTCCAGGCAATTAATTCTGGTGTTTTGACAGGGAACTTGACTGTAATTATTACGAGTGATCTGACAGAGGACGGAACATATCAACTGCAGAACTGGTCAGAACAACAAGCTCCTGCAACATATAAGATTAGAATACAACCTGATGGTACTACAATAAGGAACATTTATGGATGGGTTGCAAATACAGGCGGTTTATTGAGATTTTATGGTGTCAATAATGTTACAATTGATGGTAGTTATGCTGGTTCAGGTAGGTATTTGAGATTTGTTAATAGAACAGCTGGAGTATATCCTACGATTCAATTTTATTATGGATGTACCTATGATACTTTAAAGAATTGTATAATAGAAGGTTTGAATACAACTACTACAAGTGGTATCGTTACAATAGGCGTTGGTAATACAACTGTGCCTCAACAAGCAAACAACTATCTTACAATTCAAGGTAACCTGATTCGCAATTTGAGTGATTCTCTTACTGCAGTAGCTCCTTATATTGGTATTTGTAATTATGGTTCAGCGTTACCAGTATTAAATAGTTATAATAATATTTTGAATAATGAAATTAAGAACTGTTCATATTTTGGAATCTATATGAGTACAGTTGGTACAGGTGACGGTTGGGTAATTAAAAACAATAGTGTATACTATGTACAAGATGCATATACTCCACCACTAACAAATACTTCATGGATTGCAATGTATATTTATCCTTCATATTATGGAAGTGGTTTTACGATTGACAGTAACTATGTTGGAGGTTCACAGGCTCAAGCTGGTGGTACATATATGCTAAATGGTGTCCCAATCACTGGAATTTGGGCGGGAGTTGGATACAATGCACCATCTACAATAAGAGGAAATGTTATCAAAAATATAAGGTCTACTTATATTACCCCAAGTACAACAGTATATTATGGAATAGCTGGATTGGTAGGCTGGATGGATATTTCTGGTAATACTGTTGGTAGTGCTGACACTGCTCAAAGGATTGAAATGAATGGTTCATTCAGAGCAATCAGTGCTTCACCATCATATTATGCTGGACCAGCTGATTTGAAAGTAAACAACAATATAGTCAATAATATCTGGACAAGGTCAGATTCAACATTTGCTACACTGACAGGTACTTACTATCGTTACGGTATAGTAGTAGGTGGTTATCTCCCAACCCAGTGCAACAATAACACAATTATGAATATGTTAAGCTGGCAAAATCCAGGTACCACTTCATATAACTGTTTCCATATGGGTATTTTGCCAAATGTTTATAATACGCTAACAGTTAATAATAACTATATTTATAACATAGCAAATCTTTCTACAGCTGCACCTACAGGAGCTGGTAGAATTCTTGTTTATGGGATCCAACCTATCTATTTGGGTGATGGTTCAATTGTGGCAGGAAATAGAATTTCAAAGATCTATACATCAACAGTTAATTCAAGTGGTGATATTGTGGCAGGTATATATAATGCTGCTTCATATTATGGAATGACTACAACAATTGCAAATAATCAGGTTTCAATGCTTGAAAACTGTGGAACATGGGCTAATGTTATAGGGGTTATAGATGTAAGTGCAGTTGCTGGATATTGTAACTGGTACTATAACACTGTTGTTCTTGGTGGTTCTGCAGGTTCCGGGAATCCATATAATTCCTATGCATATTACAGATCTCCATCTACAGGGGTTGCAACATATTCCAATCTGCAGAACAATATATTTTATAATTTGAGAACAGGTGGTAATGGTAATCACCTTGCAATTGGTATCCTTGCAGGGACACTAACAAAGGGTTCAGACAAGTTCCCATATCAGCTTGCTGATGAAAATATGAAACCAGATATGAACAAGATACCACCACAGTTGTCAAAGAGTAGACCTGAAGTAAACAATAAAATGAGCCCAACTGGTACAAGTCCATACTTTAATAGTGATTATAATTTACTAATAGCCACTTCATCTAATTTAATTGGTGACTGGTACGGAACGCTTGGTAATCTTAGTGCCTGGCAAACAGCTGGAGGAATTGATTATCATTCTATTGCTGATACTGTTGCAAATGCTCCAGCAACACAGTTGTTCAGGAACTATATAGCTGCTAATCTCAATATTGATACCACAAAAGCGGTTTCAATACTTTCAGCAAAACGAGGATTGGGAATCGCTGGGATATCAAATGACTTTAATGGTTATCCAAGAAGCACATCAGGTCCAACATGCATAGGTTCTCATGAATTTAACTATACATTACCTATAATACCAACATTAATAACTCCAGCTAATGGGGCTACAAATGTTACTGTACCTGTTACAATGAAATGGAATAAGACGATATTTGCGGCAGGATATAGAATTTTAATATCAACTGATTCAACTTTTGGTACTTCTATTATAAATACAGTTGTTACAGATTCAGTCTATTCATTTACTCTTGCAGGTGGACTAACTAAGTACTTCTGGAAAGTTAGACCTGTTTACACTCAGTATGGTGAAGGACAGTACAGTGCAATGTGGAACTTTACTACAGGTCCTGTTGGTGGTCCATTGACAGGAATAAAATATATACCGGGAGATTATGCAACAATTCAAGCAGCAATTTCTGATTTAAATACGTGGGGTGTTGGTGCAGGTGGTGTTACATTTAGAGTAGCAGCTAATAAAGTTGATACAGCTGCTAATCTTGTAATTTCAACAACGGGAACAAGTACAAATCCGATTAAATTTGAAAAGTGGGGTTCTGGAGCCAATCCAAAGATTATTGCAGGAACCGGTGTAGGCAGTATGGATGCTATTATTAAGTTCTCTGGAGTAAGTTATATTACTTTTGATGGAATTGATTTGATGGAGAATCCTTCCAATACTACCACAACAACTCAGATGGAATGGGGATACGCTTTATTGAAAGTTGATGGTGCTACTGGTTCACAAAACAATGTTATCAAAAATTGCAATATCACGCTAAATAACACTAATACAAGTAGTGTTGGAATTTATTCCGCTAACCATACAATATCTTCTACAACTTCGTTAACTGTAACTGCTTTCTCAGGTACTAATTCAAACAATAAGTTCTTTAACAATAACATCAATAATTGTTACACTGGAATTTATGTTGCTGGATTTGCAGATGCAACACCATACGCATTTTACGATCATTTTAATGAAATTGGTGTACAGGGTGGTAACATAATACGAAATTTCGGTGGTAGTTCTGTGACCACTTATGGAATCTATACAATTTATCAGGATAGTCTTAATGTAAGCAACAATGATATTGGTGGTGGCTCAGGTTCAACTGCTACAAGTTATGGTATTATGATTTCAATTGCATATAATGGTAATATTACTGTTTATAATAACACTGTTTCAGATACAACAGCTACAACATCATCATCAACTTATGGGATTGCTTTAAGTAATGCTGGTGCTTCAGGTACTGATAACACAGTGATTGTGAAGAGAAATACAGTACGGGGTATGACAAATACAGCAACTGGTACAGTCTCCGCTTCACTGTATGGATATTACCTCTATTATATGGTTGCTACAAAAGTTGTTATAGATTCTAATCAATTTGTTGATAACAAGTGGTGTAACACAGGTGCAACTGCTACAGGTACAATCTATGGTATGTACATATACACATATACAACAACACCTGTAACAGGTAGTGTTGAAACTATATCTAATAACTATGTTGCACGTAATCGTCGTTATCAATCAGCGATAAGTACTGGTTCTCATTACGGTATTTATAATTACTATGGCTTGGATACACTCAAGTTCTTTAATAATATTATAGAAAATGATACTCTTGTCACAACCAGTACAAACTACTCACTGTATGTATATAACTACTATTCATCTAATACATACTATTATAATAATATAATAAGGAATATTTACAAGATTGATGGTAGTACTGGTTCTTATTACGGAGCTTACATATCTGCTGGTTCTTCAACGACGGGAACATTTAATTATTATAACAATTCTATTTATAACATTAAATCTGATGCTAATGCTTTGATATATGGTATATATATTAGTGGTTCTTCAAACCTTAAGAATATTTATGGAAATGCTATATATGGATTGAGAACTTCCTATAGCAGTGCATGTTATGGAATGCTTCAAACTACTGGTACAACCATTAATATGTATAAGAATAACATTAATGATATACGAGCATCCTCTGGTTCAGCTTATGGATTATATATAAGTAGTGGTACTACTGTAAATGTATATAATAATTTCATAGGAGATATAAGGGCTGATTCTTCTACCAGTATGCCGGGTCTTACAGGATTGTATATTGCTGGTGGAACAAACACCAATATTTACTATAATACGATATTTCTGAATGCTGTAAACAATAGTTCCTCAACATTTGGTTCGGCTGCTTTGTATGCTTCTACCACACCTGTATTGGATTTGAGAAATAACATTATTGTTAACCTTTCAAATCCTGGTCCGACAGGTGGATATACTGTTGCTTATCAACGTAGCACAAATACTCTGACAACTTATTCTAATACATCAAATAACAATTTGTTCTATGCTGGAACTCCAAGTGCAAACAGAGTTATATTCTATGATGGTACTAATTTTGATACAACTCTGGCACTATATAAAGTGAGGGTTGCACCGAGAGATGCAAATTCCGTTACAGAAAACCCACCATTTATGAATATAGCTACAAGACCTTATAACTTACATATAGATACTACAGTAGCAACGTTGTGTGAAAGCGGTGCTGATACAATTACAACTACACCATTCCCAATACTGACGGATTATGATAATCAGCCAAGATATCCTAATCCGGGTTATCCAAACAATCCTTCTTATCCCGCAACTCATCCGGACATTGGTGCTGATGAATTCGGTGGTATGAGACCTGTATCTGCACTTGCACTGAATCTTAAGGTTTATCTTGAAGGGTTCTGGAATGGTACTTCTCACGTACAGGATACAATCAGGGTATATCTGGCTGGCAGTTCTTCACCGTATCAATTTATTGATTCACAAAAAGTTGTTATCTCTTCAACAGGAACTGCTAACATATCGTTTACAAATTCTTCTGGTGGTAATTATTACATCGCTGTTAAACATCGAAACCATTTAGAAACATGGAGTAGACTACCTCAAACATTTAGTCCGGGAGTTCCTGTAAACTATGACTTCACAACAGATAGTGCAAAGGCGTATGGTTACAATATGAAGAAAGTTGGTTCTTCATGGGTGTTCTTTGGCGGAGATGCTAATCAGGATGGTTCTATTGATGCTCAGGATGCACTATTATTAATCTCGCAATTTGGTACACAAGGTTATGTAAGCTGTGATTTCAATGGAGATGGTGATGTTAATGCTGCCGACATTCTAATATTTGTGCCAAACTTTGGTTACACAAAAGTTGTTCCTTCTCTTGCTGTTATTATCATAGATCCTAAGAATAAGAATGTTGAAGAGTTTTTCAGGAACTATCAGGAGAACAATGGTAATCTGAACTTAAATAATGAGCAAAAGAGAAGAAATGATTCACAAAAACCTGTAGAGCAAAAAGATAGTAACAAGAAGAAAGGTAATAAATAGAGGCAAAAGATAGTTGTCTTAATATCCCCCGCAGAGACTGTTAAAGGTTTTAAAACTGCGGGGGTAATTAAAAGAGAAAAAATGTTCAAATAAACTAAAAATTATAAAAAAATGAAAAAACTATTTATCACACTACTTTTAACATTAATGTTAACACAATTTTTGCCTGCTCAGAATAAAATAATATTCAGTCTCACAAATCCACGGGACTCAGTGGGCAAATTTATGGTAGATTTAATGGTAACAGTACAAGCTGGACAGGTTTGGAATGTAGGAGCAGCAAACGTAAGAGTAAATTTTGTTACATCCCCGGTCAATATGTTGACAGTACAAGCAGATAATCCAGCAGTAAATGCAAATCCCAATATTAGCAACAACCCGAATGGAGGATATTATCCGATGACAACTAATTCAGTAGGTGGAGGTGTTGCAATAGGGTGTAATATTCTAACACTTAATTCCAGTGGATTTTATCATATGCAACCTGGAACATATAGAATTTGTACATTAAGATGGACAAGGAACGGAGGGACAGCAAACACAACCTTAACATTCAGAGTTCCGCCCGAGCAATTTCCTACAGTAGTTAACGACAGTTTGGTTGGGTTAACATATAATAATGGTTTTGGAGTATTGAATCCTGGTGTTGTGTTCAATAGTATAGTATCTACAGAAATACCAAGTACGTATGCACTTTATCAGAACTACCCCAATCCGTTTAACCCAACAACTACAATTAAGTATGATATTCCAGAAGCTACATATGTAACGATAAAAGTTTATGATATAACGGGTAAATTAATAGAGACACTGGTAAATATGGATTTGACAGCAGGAAGATATGAAGTTACCTGGAATGCAGGGAATTATGCAAGTGGAGTATATTTTTATCGATTAGAGACGAGTAAATTTACAGAAGTAAAGCGGATGTTATTAATTAAATAATAACTCATTTCATTCTATCCTCTGGTAACTCGGGAGGCTGAATTTAGCTTCCCGAGTTTTTTATTTCTTTAATGCAGTAGTTTTGTTATCTTAAAGATTTAAAAATCGAAATTAGTTTTATGATAATAGGTGACTATAAAATTAGTGTAATCAGAACTGGTAATTTCCGGCTTGATGGAGGTGCAATGTTTGGAGTTGTTCCAAAACCATTATGGTCAAGAACCAATCCTGCAGATGAACAAAATAGAATTCAGATGTGTGTAAATTCTTTGTTGCTTGAAAGTTCGACGAGAAAGATATTGATTGATACTGGTGTAGGTGATAAAATGGCAAAGAAACTTAATGAAATTTATGCAGTAGATTACACTGAACATTCACTTCTGAATTCGTTAAAACAAGCAGGTGTTGATCCCGAGAGTATTACAGACGTCATTCTTACTCATCTCCATTTCGATCACTGTGGTGGTTCAACGTATTACCATAATGGTGAATTGAAAATTAGATTTCCAAATGCTATACATTATGTCCAAAAGAAACATTATGAATGGGCACTTAATCCAACTGAAAGAGATAAAGCAAGTTTCTTACCTCAAAATTTTGTCCCCTTAGAAGAGAGCAAATTGTTAAATCAAGTTGATGGTGAATTAAAATTTGATGATTTTATTACACTTATCCCTGTGAATGGACATACACGAAATATGCAGGTTATAAAAATATCTGATGACAAAACAACAATATTTTATGCTACTGATTTGATACCGATGTCATCTCATATACCTCTGCCATATATAATGGGTTATGATTTATTTCCTCTTATTACACTTGAGGAGAAACGAGCGTTTCTTTCAGAGGCTGCATTGAATAACTGGATTATTTTTTTTGAGCATGACCCTCTAATCGAAGCAGGACGTGTTTCTCTTAATGATAAAGGGTTTTATATTGTTGAAAAGTTAACAATTGATAAATAATAAATAACAAGCATATTATAATAATTTGATTTGAAATTTTCTGTTATTGACTATCTAATTGTTGCTATCTACCTTATAAGTACGGTAGTTATTGGTATCAGGAGTGGTGGAAAGCAAAAAGATTCTAAAGATTATTTTCTTGGTGGTAAACAACTCAGATGGTGGGCTGTAGGGCTTTCTATTGTTGCAAGTGAAACAAGCACACTGACATTCATAAGTATTCCTGGACTTGCATACAAATCAAATTTCAATTTTCTACAACTTGTATTTGGATATTTTATCGGAAGGTTAATAGTATCATTAGTCTTTATTCCTGCATATTACAAAGGGAATCTTGTCACAGCTTATGATTATATTGGGAAACGATTTGGATTGAACCTTAGAAGATTTACCTCAGCAGTATTTATTGTTACAAGAGTTCTTGCTTCTGGTGTAAGGCTATTTGCAACTGCTATCCCGGTACATCTGATTACAGGACTTAGCTATCCTGTTAGCATAGCCATTATAGGTATTTCAACACTGATTTATACATATATAGGTGGATTAAGAGCAGTGGTTACAATGGATGTTATTCAACTTTTGATTTATTTGCTTGGGGCAATGGTTTCAATGGTTTTGATAATTCACTATTTACCAAATGGGATTTCTGATGTTTTTTATTATGCTACATCTGGAAGTACAAGTAAGTTAGAAATTTTCAATTTTAATTTTGGTAATTCACTTTTAGAATTTTTTGCGTCTCCTTATACTTTTATTGGTGCTTTTCTTGGCGGGACATTTTTAACGATGGCTTCCCATGGAACGGATCAGTTACTTGTTCAGCGTTTACTTGGTTGCAAAAACAAGTGGGATAGTCAAAAGGCATTGATGCTTGATGCAACAATAATTGTATTACAATTTGCATTTTTTTTGTTTCTTGGATTATGTCTATATGCATTTTATCAAGGAGCAGAGTATAGTAGTCTTGTGCTCAACTCAACCGGAGTTAAGCTTTCTTCAAGCGATGAGATTTTTCCAAAATTTATAATTGAATCTTTACCATCGGTTCTATCAGGATTTGTGATTGCAGGTGTACTTGCTTCTGCAATGGGAACTCTTTCATCAGCAATAAGTTCACTTGCTTCCTCAACTTATCTTGATCTTTTTAATGCACGTGGCAAAAAAGTTTCTTCTGAGAGGGAAATCTGGTGGTCTCGTTTTTTTACACTTTTCTGGGGTGGAGTTCTTATAGCAGGTGCAATGCTCTTTACAGATTCAAAAAACCCTGTTGTTGAGCTTGGACTTTCTATTGCTTCATTTACTTATGGTGGATTGCTGGGTATATTTTTACTGGGGATTTTTTCGCGGCAAATAAGTCAGCTTGAAGCCTTTATAGGATTTTCTGCAGGGGTTATTACTATGGTTTATGTAATTTATGGTACCAAAATAGCATATACCTGGTATACTATTATAGGAGTAGTTGCTACAATAATAGTAGCACATATAGTATATTATTTGCGTTTGTTGATAGGGAAAATAAATCTCTAATACGACTCAGTTTTCGTAATGAGTAAAAAATATATAAATATTGCTCTGGATATTCCAATTAATAAGCTTTTTACTTATCAAGTTCCTGAAAGTTATTCTTCTATTAATTTAAATGGACGAAGAGTTATTGTTGAGTTCAATAAAAGAATAATGACAGGAATCGTAGTTGAAGAATCATTTGTGCCAAAGGTTAAATATGTTAAATCTATTAAATCAGTAACTGATACGCAGCAGATTATCCCTGAGGAACTTCTTAAACTTTGTAAATGGATTTCAGAGTATTACAGATCCCCAATTGGAGAGCTTGTGCATCAGATTGTACCTAAGGGTTTAAAATTAACTGTTGAGACTCATTACCTGCTTACAGACCAATACAAAGAAAGGTTGAATGAACTTACTTCAGAAAAGGATGAAGTTATGTTAGATGTTGTAAAGGTATTTGAAAAGAAACCAAATAAGTTTTTAACCCGCAAACAGATTGAAAAGAAAATTCCAATTAAAAATCTCGATAGTATTATTAATAGAATGGTACAGTATGGAATTCTTCAGACCAGTTCACTACCTTCAGCTGTTAAAAGAGAAAAATATATTCCTATAATAATTAGAAATTTCAACCCTGCTGATTTTGAATATGTAATAAAAGCTAATAAAATTAAAGGTTCAAAACAGCAAGAGTTACTTGAATACTTTAGAGATGTTGAAGATGTGAAATTAAATGTTTTGTATAGACTTTTTCCGCGAAGTTATTCAGCAGTCAAATCACTTGTTAATAAAAATTTGCTTGGAATTGAAGAGGTTAAAGAAGATAGAGAATATAATGTTACACTAATTGAAGATGAAAAGGAAATTATCCTTAATACTGATCAGGTCAATTGTTTAAATGAACTTGAACAAGCAGTAATAAGCAATAAATTTCAAACTTATTTATTGTACGGAGTTACAGGAAGTGGAAAGACGGAGATATATTTAAACATAAGTAAATATGTTCTTGAAAGAGGTAGATCTATTATTATACTCGTGCCGGAAATTTCTCTTACTCCTCAACTTATATCCCGATTTCGAAATCGTCTGGGAAATAACATAGGTGTTATTCATAGTAGACTCAGTCCTTATGAAAGAGCAGATACTTTCAGAAAATGTATAAAAGGGGAATATAAAATTATTATTGGTGCACGTTCAGCACTTTTTGCCCCAATTAAAAACATAGGTCTGATTGTAATAGATGAAGAACATGACTCAAGTTATAAACAGGACAATTCACCACGTTATAATGCTCGTGATGCTGCTATTGTCAGGGGTAGTATAAATAATGCGATTGTAATTCTTGGTTCAGCAACACCATCAGTGGAAAGTTATTATAATGCTGAACAGGGAAAATATAAATTACTCACTCTTGAAAAAAGAGCAACTAATATAACTTTACCAACAATTCAGATTGTGGATCTTCTTGAGAAGAGTAAAAAGATAGAAAAAGGAGAGTATAAATTTGATATAATGGATATGATAGATAAAGTAAAAGTTAAATTTCTTTCCTATGATTTGCTTTATGAGATAGGAGAACGGCTATCAAGAAAAGAAAGCACAATCATTCTGCAAAATCGAAAAGGGTTTTATTTTTATCTTGAGTGTGTTAATTGTGGAAATGTTGAAAAATGCAAACACTGTAATGTTACTTTAACCTATCATAAATCCTGGAACTTACTAAAGTGTCATTATTGTGGTTATGTTACAAAGGTTGTAAATGAATGCAGTGTATGTCACTATAAAAAACTTATTCCAAAAGGAGCAGGGACAGAAAAGGTAGAAGAAGAACTTAAAAAAATATTTGCAGAAGCAAATATTAAAAGACTTGATGCTGATATTATGTCTTCGAGAAAAAACTTTCAGAGTATCTTACAGGATTTTTATGATAAAAAGATAGATATTCTTGTTGGTACTCAAGTTATATCAAAAGGTCTTGATTTCCCGAATGTAACTCTTGTAGGTGTAATAAATGCTGATATTGGTTTATTACATCCTGATTTCAGGGCTAATGAAAGAACTTTTCAGATTTTAACTCAAGTTGCGGGAAGAAGCGGTAGACAAGATAAGAAAGGAAAAGTTATAATTCAAACTAATCATTCTGATTATCCTGTATTCAAATATATAAAGGAGCATAATTACATTGGATTTTACAATAACGAATTGGATACTCGAAAAAAACTTAACTATCCACCATTCAGTAGAATTACTGTAATTGAAATGAAATCTAAAAGTCTTGAAGTATGTAAAAAGAAAATTAATGAACTTTATGATTTTTTACGTACAAATGATAAAGAAAACAAACTTCAAATTCTCCCCCCAGCACAACCACTCTTTTCTAAACTTAAAGATTTTTACCGTTATAACATTCTGATAAAAGCTTCTAAAACCTATGATCCTAATGCAATATATTTAAGGAAAGTTTTAAAACTTGCTGAAGATTATTTTGAAAAAACTCGTAGAACTGATGTTAAAGTTAGTATTGATGTTGATGCAATAAATCTTTTATAAAGATTGTAGAAATAAATATATTGTCATTAAAAAATGAGTGGTAATGAAAATCATTCTTTATAAGTATAAAAATTAGATACTAAATTTTAAAAAAAGCGTTTACAAAATCGAAACCGATTTAGTAAACGCTTTATTTATTTAACCCGCTGAGTTAAAGAGTATTATTTAATAAGTAACATTCGCTTCACCGATACAAAATTCCCCGCTTGAATCCTATTTGTCAGGACTTGCGGTGCTCCCAATCCAACCTGTTTTTTCATTTAAAAAGAATACACTAAAATAACTATGACCCTGCTCAATTGGCCCATTTTGAATTGTGAGCCAATTAACACCACCGTTTGTAGTTTTTAATATTGTTTCAAAATATCCAACACAAAATACAACACTGTCATTTACAGGGTATATTGAAAATAAATATTTCCCAACAGCTTCTGTAGATTGTAAAATCCAGTTATTTCCACCATTTGTAGTTTTTAAAATAGTCCCATTATCACCACAAGACCAACCGGTATTTTCGTTAATAAATTTGATGTCATAAAGAGGAAAAGTAGTTCCTGAATTTTGAAATGTCCATTGAGCATTTGCAATGATTAATGAGAAATGAAGAGTGATAAGTGTTATGATAACTTTTTTCATATTGCTTTGATTTAATTTTTATTCAAAAAATAATTGAATAATAAATCAACGACACGATAATCGAAAAACCATAACCGAACGTTTTAAGTTAATTTTTTTTTAATCTTTAAGTCAATATGATATAATTTATGAAGCATATAACCGCATTTCCTCATAAAAAAGGTAACCATGAGTCAGGTAAAAAATAGGTCGTTGACTCATAAATAATGTAACCGTAATAATAAGGAAAAAACCGTTAATTATGAGTAAAAGAGCAAAGCAAGAATATCTACAACAGATAAGAGAAAGATATAAAGTTGCTACAAAACAAGAGAAGAAAAAAATACTTGATGAGTTTTGTACGGTTTGTGGTTACAACAGAAAATATGCAATAAGGATACTAAATAAACCACCGACAATAAGAGCAAAATCATCCTGAAGAGGTAGCAAAGCAAAATATAATACAATAAAGATAAAAGATTTTTTGAAGCAGTTATGGATATCAACAAATTTAATATGCTCAAAACGACTCAAAGTAATAATTCCGTTATGGTTACCATGGTATCAGAAACGTAGAAAATTAAGCAAAGAAGAAATTGCATTACTGAAAAGGATATCCCCTGCAAGAGCCTGTAAATAATTTTGTGTTTTTAGTTAGCTGCACTTAAAATTATATCCTGCATTTCTTCTTTAGAAGGGGATTATTGTTAACATTTAACTATCTAACAAACCACCTTCTATTAAGTAAACCGCATTTTTTTAAAAGGGGTGTTGAAAATAAAAGTTTTGTTGTGCCCCTGCAAGGATTCGAACCCTGACTAAATGATCCGAAGTCACTTGTGCTATCCATTACACCACAGGGGCTTATTTAAATTTAAATGATTTGAATGATATTTTTAAGTCTGAAAATCAGTTAAGTGATTGCCGTATTTCTTTAAAAAGATATTATAGATTTTAGCTCAACTAAAAAAAATTAGGACTCTTAAAAAAATATTTAAGTGAATTTTATAACTTTTTAAGTACAAAAGTTGATTACATTGTTTCTATTTAAAAAATATAGATAAATTAAAACAATATATTTAATTACAAAGGTAGTGTTTCCTTTTTATTTTATCTTGTTTTTGTCTCAGGGACTTTACAAGGAGAATTTGAGACTGATTTGCAGTTAACAAATGCTCCTAATGATTCTTCTTTATCCCACAATAGAATTTACTGTTTTAGATGCAAATTTCATTTATTAATATTTTACATATATGCTTTTACATATCTTTCATAAACGAATTTGCATATTATGAAATTACCACTAATTTATTTTTTGATGTTTAATATGATACTTTTTGATTACTTAAATTTTGGATTGAGTTAAAAATATAGGAAATTTACTTTTGCTTATTAAAAAAATATATTATGAAGTACAATATCTTATCAGTTCTATTTACTCTTTTTTGTATAAATAACATTTTTGCACAAGAGTTTTCAGCTTATGGTAATTACTACCAGACACAGTTTGTGAATGGTGTTATTAGTGCAAGGATTATAACAATTCCAGAAATTTATAAAGGGGATAAAAAACATTTTCCAATCTATAGGGAGGTGCAAGGGCTTTCTCCAAATAGCTCTTATATACGTTGGGTATATAACGAACCAACAGGTATATGTATGGACCTTGAAATGTCAAGCAATGGGCTTGTCCCATTTGTAGGATGGGGCTTAAACAATAAAAGAGTTTCTCTTTATAATAACAATAATAGTACTCCTTTATGGGAGTATTTTACCGATGCTCAAGGATATCAAAACTGGGTTGCAGTTTCTGATACAGGTAACGTATTAGCAGCAGGGGCATACCATAATATACTGTTGTTTAGCAAGAATTCTAATGTCCCATTCTTTAATTTTGACTTAACTTCCACACCTGATACTGGTGTAGCAGGTCCTATAGATGTAACTTCAGATGGAAACTTTATAGTTGCATCGGCAAATAGGAATGATTCGAGCTATGTTTATTGTTTTAATAAAAATTCAATAGTACCTGTCTGGAAATTTCGAATGCCGGGAATAATCTATGGTATAAGAATTTCAAAGAATGATTCTCTTGCAATAATAAGCACTTATACTGCATTTAAGGTTGTAAATGTTTTTACTGGAGGTGTTAGATATTCAGGAATAATAAGCAATGGAAATCAACAGACATTTGGAATCAGTGGTAATGGAAATATTATTACAACTTCAAATTTAAGGGGCTATCTTTACGTTTATCAATGGAACGGAAGTACATATAACCTTTTGTGGCAGTTTCAGGAACCACCGGGAACTTACTATAACTGGATAACTTCTGAAGATGTTTCCTATGATGGGCAATATATAGCGATTGGCACGTTGAATTTTTTGAGCAGTAGCAGTTATGACGGCAAAGTAAGATATTTTAAAGTATCAAATGGGTCTACTCCTATCTGGACATATTCAGGCATAGGCGATGAGGTTCAAAGTGTAAATATTTCAAAAAATGGGAAAATTGTTGTTGCAGCATCATGGGGTAGTCTCACTACACCGAAAGAAGATATCTTGTTTTTCCGTGGCGATCCCGGTAACGGGGTCCCAATATTTGGAATAAATACCCCGGGTTCTCCATTTGTTTGTAGTATTTCGGCTGATGGGACAAGTTCAATAGCTGGTGGAAAGGCTGTACATGCACGTACAATGGGTTATGGTGGAACATTATATAACGTGTATGTTGATACTTCACAAGGAGCATCTGGTATCCTTCATCATAATGAAACTATTCCTTATTCATATTCTCTTTATCAAAATTATCCAAATCCATTTAATCCTGTAACAAACATTGAACTTGATATACCTAAAACAAGTTTTACAACTTTGAAGGTTTATGATATAAACGGGAAAGAAATTGCAACTCTAATAAATGAAGAACTTTCAGCAGGTAGATATAAAGTGACCTTTGATGCAAGTATTTATAGCAGTGGAATGTATTTTTACAAGTTGACAAGTGGAACTTTTTCGCAAACCAGAAAAATGATCTTAATTAAGTAATTTAAGGACATTAAAAGATGTATTAAGAATTTAAACTTTTTTATAGGGGATTTTGTTTTACTTTTTAAATAAATAAATAAACTAAAAATGAAAGCGACAAACTTTTTTTATTTTTTAGCAGTTATTCTACTTTTTGGTATTGCTCTCAGTTGTAATAGTGACAGTACAACCAATACCTCAGGTCCTGAAAACAACAGTATTAGCGGAACAATTACTTTTACTGATACTGTACTTGCAAGTAATGACACAATTAACGGCTATTACAATATTTCTGCATTTGCTAATTGGCCACCAACAGGTCCTGCAAGTGCAAATGCAAAGTTGTTCCCTCAAAAAACAGGGAATGTATATAAAGCAACCTACAAACTCACTGGGCTTAATAATGGAAATTATGTTTTGACAACTGCATGGATTAAGTTACCTTATGCACCCGGTTCAGTTTATGGGCTTGGGGCGTATGGTTGTGATACATCTGCAAGTTGTATTTTCAGCCCAATGATAGGGAAAGTAACTATAGCTGATAATAAGGGTGTGGAAAATATAAACTTCCTTTCACATCTGGATACGGCAAAAAAATTGTATCGTTTCTAAGTAAGTTAATGAAATTAAAATTAATTAGCTTTTTATTATTGGTTTTTATTATGCAAAGCTACTGTTACGCTACAAACAGTAGCTTTGTTTTTCTATCTGGTGTTATTCTTGATGCTAAGTCTAAAGAGGTAGTATCATCAGCACAGATTGAATTATTAAGAGAAGGTTTTGATTTTGAGTTAAAAACTTTTTCTGATATAAAAGGTGAATTTGAATTCCGTAATTTGTCACCGGGTGAATATATTATAAAGGTAACTCGCCTTGGTTATAAACCTTATTTAGAGAAGTTCTTACTTGAATTAGAAGAAAAAAAAAGATTTACTATATATCTTGAACCCTCAGAGATTGAAACTGAGAAGATTAATGTAACTGCATCTCGAACAGAAGTAACTCTACAAAAGACACCATCATCTATTATTGTAGTCTCTCAAGACGAAATGAAATTAAGCAATGTCCTGACATTTGATAAAGTTATGGAAAATGTGCAGGGAGTCTCTATTAATAGAACAAGTGGTATCAATGTCAGTTCTCTTTCTATCAGAGGTAGTTCTGATGTTGCTGGAGGAGGAATAGGCAATAGAGTACTTTTACTTTTAGATGGAAGACCAGCTCTAACTGGAGACTCAAAAGGGGCATTGTGGTCACTGGTTCCACTTTCAATTATTGAAAGGACAGAAATAGTAAAAGGGGCATTTTCTTCACTTTACGGTTCGAGTGCAATTGGTGGTGTTGTAAATGTAATTACACGAAAACCAACTTATGAGCCAATGACAATGTTAAAATTAGATTTTGGTTTTTATGAAAAATTGTCTGATTCTCTGAGATTTACAAATAACCTTTTAGTAAATAGAAGCGTATCACTGATTAATAGTAATACACTTGGAAAGTTGGCATATCTGCTTAACGGTGAATATAAAAAGAGTGATGGATATGCAATGCAAACAAACTATGAGTTTTTGAGTCTTTATACAAAGTTAATGTATGACTTATTTTCAAATCGAGATCTTGAATTAACAGCTCAGTACACTACTTCAGAAAGCGGATATCCTCATTACTGGAAAAAAGATCCTAATAAGTATGCAGAACCTTATAAAGTATCAGATATATACATCGGCGATAGAATCAATAAAGAAAGTCAAAGTATTGACCTGTTTTACAGAGCAATTCCGAATTCTAAATCAAGATATACTTCAAGATTTTATCTTTACCGTCTTAATAGTACATCAACATATAATCCAATGAATCCTGTTTCAATCCAGTATGGAACAGCTGGTTCAGAATTTCAAACTTTTATCACTTCATATAATTTTGGAAACTTGAGTCAGGTAGATTTTGATTTAAGTGAGCGTCATTATTTAATTGGAGGAATTGACCTTCAATGGAATGTTGTAAGATCTTCACCCGAATCAATACTTTACGGTAATCAGCAACAAAATAATTTAGGAATCTATACACAGGAGCAGTGGAATCTTGTCTACAATGAAAAATCACATAATTCAATTTTATCATCTACTGTAGGAATTAGATATGATTTTAATCAGTTTGTTGGAGGTAATGGTGTTTCTGAACTAAGTCCAAAATTCTCATTATTATATTCACCAGAGGCAAAATCAAAATTGTTTGAAAACACAAGTTATAGGTTTCTAATAGGTCGAGCATTTCGTGCCCCCTCTATTGCTGAGTTATATTTTAAGAAGGAATTGTTTGGGGGGTTTGAATTTGTTTATAATCCTGACTTAAAACCTGAAGAAATGGTTTCAATTGAATTAGGCATAAGAAAACAATATACAAATAGATTTACATTTGATTTTGCACTCTTTTATAACCTCTACAATAATCTTATACAATATGTTAATATTGGACCAACGCCTCTCGGACCTTTTCAAGTACAAAATATTGCAAAAGCCCAGATTAAAGGATTTGAATTTTTATTTAATTATCAATCAAATTTTAACATTTTAAATAAACCGTTTTCTTACAAATATGAAGTAAGTTATTCTTATATAGATGCTCGCGATTTATCTGCAAAGAGAGATAATGACTATCTGCCTTACAAACCCAGTCATTTATTTAATTTTAATGTAGGATTAAATTATCTTAATTTTGACCTTTTTGTGTATGGTAAGTATGTTGGTAAAGTAGATGAAGTACTTTTTTTCAAATATGAAGAACCAGATGCATATTTCCTTTTAAATGCGACTCTGGGAAAAACAATATCAGAGCATATACAGTTAATGTTTTCAGTGAACAACCTGTTTAATAAATTCTATCAAGAATTAGAGCGAATACCTGCTCCGAACAGAAATTATTCAATGAGTATAACAGTACACCTCTAAGTTTTAAATATCAAAACCGAATAACATTCCAAAATAAAATCTCCATTCTTTACCATAAGTTACATCCTGTCCTTGAAATCTTTTTGTAAATTGGTCTAACCCAAAAGCACCACTAAAGAAGATACTTGTGGGGAATGCATATGAAGTAAAAGCCTGAAGCCGTATCTCAAATCCTAAATCTTTTTTGAAGTTTTTTAATTTAATATCTCTTTCGTCCCAAGCATCACCCCAATCTCCAAATATCGAGAAGTATAGTTTATCAAAATAGAGCGGTGGAAGACGATAATCAATATTTTCAACGAGTGGAAAGCGGTATGTTAGATTAGCAGTAAAAAGGCGTCCTCCTCCCATTGAATAAAATGGATAACCTCTCATTCCCGGTAAACCTGAAGCATAGAAATTATAAAAATCTTCTACCGCAGGACCAAATACTGATGCAACTCTAAACTTTGTTGATAAAGAATGTTTGTTTCCAAATAAACCAAAAGATTCAAGCCAGGTAGCATCAATTTTATGAAGTTTGTGCTCAGTATAAACAGAGATCAGGTTATTATTATCATCTACTTCATATTGAGGATTAATTTTGCTTGCCTCGAACTGATATTGAATTTTAACTTTTCTACCAATTGGATTTATATCCATGTTTCTATTGCCGAAAGTGAAATCGTAACTATAATCAATTGTGAGTGCATTTGCTTTGAAATAGTCAAGACTGGAACCAGGAATCATTCTTCCACTTGAGGGGATAATAAAAGCATCAAGTGCAGAAGCATATTTGGAGAAGGTATATTTAACTCCAAGGTTATGATTGATATTGATAATTGGGAAAGTAAATCCAGCATCGAGTTCAAGTAAATTATATGTAACACCGACATTAAAGGAATCAATTCCTGCGACTATTGTACCGTCTGCTTTTCTTGATACATTATAGGCTTCGAATAAAAATTTAGGAGAGAAACTTAATTTTTTTGAAAAAAAGTCTTTAAGAAAAGGAACACCGTTATTATATGTAAATTGAAGAAACAAATCACGTTCAAGATTACGGTTCAGAAAAGCTCCTGCAAATATTGAATATCTACTCATTACTTCTTCTGAATACACGTAAAAACCGGGTTTTAGGGCATCCGTAAATTTATTGCTCTTTGTATAATTATCATAACGAATCACAGGGAAAAAATATAAGGGTGTGAATACAGATTGATACTTTGAAGTTTTGAATGAGTTTGATATAACAGTGTCCTGGAAATTTCTTAAATTTTTCCAATCAAATTTATTATGGTCTTCAGACATTGAAGAATCAACTGATGCGTACTGTTTGACGAGTTTATTAGGTCTTCTATATGAGCCTAATGAATCAGGGTTATGTTCAGTTATATTTTTAATAATTGCAATTTTATAACCATCTGAAGAATAATGTGAATAAACAAGGTTGTCTCCTGAAACAGAGGGCATAAAAGCACCTGTAGTAACATTTGTTATTTGAGAAATGCGACCTGTTGAAAGTTCGTAACAATAAATATTGAAAATTCCAGTTTTGTCAGAAGCAAAATACATTTTGGTTCCCTCTTTATTAAAAACTGGTGTTCTGGTATCAATTGTTTTGTTTTCGAAAACAAAATTAAACTTTCCAGATTCAATATCAATCATTGCAATGTTTCTTAAATCTTCAAGAGAATAATCGAAATATACTCTCTTATCATCGGGTGAAAATCTTGGATTATAAACCTGTTCGCCTCTTGAAAAGTTTGTAAGTGCTCTAATATTAGAGCCATCATTATTGGAGATATATAAATTAAGTGTTCCGCCTTTGTTTACAACAAAGCAAATTTTTGAACCGTCATTAGAATATACAGGTGAATAAGCACGTAAACCATCTGTAAGCCTACGTTCTTTTTTAGTCTTAAAAGAATATTCATATAAATCAAAAATAGTTACACCTTCAATTGTTGGTGGTGTATTTCGCTTTGCAAAAACTATTTTTTCACCGTCAGGAGACCAGCTAAAATTTGTTGAAACTGGAGCAGCAATAATTTCATCTTTCTTTGTTGTTAAATCATAAATAAAAAGACTTGTAGTAGAGAAATCAAAATTTTTATTTGAAAGATATGCTATTTTTTTGCCGTCAGGAGAAAAGTGTGGATAATAGTTAGCAAAACCATTAGAGGCTATAATTTCACCTTCTATCCTGGAATTTTGAACTGATGAAAGTCGTTCTTTGTAATCATTTTGTAAAAAGATTTTCCACTCATTATAAAGTTCAATTCCTGACTTCCCGATTGATTGTTTGATAGCTCTATCAACACTGAAATTTGTTAATTCACCAAGATGATGTGAAATTTCTCTAAGTTTATTCTCGCCATATTTTGAAGCAATATACTGAACGAGCGCAAATCCTGAGTTATAAATAGATTCAGCTTTCAAACTTGTAATAGAAGAAAATTGTCCCATCTCTTCCCATGAAAGCATTTTATTGTCCATTGCATAAGCTCTTAAAATCATATCACGATGAGCATCCCAATAATCGTAACCAAATTGTTGCCTTTGATATTGTGCTGTTCCTTCAGCAAGCCATGCTGGGACACCAAATCCAGATATAGGATAAGAAACAATTGCATTTGGATATCCATATAAAACATCAGGTCTGCGTTCCTTTTCATAGTTAAGCCACTGGAGATAAATTGCAGGAAGATTTTCACTGGTTTTCATTGCTGATTGTATCTGAATTAAATGAGTAAACTCATGTGTTACTACGTTTCTAAGCCAGTTGTGTGTACCTCTCAAATCGAAATCAAGCGCAGACGCAAAGATCTCAATTCTATTACCATAAAAATCCGTTGCTCCGTTAGCAATATCAGAAACATCGCTCACTATAAAGTTTGCTTTATCTTTGAGTTTATGATTATAAAGTGAGCTTAAAGGACCATATACCTCTTCTGCAATTTTAGCAACAGTTTGGGCTGTTCTTTCAGTCCCTTTATGGTAATGAATATAAAAGTTTTCAGTTTCAATAGTGTACCATTCCAATTCAGGATATGGCTCAAACTGGGCCATTAAATTGGAATATACTAAAGCATAAAACAATAACAAGCCTGCAAAAAAGATAGTTTTGTTAATCATTGATTATAAAAATAGTAATATTTATTATTGAAATTAATTAGAACGTATTTATAGCGAGTAAAAATAACTTTGAATAGGCGTATTTGATTTGTTTAATTTTCATAAGCTAAAACAAATATAAAAGAATTTTTTATTAAATTAAAGATATTGCCTATAGAAAAAGTCTGTATTGTTTTATATAAAATTACTTGATTCTATATAGTCCAAATACCATTATATACAGGATTATAAACAGAGGAAGGTATTTTTTAGTTCTTTTGTTTGTATTTAGTATTATTTCTTTTGATGTTGTTTATTCACAGGGGAGAAGAGACATTGATAAATATAAGGGTTATACTTACTCTCCATCGGATACAAGCAAGTTTGGTTTTGGTGATACAACTCAATATTTGCTTGATACCACAAGATTACCACCTGTTGATTCAACAGCAAGAGTTAAATACTTTACTTATATCCCTGAATATTCATACGGAACTCAGCTAAAGGAGAAAACTCATCCTTTATTACTTGGTAACTCTTCCTATATTGTAAAAAAGATCACTTTTGATTCTCTTAATAATGTAATTATTAGAGAAACTTTTCAAGGGGAAGATATTAAAGCTCCGCTTGTTTTACCGTTGAAGAAATATCTTGAAGAAAATATAACAGAAGGGGTAAAACATAATTTTATAGCAATTGTTCAAGAAAGGTTTAAGGGAAATGTTACTGATGATTTAACAAAATTATTTGAAAAATTTACCGATATATCAATACCATTACCTTTTAAGAGTGAAACTATATTTGGTCCCCCGTCGTTTAACTTGAGAATAAATGGTGCTGTTGATATTACGGCATCATATCAGAATGTAAAAAGCGACCAACAAATAGCATCTTTACTTACAAATACCCAGAGTAATATTAATTTTAAACAGGAAATCCAGGTTACTGCTAAGGGCACAGTTGGAGATAAGTTATCAGTTGATGCTGACTGGAACACGCAACGAGTATTTGACTTTGAAAATCAATTAAAGATAAAATATTCCGGTTATGCAGATGAAGTTATTCAAAAGATAGAGGCTGGTAATGTATCTCTTGATACAAAGTCTACTTTGATTCAATCTACTCAAGCTCTTTTTGGTGTTAGAGGAGAATTTAAATTAGGACCTCTTGACCTGACTGCTGTTGTTTCACAGAAAAAAAGTAAACAGGAAACCCAGACATACACAGGCACTTCGCAACAACAGGAATTCCAGATAAACGTTTGGAATTATTCTGATAACCACTATTTTCTTGATACACTTTACAAAAGTAGTTTTCTTGAAGTTTTTAATTCTACTACAAATACATATTCTCAACAAGTTTATAATAACAGAGTTCTTTCAACAAACAATGATTTCGAAGTTTGGGTTCAATGTGATTACTTTGAAAGCCAAAAACGTCTTGCAGTAGCGTATGTCCAACTTTATGAAAGACCTCCAAATGGATATCCTCGCGATTCAATAAAAACATCTTTGATACCCGGAGTTAGGTTTTTTGGATTTTTTAGAAAACTAAGTCCAAACGAATATACTATTAATGAATATGCAGGATTTATTAGTTTCAAGTTTGACGTACAGAACTTAAATATCGCTGTAGCATATACTACTCAGGATGGTAAGAAATATGGAAAAGGCAGTTCAGAATCAACAGGTAGCGATACACTGATATTAAAACTTATAAAGTGTGACAATCCTGATCCTCAAAACACACCAGTAGCTTGGGAACTGAAAATGAAAAATATATACAGACTACCTGTTTCAAAGGTTCTTCAAGATGGATTTAAACTTGATGTAATGTATAATGATGGAAATGTTTTTGTTCCTAATGCACCAATCCCGGGCGTAAATTCAACACTCTCACAGATTACATATCTTGATAGATATCAAGGGACATCTTTACAGGGCCCACCTGACAATCAGTTTGACTTTCTACCAGGTAGAACAATAAATGTTGAGACAGGTGATATTATTTTCCCTGTACTTAGGCCCTTCTGGGATAATATTGCTGCTGTGGGGGGAGATTCGACTTTTATCTTTAAAGAAATATATACTGAGTCAAAGAACCTGGCACAGAATGCTTCAAATGCTAACAAATATGCAATTAAAGGAAGTGCAAAAGGTGAGGCAGGAATTAGTAATACTATCAATCTTGGTTTTAATGTAGTACAAGGTAGTGTAAAAATTTATCTTGACCAAACTCCTTTAATTGAAAATGTGGATTATTCAGTTGATTACTCAACAGGTGTAGTTGTTATCAGAAATGCTTCTGCTCTAACTTCAAATAAACTTCGTATAACTTATGAAACAAATGACTTATTTACCCTTGCTTCAAAAACAGTGATTGGGTTAAGGGGTGATTATAAAATTAATAGTAAAACTAATCTCGGGTTTACTTTTGTTAACCTTCGTCAGGAGACTCTAAACGATAAGGTGAGAATAGGTGAAGAACCAACAAATAATTCTATGTTTGGACTCGATTTACAAACTGAATTTAAGCCCAAATTTCTAACAAATCTTGTTAACAAATTACCCGGTTACAATACAAAAGAAGAATCGTCAATTTCTTTAAAAGGTGAATTCGCATACCTTGTACCTGATCCAAATACAATGAAGAGCCGCATACCTCAGGATAATAACGAAGCTATTGCATACATTGATGATATGGAAGGGGCAAAAAAGATTATCTCACTTGGAACTAATTTTAGTTACTGGACTATATCGTCTGTTCCGGTTGATAGTAGTATCGGTACAAATGATGCTATTAAACAAGCAAAGAGAGGCAGATTAAAATGGTTTAATGTACCGAATGATGTTGATGTTAGAAGTGTTTATCCTGCAAGGGACGTTCAGCCGGGACAAGATAGGTTAACACCAATGTATCTTGTTTTTGATCCGCGTGAGCGCGGAACATATAATTACAATGTTGTTCATTTTGACACTACAAACAAGTTTACTAACTGGAATGGGATTATGAGATATCTGAATTCCACTACAATTGATATGTTAAATGAAAACATAAATTACATAGAATTTAATATGAAAGTTGTTGCTGATTCAGGTATTTCATTGAACAATGGTAAAATAATTATAGATCTTGGTTCTATTTCAGAAGATGCAATCCCTAATGGGATACTGGATACTGAAGACAAAAACAGAAATGGTATTCTTGAAGTTGATGAAGATATTGGTTTAGATGGTCTTATAAATATACAGGAATTGGATACCCTAAATGCAAGAAATGGTACAAATTTCACTTTAAACGATTATCCAGATCCTGCACTCGATGATAATAGTCCTAACCAGGTAATAGATTATAACTTAATTAACGGGACGCAAAACAATAGACAATTTGAAGGTGGTAATAGACCTGATACAGAAGACCTAAATCGAAATGGAACACTTGACACTTACAATGCATATTTTGAATATGAAGTAAACTTAGATACAACAAATAATAAAAGAATTTCCGGACGTGGTGCCCCAAATAGTGGTTGGTATCAATATAGAATACCTCTTTCAGAATTTACGAAAAAAATAAATAATGCAACGCTCACGAGAATCGAATATGCTCGTGTATGGTTTAAAGGTGTAAATGGACGGATACAGGTTGCTCTTATTGATTTTAATCTCGTTGGTAATCAATGGATAAAACCAGATAAAAATGATACAACATATAATATTTCTGTAGTAAGTATAGAGGAGAACTCACAGATTTATCAAAGTCCTGTCCCTGGTGATGTTTTAAGACAAACTGTCAGAAATAATACTGGTGTTAACACAAAGTCAAATGAACAATCATTATCCCTTGAAGTTAAGAATCTTACAAATGGACAGGTAAAAGTAGCTGTTAAGGACTACATAAATCAAACCATTGATTTGTTTAATTATAAAACTCTTAAACTATTTGTTAACGGAGATCCAAGTTTTAACTATGTTAATGAAAAAATCTATGATGCTACGATGATAGTTCGCTTTGGAGCTGATTCAAATAATTATTATGAATACCGCGCACCTATTCACCCGGATGTAAGACCTGGTCAACCATGGAATCCTTTAAATGAAGTAACAATTAATTTTGCAGATTTAACAGCCTTAAAAATATCAAGAGATTCTGTGAATCAGATAGTAGATGTAAAAGTTCCAAATGGTCCACCTGGTTCTTATTACAGAATAAAAGGGAACCCTGCACTAAATGCAGTGCGGCAAATTGTTCTCGGGATTGAAAAGAATCGTTCAGGTTTGAACGCATCTATATCAGGTAGTGTTTGGTTTAATGAAATACGCGTATTAAAAGTCAATGATGACAATGGGTATGCGTTTAATATGAATAGTAGAATTAAATTTGCTGATCTTGGTGATTTTACAATGAATATTTCAAAGGTGGATCCAAATTTTCACTCTCTTGATACAAGAGTAGGTTCGCGAAATACAGGTGTCAACTGGGATTTTGGAATAACTTTAAATCTACATAAAGTAATAAACAATGCACTGGCGAATTGGATTTCAGATGATTGGAAAGACTTTCTTTCATTTCCAATTTCATTCAGGCATAATGAATCAATTATTAATCCAAAGTACTATCCTGGTTCTGATATTGATATGGATAAAGCAGCGAATGAGAAATATAAACAGGTTCTTACTTTGACAGGAGATGTAAATTTGGCGCAACAAGCAAGCGAAAATATTCGTAAAGAAGTTCAAACTTTATCAGTTAGAAATGAATTTTCAATTCAGGGATTATCTTTCAAATTCCCATGGAAAAACTATTTTGTACAGACAATTCTAAATGGTTTTAGCATAAACTTTAATGGAATGTTTTCTAATTCAAGAGACTTTACATATCAAAACAAATTTGAGTTTGCTTATACAGGTAGTTTGAATTTTAATACAGATTTTGGACTTGCTGACAAGTTACATTTGAATATAAATAAGTATATAAATTTAGGTGATGAATATAAAAATGCAAAACTTTACTTCTTCTTTCCCTTTATAGGTGCAACACCGTTCTTTTCCAATAATTTTACAGCAACAACGGACTTCAATCGAACCAGAACAGAATCAAAACAACGGCGGTTATTGTACGAAGATCCTATTGCACGTCAATTCAGAGCTAATCGAGGATTTAGTTTCAACTGGAAGTTTATTGAAAATTGGATTATCGATTTGACAGGTAATTATAGTGTTAGAATAGGAAGTGATTTATCAGTACTTGAAACTTACAGCGATAGTAGCAGAACTCAAAAACCAGAAAGTGAAATCCTGAAAGATATCTTTTTTAACGAAGGTATTATAAATTATGGAAGAGACCTTGATTATACTCAGACAACAACTTTTAACCCTAAAATCAATCTTCCTTTTTTGAATAAATATCTTGATCTCACAGGTAGCTATAATGTTACTTATGGTTGGTCAAACCCAAATACTACAGCTAACATTGGATATAATGTAGGTTATGCAAATACAATTACTACTAATGTGAATTTGAAAATAAATGAGATATTGAATATTTTTAAAAAAACTAATGCCCCAGACGGAAATGGTCCTAAAAAGCTGGCTCAGGGAAATAGGAAGTATTCATTAAAGCTTATCGATGATGATAATAAAACAAACTTTTCTGATATTTTGAACTTGTTGGCTACTTTTATTCCAGATGTTGTAAATGTTACCTATAATCAAACAAATAATGTAACTAACCCGGGTGTGGAAGGAAGACCGGGCTTCGGGAATTTCTGGTGGAGTATTGGAACAAAAGAAGAGCTTGGACCATCGCGCAGTTATCAATTAGGATTTTCAATGTATCCTGGTAAAAGAATCGGAAACTTAACTTTAACAGATGTTTTTAATCAGAACAATAATTTAAACTTAACAGCAAGCATAACTCCTATAATCCCAAGTAGTATAAGAATGAATCTTTCTTTTAAACGTGGTTGGGGATTCAACAATGCAACTTCTTATATATCAAATAATGATGGAACGTTAACTAATCCAATAAATAAATCAAGTGCAAAAACATTTTCTTATTCAATGTTTTTTGCTGGTAAAGTTGAAAAGTTAAGCTATGAAGTATTAGATGATCCAGTCGCAAATGCAACTACATTTGCCGACAAATTTAAGAAAGAAATAGGGTCTGTTCCATTTCCTAACTGGACTATGACGATATCAGGATTAGAAAAGTTTCCTTTATTTACAGAGTTTGCCAGCACTATTACGGTAGAAAATAGTTTTACTGCTGAATATTCAGAAGCTACGGCACTTGATCCTAAAAACATTGAATTACCTACAAGACAAAGTGTAACACAGTCCTTTAACCCTCTTATAGGAATTAATATTACATTTAAACCTCTTGGAGGAGGAAATTTAAGCGCACAATTTAGGATAAATAAATCTGTAACCAATTCCCTTGTTCCGACAAGTAATTTGATTCAAGTCACAAATACTAATGATTGGAGTTTAAATGCAAGCTATCAGAAATCTGGTTTCGAAATTCCTTTATTTGGACTGTCTTTACAGAATGATATAGCATTTTCTTTAACTGTTTCAAAAAACTCTAATGATCCATTGGATTATAGATATGAACCTGGTGTACCTCAACCAAGACCGTTACCAGGAAATGGACAATCCATATTTACATTTAATCCGTCTATCCAATATTCATTAAGTTCTCGTGTACAAATGCAGGTATTTTATAAATACATACGCACTGAGCCTACACAACAAACCTATAATACTGTGCCAAGAACTTCAAATGAGGGGGGATTGAATATAAGAATATCAATTCAATGATAAATCATAATTTAAGTTTTTTCAGGTTAAACTAAAATTATGGTATTAACTTCAAATGTATTTTGATTGAAATTGTAGCAATACGTAAAAGATTATTTATTATCTAAAATTGGAATTTCGTCTTTGATAATTTTCTCCCTGATTTGTTCTACTTTGTATCTTACTTCATCTAAAATAAGATTTTTGTTTAAATCATTATATACATAATCAACACCATTTTCCTTAAGTCCAAAAGTTTTAACCCCTCCGCTGAATTTACCCTCTAAAGTATTTTTAATTGTATTAAAAACTACTTCCTTAACTTGTTTAGTCATACTTGTTAAAACAAATCCCGGGGCTTCTTTGTATTGATCCTGATCAACCCCTATTGCAAGTTTCTTAAGCTCTTTTGCAGCTTCAAAAAGCCCAACTCCAGACCGTCCTGCTGCATGATAAATAATATCAGCACCATTACCATAAAGAGACAGAGCAATTTCTTTTCCTTTCCCAACGTTAGCAAAACCTTCGTCTGTTGCACTAACATATACTTTTAAAACTTTACATTGTGGATTAACATAATGAACCCCTTTCTCAAAGCCAGTCTCGAATTTTTTGATTAACGGAGATTCCATCCCCCCAAGAAATCCAACAATATTAGTTTTTGTCACAAGTCCTGCAATAGCTCCAACAAGAAAGCTTCCTTCTTCTTCATTAAACCTTATAGCATTTAAGTTATCGGGAATTTTTGTATTTGGTGTAATTGTGTAATCAATACAGGCAAACTTTTTTTCCGGGAATTCAAGTGCAAGTTTAGTAATATCATCTGTAAACATAAAACCAACTCCAAATATCAAAGATATATCTTTTTTTGTTGTTAAGTTTCTAAGAGCTGCTTCACGGTCGGAAACTCCCATTGGTTCAACGAGTTCATATTCTATACCAAGTATTTTTTTAGCACTGTCAAGCCCGGAATATGCTGCATCATTAAATGATTTATCACCTCTACCTCCTACATCGAAAACAAGCCCTACTTTTAGTTTTTCTGATAGGTTTTTGTTATTTGTTTCTTTCTTACAGGTGTAAGAAAAAAAAATTACTAAAATTAAAATAATTAAACCAAAAAATTTTTTATTCATACTTAAGAAAATTTTATTCTTTAATATAATGATGAAGCCTGCATCTTGCTTCATAAATATTTTCACCACCAACTACAACACGGTCTTTAGTCTCAGAGAGTCGTTGAGTTCTGTTTGCTGGTGCACCACAGATGGTACAGACTGCATGTGTCTTGGTAATGTATTCAGCTATAGCAAGTAATTGTGGTATTGGTTCAAATGGTTGAGCTCTGTAATCCTGATCTAAGCCTGCAACAATAACACGTTTCCCATTGTCAGCTAATTTTTGGCACACATCAACCAAATCATTATCAAAAAATTGTCCCTCATCAATGCCTATAACTTCAGCATCGAAACTCTTTTCAAGGATTTCTTCTGCTTTTTCAACTACTTCAGATGGATAAGATTGCTCGTTATGTGAAACGATAGCAAACTCGCTATAGCGATTGTCTAATTTGGGTTTAAATACTTTAACTCGTTGCTTTGCTATTTCTGCACGGCGAATTCGTCTAATAAGTTCTTCTGTTTTACCGGAGAACATACTACCGCAAATGACCTCAATGTGACCAGTTCTTTTAAATGTTCTTATTTGAAGATTTTCATTCATAGTTTTTAAAATTAAAAATTAAAAAGAAAAAGCATTTGGCAAAAGTGATTTTAATGGAACTACCTTATATTTATTTTTTGATTGGATAAGAATAATATCAGTCTCAGGAGTCGCAAATTCAGAAAGAAATTGTAAACATGCTCCGCAAGGGAAAACAAATTTTTTATTTTGTGTAGCTATTGCCACAGCTTTGATTTTTTTATTTCCTTCAGATAGAGCCTTTGCTGCTGCGACTCTTTCAGCACATAATGTTAGAGAAAATGAGACACATTCAATATTACATCCAGCGTAAATTTTGCCATCAGATGTTAAAACAGCTGCACCAATCTTAAGATTTGAATATGGAGAATATGCTCTCCGAATAAATTTAATTGCCTCTTCTATTAGATTCTTATATTGTTGTTCCATTTTGATGTTATTATAATTGATAATATAAATATTCTTTGGTATTTTATCAAATCTTTAATTATTCTTTTTTGGAAAGAAAAGCTTTATATCGCTGGTTAGATAGATACATTGGAATTATTTTGCTTTTTATCCTTACATTGTTTTTTAAAAGGAAACGAACCATTCCTACTGGTAATATACAAAATATTTTATTGGTCAAGTTTGCAGCAATTGGTGATGTCCTCATAATGATTCCAATGTTAAGACTTTTAAAAAAAACTTATCCAGGTGTTACTATTACTTTTGCATGTACTGATATTGATTATGATATGGTAAAAAGAATCAAATACGTTGATAGAATTATAAATTACAATATTTATAATTTTCTTACCAGACCATTCGAATTAATAAAATATATAAAAGAGGTTAGAGATACTGAATATGATATTATCATTGATGCAGAACAATGGTCAAGGATCGATCCAATACTTTGTATTTTTTTTAAAAAAAGATATACAATAGGATTTCGTACTAAAAAGCAGTTTAAACACATTTACTTTGATTCAACAACAGAGTTTAGTCGCAATCGTCATGCTATTGATAGTTTTTTTGCACTTCTTGAATTTATTGGTATTACTGCTGAAGAAAGCGACAAAGTCCTTGAATATGATTTAGCTGAGGAACACCTTGCATTTGCAGAAAAGTTCTGGAATGAAAATAAGTTACACTCAAAATATGTAATTTGTTTTCAACCAAGTGTTGGTACAAATAATTTTGCACGTGAGTGGAAGCCTGAATATTTTATTGAACTGGGCAGGTTACTTGTCAATTACAGTGATAAAATATTTATTCTAATAACAGGGATAAAAAAAGATTATTTAAAGGGAGAAATTATTGCAAAAGGAATTGGGAAAAATGTGATTAACATTGCAGGTAAATTTTCTTTTGATCAAGATATGGCAATTATTAAAAGGTCAGATTTGATGATATGTGGTAATACAGGCATTCTTCATCTTGCTGCAAGTGTAGGTACAAAAACAATAGGCTTGCATGGTCCTAATAATCCTGAGATTTGGGGTGCCTACGATCCAAATGCTGTTGTTATTAAAAGTGATATTTATTGTAGTCCCTGCCTTTTCATAGGTCATGATTTCGGTTGTAAAAATCCTATCTGTATGGATAAAATAAAACCTGATGACGTATATATTACTGTTCGTAAAATATTGAAGGAAATTTCATTTTCTCCCGTATAGCTACAGTTTTTTATTTTTATATTTTTATTTGCTACCAATTTTTTATCTTTTTACAATACTAATTTTTTAATAATTTAGGATAACATATCAAACTAAACACCAATCGAGATGAGTCAAGCAGAAAATAAGAAGCCACGCAAGGTAAAGGGGAAGACAATAATAGATATAGATCGATGCAAGGGGTGTGAGTTATGCACGACAGTATGCAAGG
>Ga0272448_1001362_pt1 | contig 33376 bp, 34 predicted proteins | sample YNPCB0191_FD_202220 | JGI IMG/M metagenome (GOLD analysis project Ga0272448, IMG submission 202220) | Hot spring sediment microbial communities from Yellowstone National Park, WY, United States - YNP-CB-019-1 | ecosystem: Environmental > Aquatic > Thermal springs > Hot (42-90C) > Sediment...
ATTTTTGATTACATTTAAAATTTTAAAGTTTTTAAATATATCTCAAAACCGCTTTGTAGAGGCACCATCATAAAATAATGGAGATATACCGATTGCGCCGGATGTTTTCAGTCTCCGAAATGTTTATACATAGAAACCATTTAAATATTTCGTGGGGTAGCAGATGAAGGGACTGGGCCTTGTTTGTAGCCCGACTATGCGAAGCTGTATCTGGTTTTCAGCTTGGCTTAGCCTCGGTCTCCTTTTCGTATCCCTCCTGCCATGTACGATACCCTCAGCATGCGCCTGGCCCTTCTGGCTGCCCCTCCCTACCTCCTCCAGCCCGGAACTGGAGATGACGATAAGAGCAGATTGTACTGAAATCTTCGCTGGCGATGCACTGGATTATACCTGCGTCCTCAGGAACACCGGGGATCACACACTCTCAAACATATCTGTGACAGACGGCGCCAGGGAGATCGGGTTTCGCGACACCCTGCCTCCCGGGGATGTATTCAGCATCAGAGCGAAGACGCCGCCTCTTCTGTCACCATCACGATTCAGGGTCACAGCAAGCTCAGATGGGAGGGAGCTCGCATCCAGGGAGATCAGCGTCGGAGTTATGGAAAAAGAGTTGCGCCGCACTCCATATCCAGATCTCAGGGCGACTGTGGAGACAAGCAGGATCGGCAGAGGTGCAGAGTACAGGGTCAAGATCGCGAACCTCGGGAATAAAGAGCTGAGACGCGTTAAGATAGTCGACCGCAGGAACAGCGTGCTCGGCATAATACCCACGCTCGCCCCCGGGGAGAGCCACACGCTTGTGATCGGCTCCTTGGCGGATAGAGGTCTCAGGGTTCTGGCTGTGAACGAGGCCGGAGAGGCTCTTGTCGGTGATGTCAGATACCCCGGTTCACTCCCAGCGCCGGTGGGAGATGCAGGCACTTCAGAGACCACCCTCAGGACCATGGAGTACAGACCCTCCAGCGGCCTGGATCTTATCCTTGAGACGGGCAAGACCAGGGCGAGAGCTGGGGAGAGGATAAACTACCGCTGCACCGTCAGAAACTCCTGTGGTGACGTTATCTACAACGTGGATCTGCTCTGCCACGAGAAGAGGATGACAACCCAGTTCATCCTGCCCGGGAGATCCATCTGCCTGGAGGGCAATTTCACCATCAACTCCACGACAGACCTCAGGGCAAATGTGTCCGGGAGCGACAGGAACGGCGCCATCGTATCGAATGAGACATCTGTGACGGTATGGGTCATATCGCCTGAGCTGGCTGTAAGTGCTAGCGCTGACCCAGCAGAGATGGTATCGGGCGGGGTGACGAACATCACGGTCAGGCTTGAGAACTCCGGCTCAGATCTGCTCAGAGATATCTCTGTTGAGGACAGCTTCGGCCATATCGGGGAGATAAACGAGCTGAAGCCTGGAGAGGTTGGCCATGTCAGCAGGAGGCGGCAGATCTCCTCATCGATAGACGATATCGTAATGGCGTCTGCCAGGGACTCTAGCGGCCAGGAGATTTACGCCTTCGCCCAGGCAGCTGTGCATGTCTACAGAGCTGGTATGAACCTCTCGCTGGAGCCCGATGAGCTTGTTCTCTATCCCGGCGAGGAGTCTGAGGTCATGTGCATAATAGAGAACACCGGAGAGGTATCTCTGAGGAACGTGACGCTTGCTGGAATCAGGAGCGGCAGGATCGGAGAGCTCCCTCCGGGAACAGAGACAAGAATTGCCGCCTCCATATCGTCTGATGTATCTAAAGATGTGACGATCACAGCAACAGGCTACGGAGCTGGCAACCAGGTGGTTTCTGACACGGCGGTTCTCTCCATGAAAATCATCCGGCCGAACATAACGCTGTCTGTGATGCCATCCCGTGTTATCTCCTCTGCCGGAGATGCGTTCAACGTGAGCTGTCTCGTCACCAACTCCGGCACTGATCTCCTATACGATGTCCGGATCTCGGAATCAGAGCTCGGGACAGTTGCATCTCTCGGAGATCTGGCTCCTGGCGAGTTCAGAACCGTCAATCCATCCGTCTCTGTTAACGAGAACCGAACGTTGATCTTCACGGCAGCCGGCCGTGACGCCCGCGGCAGGATATGGAGTGCAGATGCAAAATCCGAGGCGGTCGTTCTCGAGTCGGCTCTTGATCTTAAGGTAAGCGTCTCGCCAGCGGCGGCGCGCTTTGGAGAGAAGGTGACAATCTCCTGCATCGTGGAGAACGTGGGCGGCGTGCCGCTGCAGGAGATATTCGTGACGAGCAGGGTCATAGGGCCCCTGGGGAGCATCGACTTCCTGGCTCCGAAGCAGAGAAAAACGGTGACCATGACGATACCGCTCACAATGGATGTATCAGATACGGTCACAGCGGAGGGGCTGACCCCCTCGAGGTCGCATGTCCTTGACAGGGAGCCGCTGAGCATAAGGCTCCTGAAGGGGCTCGAGCCGAGGCCATCAGGCAAACCGCAGAGCGCCCTCCCGGCTGCAGCAAATGCAGGCTCTGCGAATGGATCGGCAGCAGAAGAGATCGGCGCGAATGAGAATGCGTCGACGGAAGGGGAATCGATCGCATCGCTCACCAGCACAGCCAGAGCGAACATCACCAGCCCCATCACCGGCAATTTCACTCCATCGTCTCCCGGGAACGCGGTCGCATCTGAGAACGTGAGCAGAGCTGTGAAGTACAAGACAACCGATATGCTCAGCCCGAATGAATCTAGGGAGAGACCCGCTCCCTCCAGCGATCAGTCTGCTCTCTCCATCCTCAGGGATGTGATCAGATATATCCAGGAGCTGATCATGAGAAAGCAGATCGATGTGCCGGGCCAGAGCGCAACTGTCGGGAATGTATCCTATGAGCCTGAGCGCATTCCCATGGACATTCAAGATCCGTCGCTGAACACCACGCTGGGGATAGAGAGCGTAAGGGAGAGACGAGCCCCGGTCCGCATTCTGGATGTCACTGCGATACCTCCTGAGCCGGTCGCAGGTGCTCCTGTCAGGGTCGTCGCCCATATCAGAGGGGATTCAGATGTCGATTCTGTCGTCCTGGAGTACGGGGTGGCGGACCAGAGCATAGCCAGAGCTGATAGGGTCAGCATGAAGAGAACCGCACAGATCAAGATGTTGCTGGAGAGCGGCAGCAGCAGGGACGGATACTGGAGCTGCCTGATCCCAGGACAGAGCGCGGGGACAATCCTGGGGATATCGGTCAGGGCGGCATGCGGCCAGAGCAGCGCAGAGGACGGACCGTACATGCTGCAGTGGGTCTCGAAATCCCCGACAAGCAGACCGAGCCCGCTTCCTGAGACGAAGACCAGGGGTGACGGGATGCTCTACATCGAGTCCACAACAGTGAGCGGAAGAGGGGAGGTCTCGATAAGAGACACGTTCATGGAGAACGCCCTCTCGTACGAGGAGGACCTGAAGGGCAGCGGGAATCTGAACATGGATTCTGTCAGGTGCATGGAGAAGTCGAACCCGACCGTCAACTTCAGCGAGGTCAAGGACATCTCCTTCGATGGTGGCGTCCTGAAGGGGTTCAAGCGGTTCGACTCGCCTGTCTTCCACGGCGGCATGGGCGCAAGCATAACAGAGCGCTTCAACATGAGCCAGCTCGATAAGAGCGAGCGCGGTATGATAAGATCTGTAAATTACAGGAACAACACAGTTGCGTTCTCCACAGAGCAGGCGTTCGAGGGCATGTGGAACACCAGAACCGAGTACTCCAAGTTCAGCAAGAAGATGAAGGCGGATCAGAGGCTGAATGGGAGCTTCCAGATACAGAAGAACATAAAGTTCCAGGACTGAACGAATTCATATGTGATATGCGGAATGCGCATCTTCCCGGTCTCCTCCATGAAATTCCTCAATAAGGCCTGCTGTTCTGCTTGACGCATGTGCCTTTGAATATAACGAGTGATACTCCTGGGGACCTGAGCTCCTCTCTGAGGATGCGCTCGATCTCCTGCTCCGGCGCAGGCATCTCCAAGATCCTCATCTCTGGCACAAGCGCTCTTAAGACGTGCTCCAGATCGAAGACCTCCTGGAATCCGGTCATTGCAGCAACGCGGTTCCAGATCACGCCCACAAGCACGTTCTTTCTGTGCCAGATCGCATTGATCAAGCCCTGGATGCCGGTGTGTGCCAGCGCGTAGTCCCCCACGATCGCGATCCCCTTCTCCTTGAAGCCAGATGCGACCCCGATCGATGAGCCGAGGCCGTAGACCATGTCCACAGCCCCCATCCTCAGGGAGAGTATCGTGCACCCTGCGTCCCCTGCTATCGGTACATCCATCCGTGAGAGAGCACTGTATAAGGGGAGAAAAGGGCAGCTCTGGCAGATCGACCTCCTCGCCGGACGGCCAGCAGCGGTCTCCATCTCGATTTCTCCCCTCAAATCTGAGATGTGAACAAGACCGATCGCAGTTCTGAGGTCGTTTGGTTTGATGGGTCCATATGGCAGATGGCCTGTCAGCCGGCCGCGCACACCCTTAAGATGCGACTCGATGAACGGCCCCGGCCCCTCCGCAACAAGGACAAGCCGGTGCATCTCCAGAAAACGCTCGATGGCAATCAGTGGAAGTGGATGGGAGTAAAGAGGGACGAGCAGCGACGATCCGGTCTCCTCGCACACAGTCTCCGCCAGCGGAACCACAGAGCCGGACGCTATAACGCCTGTATCTCCGCGGAGATCCATGCGAGCTGAAGACTCAGAGGCCTCTCTCAGAGCCGGAAGAACTTTTGCGAGGTGCCTCTGATGGCGGCCCTTCGCTGTCAGCTCCCAGATGGATCGATCGAAGCATCTTGGCGTGTCCCCGAGATGTGATGGCATATCAGATAGATCCGCCACTGCGCTGGCATCCTCAAGCACATCAGATGTGGTTCTCAATATCACCGGTATGGATAGCTCCTCTGAGACCCGGAAAGCCTCAGTAACAGCTCTGTAGAGATCCGGGGCTGAGGGATCGAGAACCGGCAGCCCGGTCAGCGGGCCGTAGAATCTGCTGTCCATCTCGATCTGCGAGCCTCTCGGGCCCAGATCATCGCCAACCAGGACCACGATACCAGCGCCAGTAGTGTGGGTCGTGGAGATGGCGAGCGGATCCGCAAGTATGTTCATGCCGAGCTGCTTCACGATGACCATAGATCTGATTCCGGTGGCTGACGCCCCCAGGGCGCACTCTAATGCGACCTTCTCATTCACAGCGATCTCCGCCCCGAGCGACTGAGCAAGATCTGTTACCGGGTATCCTGGCACGTAGGTGATGTAACCCGCGCCCACATCCCTCAGGGCCTGATGTATCTGCTTCAATGCTCCTCGCATAGCCACTCCGGCACAACGGATCTATCAGAGTCTGCAAAGTACGGCACCGCAGCGACCGCGCCGATGAGCCCCTGTCCGTCCATCACGATCTCCAGCCCCGCGCTCCTCGCAGCGTTCAGAGCATCCTCGTAGCTCACCCTCTCCAGTCTGCATCGCTTTGCATATCCGAGCAGCATGGATGGGTCGAAGCTCCTGCACACCACCATCCCGGTCTCATCAGAGACCGTGTATCTTTCAAGAAGCCTCCTGAAATCCTCTACCATCTCCCTCTCTCTTCCGGGGATGCATGCGAACTCCACCGCGGTAGAGACGCAGTTCTGTGTCTTCGTTGGCACCGGAAAGAGCTGGACGAGCGAGTGCGAGATGTACCTCGCTTCGTATCTGTCGACCTTCTCCGAGATGTTATGCACAAGCGACCATGTCGCCCCAGTGGTCTTCGAGTCCGTGTTGTCAACCCCGATCACCAGGCGCTCCCTTCTCGGGACAACAATGGTTCCCGTCGCCACCCTCCCCCCACCGGCCTCTGTTGTTCTTGATCTCAACACATCTCCAGCCCTCGCCCTGGTGAACGTGGCACCGACACCACCTCCGCCGAGGCCTGTATAGGTAATCTCGACCTCATCGCCTCTCACAAATACTGATGAAATTCCAGCAGACCTTCTCGAGGATATGAGATCCAGATCCACCTCTCCCGTTCTGACGAGATACCTGAACCACTCTCCAAGGTTTCTTGAGGACACAACCAGCGGACCCTTGCTGTAGTGGTACCTGGCCCATGCAGAGCCGCCATAGCAGCTGGACCTCTCAAGTATCTCCACCATATCCCCGGACGGGCTGGAGATGGCATGGATCTGCCTGTACGCCACCACGTAGGGATCATCCAGATCGAAGACCACCCAAAGCACCTCTCTTTCCAGCTCCTGGATATTCTCCATGAAAGAGCTTTACAGCCACATGATCTTGCGTGAATCTGCACACCATGTACACGTTCCCCCTTCTGGCACGTCTATCCCTTCGCATCTGCTGTCCGTGCCGACCCAGGAGCGAGGAGGTTCATGCGCCCTGCAATACATGCCGTGCAGCTTCATTGAGATCAGCAGATAGCCACAGATTCATGAGGCTTTCCCCCTGGAATGGCGATTCGTGATAAAAATTTCAGCGAATCGAAGCCACACCCTAAATACATCAATGGGAGTGATGGCTCACCCCGTGAACGCTCCCCGCCCTGAAGGACGGGGTCTTCCCGCTTCGCTCTCTCCACTCCCAAAGATAAAAAAGCTCCGCTGGACGGGAGTTTCTCTGGCGCTCACAACCACCGGCGGAGATCAGAAAATCCCCTTGCACTCGGCCATGGAACTTCTGCCAGGCGCAGCAAAGACTTCTATGAGGATCCGCTCTGGCTGAGCAGAGCTCTGAGCTTCTGTATCCGCTCCATGGCCCTGTTAGCCTCCTTGAGCTTCTCCTCCTCGTAGTACTTCAGTATCTCCTCTATCGATGCTCTGAGCCTGTAGACCTTCACCGGCCTGCCGGTGCCATCGTTCCTCCGCACGCTCTCCTCTATCCAGTTGTGCTTCCTCAGGGTTCGCAGGGCTATGCTCACTTCTGGCTGCCGCAGATCAGATCCCCTCTCGATGTCTCGAGACGTGGCCTCCTCCACGTTTGCCAGGTAAGCAAGCATGTTCGAGACCTTTCTGGGAACCCCCAAGCTCCGAAGGATCTCGACCACCTGCATATCCCTAGAGTCGAACTTCATTACATAGGACTCCTTCATGCTACTCCCTCAAGATTGTTCCCTTCAGGATGTAAAGTGGACTTTATACTATAAATAGTTTATTTCTGTTAAATAATTCTAATCAATCTTTTTACTTTGGCACATGATATTAATAGTAAACAACATATGCGCAGTCTCTTGAGAATGAATTTGAGGGCTCTCAGGAATCCACAACATAAGAGCAAATCTCAGCATGTCTGCAGAGGGTTCTGATACCATGAGACGCAACCGCATGCGACGATTCCGAGGAGCACCTATGCATGCGCATTGTCTGGGCATCTCACACCTTCCCGATGAGGCATGGAAGCATGATCTATCTGCGATCAGCCAGTGAAAACATGTTCTCGATCTGCTGGACGCTGCTGTGTTGAATAATTAAGAGCTTTAAGGTCGATAGCTATTGATTTTTACTAGGGTTGCAATTCGTATGAATCCAGCCTATGCTATCGGATTCTCAAACATTATTCAACACAGCACTGGACGCGGCAGTTATATAAGATGCTGATGAGAGTGTGAGTGTGATGGCAACGTCTAAAACACTGCCTCCGATCCCATTTCTGCTGCTGGTACTTATCCTGCTTTTAGTGCCATCAAATGGTGTGGAGCGGGTCCGCGTCTCGGGATCCACCACCGTCATGCCCCTCGCAGAGCTCTGCGCTGAGGAGTTCAATTTCGTGCGCAGTGAGTACATGGTCACAGTCACAGCCGGCGGGTCCGGCGTGGGGATAATCGACGCTGCCGAGGGAAGAGCGGATATAGCCATGTGCTCGAGGGAGATAAAACCCTCGGAAAGGGCGCTTTATGAGAGGCCAGATCGCAGATTCAGGGAGATACTGATCGGCTACGATGCGATAGTGATAGTCGTGAGCCCGCAGATATACAACAGCGGTGTCAGGGCCCTCACAGCGACAGAGGTCAGAAGGATATATTCTGGGGAGATAAGAAACTGGAAGTCGGTCGGAGGGCCTGATAGAGAGATCATGGTGGTGGGAAGAAAGGCGGGTTCAGGCACCAGAGACACATTCAATGAGATCATCATGGGATCCGCGGCTGCTGAGACCCCGGGCGTGAGCATCGAGGCCATGGACAGCTCAGAGGTCAAGACCGCGATACTCGGGAGCGACAGGGCCATAGGCTACCTGGGATACAGCTATGTGAAGGCTGGAGGAGTGATGCCGATCGCGCTGGATGGTGTTCATCCAACGATTGATAACATAAGGAGCGGGAACTACACGCTCGCGAGGAAGCTGTACTTCTACACATTCGGCGAGCCTACCGCCGGAGCAAAAGCATTCATAGACTTCGTTCTGGGGCCAGAGGGTCGAAGGATAGCGGAGATGCACGGGTTCATACCGCCATGATGTGAGAGATCATTTGCGTAATGCGAGCAGCTCACGTAAAGATTGGTCATGAGCGTTCCCACGGGCACATTTGCGGGTGGATTAAGTACGAAAAGGATCGTAAGATGATGCCATAATGCTCTGAGGTGTTTGCTTGGCGAGATTTGGCGTGCACATATCGATAGCTGGTGGCCTGCATCTCTCTGTGGGAAGGGCGATCGAGCTGGGCTGTGATACGTATCAGATATTCACATCGAATCCGAGAGGCTGGAGATCGAAGCAGCTCTCAGATAATGTCATAGAGGCGTTTAAAAGCAAGCTCAGCGGCTCAGGGATATGGCCGGTTGTGGGCCACATGCCATATCTCCCAAACCTGGCCTCCCCCAGGGAGAACGTTTACTCCAGATCTGTACAGGCGCTGAAGGATGAACTGATGAGATGCAGCGCCCTGGGCATCCCGTATCTGGTAACGCACATGGGAAGCCACCTGGGATCCGGCAGAGATAGCGGCATATCCCGCATAGTCGGCGCGATCGAAGCTGCGCATTCTCATTCAGGTGGCACGAAGATCCTGCTGGAGACCACGTCAGGATCGAGGAACAGCGTCGGTGGGAGGTTCGAGGATCTCGCAGACGTCAGGGAGAGGGTGGGATCGGATCTTCTCGGCATCTGCCTCGACACATGCCACATATTCGCTGCCGGATACGATCTGAGGGATGAGGCGAGCCTGGATGAAACCCTGAGGGCATTCGACAGCACCGTTGGGCTGGGGAACCTCATGCTGATACATCTGAACGATTCTGTGGGTGATCTCGGATCCGGCCTGGACAGGCACGAGCATATCGGCATGGGCAAGATAGGACTGGACGGGTTCGCAGCGGTGATAAACGATCGCCGTCTCAGAGAGCTGCCCATGATAATGGAGACGCCTGTCGATGATAGGAGGGACGACCGCGGAAACCTTGAGGTTGTCCGCGGGCTCAGCCGAAGAGGGCCCTCATGACCAGCATCATCGCGTCCCTTGAGACCGGCTTCACAAGGTAGGTGCTCGCTCCAAGGTCGTAGCTCTTCTGTATGTCAGAATCCGCGTTGGAGCATGTCAGCATCACTACAGGTATCTTGGAGAAACGCGCGTCGCCCTTGATGCTCTTCAGCACAGCCATGCCGCCCATGTCCGGCAGGTTGATGTCGAGAAGAATGAGATCTGGGAGGTGCTCTCCTGCTCTGAACATCTCCTCAAGGATACGCAGAGCCTCCACACCGTCACCTGTGATCTGCATGTCGCCATCAAGGCCGCTCCTTCTCAGAACCTTTCTTGTGAGAAAGACGTCCTCTGGGTTGTCCTCCACAAGGAGTATCCTGAGCTTTCTCGTATCTTCAACCATAATGCAAGCACTTCTTGAGTCCATACTGCACCTGAGCTTTCTGAATCTTTTTAGCAGGCTCTTGGTCCTATATCTCAGGGTTTATCTAGTTTTCTCTGGACATCTCCACGGGAGAGAAGGACCACCCTGCTGAGGCTCACCTGGTCTTCCAGGGAGTATCCGATGGATTCGGAGAGCTCTGATGCGAAGCTCACGACCTCCTCATGTGACGGCATAGCATCTCTCGATAACCTGTATCTTGATCTGCCGAGATGCATGTACGCCTTGATCTCTATGAAGTCCGGCTCTGCATCGGCCAGAAGCCGGGCGTATGACTCGGGAGCAAACATGTTCACGCCCCTTACGAGCGTGATCCTGACAACGGTCCTGCACCTCAGATCGCGCATCAGGTCCAGGCTTTCCAGGATGCTATCCCAATATCTTCCAGAGGAGACCTTTCTGTAGGTCTCCTCATCCGGGGCGTTCAGGCTGATGTAGAGCTGCGTCGGCTCCACATCGTTCAGAGCATCCGGATTCGTGCCGTTCGTCACCAGGAAGGATGTCATCCCTCTCGCGGTTATCGCCTCGATCAGACCTCTGAGATGCGGATAGAATGTTGGCTCTCCCATGAGCGATATCGCCACATGTCTTGGCGTTGAGGCCTCCTGAAGCCTCGCGCGGTCGACGACATCTGAGCCCCAGTAACCAGACAGGATCCTCCTCTGCTCTCTTAGCACTAGCTCCAGGAGTGCATCCGGATCGGTCCACTTCTCAGGTAGCGGGAACGCCTCGTCCACAGGACGCCAGCAGTGGAGGCAGAGATGATTGCAGTGGAGCGTCGGGGTCATCTGCACGCACCGGTGGCTCTCTATGCCGTAGAAGTGATGCTTGTAGCACTGCTCTCCCCCTCTCAGGCTTCTCTTCAGCCAGAGGCAGGGCTTCGCAGCGCCCTCCCCAACAAGATGGTACCCCTGTTGCTCAAGCACTGCAGGATCCATATTCGCCTCCGTCGGCTTGCGCATATCTGTGCAGGACCGTCTTGCTATTCTGCTTCTATGTAATCCTATCTGAAACTCTCTACTGGACGTTCGCCCCACTCCTCAGATACAAGCTCTATCGCATGAGCTCTCACCTCAGAGGGGTCGCGAGGCATGCGTGCCACGCCGCTATCAATTGCGGCCGCGGCCACTGCCTCTGCCACCGCAGGAACAACCCTTCTATCCAGCGGGGATGGAATTACGCAATCCTCTCGGACAGGATCGACCAGAGATGCTATCGCCTGAGCAGCTGCTTTCTTCATGCTCTCGTTTATGTCGCTGGCCCTGACATCGAGCGCGCCGCGGAACATCCCCGGGAAACCCAGAGCGTTGTTCACCTGGTTGGGATAGTCTGACCTTCCGGTGGCAACGACCCTCGCGCCAGCCATCCTCGCCTCATCCGGCATTATCTCAGGCACTGGATTAGCCATCGCAAACACTACCGGATCCACGGCCATCCCCTCGACCATATCCCTGCTGACTATTCCGCCGACAGAGAGCCCTATGAAGACATCCGCGCCTCTCATCGCATCTCTCAGAGAGCCGGTCATTCCCTCAGGATTCGTGAGTTCGGCCAGCATTCTCTTGATCGGGCTCAGGTCCCCACGATCCCTGTGGATTATGCCCCTCCTATCGCATACCCTGATATCCCTCACCCCGAAGTCCAGGAGAAATCTCGTAACCGCAACTCCTGCTGCTCCGGCGCCTGATACAGCGACCGATATCTCCTCGAAGCTCTTGCCGACCAGCTTCAGCGCGTTTATCAGAGCAGCGACCACAACAACCGCGGTTCCATGCTGGTCGTCGTGAAATACGGGAATGTCCAGCCTCTTCTTGAGTGCCTCCTCTATCTCGAAGCATCTGGGCGCGCTGATATCCTCCAGGTTGATCCCGCCGAAGACCGGCGAGATCCTGACCACGGTCTCCACGATCTCAGCTGGATCCTTGGTGCTCAGAGCTATCGGAAAAGCATCAATCCCCGCAAGCCTCTTGAATAGAAGCGCCTTGCCCTCCATGACTGGTATCGCCGCCAGTGGACCTATGTCACCGAGGCCCAGAACCGCGGTGCCGTCTGTGACGACTGCAACCATGTTTCCCTTCGATGTGTAAATATACACATCATCCGGGTTCCTGCTTATCGCGAGGGACGGCTCTGCAACACCGGGTGTGTAGGCCAGGCTGAGATCTCCAGCATTCTTTAAAGCAACCCTGCTGCAGATGGCTATCTTGCCCATCCTGTGGTACCTGAGAGCATCATCTTTAAGCGACATCGCTGTGCATCTGGGTGTATTTGAGATAAATATTGCTGTGGATTATGACCGTGCTGGGCATGTGTCGGTTCACAAAACTGTTCTCAGCTTCAGATGGATCGAGTCGAACCATAAGTGCTCGAAGCATTCCAGCGGCGATATCTTTAGGATTGTATATGAATTTTCGATATGCAAGGCAATCTCCTCTCTGAGAGTCTCCGCTGCCATCTGCACCCCACCTTATACTTACAGTATAATGCTGAAATGTGTCCGTCATTGAGACATCTCGCCGCAGGGCAAAGACTATATCAGCATTGAGCTCAGAGTCTGATGCATGATCGGCAGGCAGACCCAGGTCGTGGACTGCAGGGAGAGCATGGGGCTGGCCAAGGGCGGTGGGCTCGCACAGAGAGGCACACTCTCAGAGGCGGCGAGGCCGGACGTTATAGCGATCGCGATGTCTCCGGGAAGGAGGCACATCACAAAACCGGTCTGCGAGATAACCTACGGTCTCAGAAGGGAGGGCATACAGACGAGCGTTCTTGTCCTGGAGGCCGGGACAGGCGTTCCGGAGTCCTTCCCCCAGGCATCGAGGGGCTACGGTCCAACATTCGGTTTGACCCCGAAGGAGATCGAGCAGATAGAGAGGCACAAGATCGCCGTGATACACCTCGGCAACGTGAAGTCGCATGTCATCTACAAGACGAGAGACATCCTCGCGTTTGTGGATATCCCCGCTGTCGTCGTATCCCAGTGCCCAGTGGACTTCGAGGACTTCGCAAAGGAGGGTGTGAAGACGCGGGTCGTCATGCCACCGAAGAGCAAGCAGGTCACAAGGGGTACTGTTGTGGATATCGTCACAGGAGTGACAAGAGGGGCGACATGTGGCAGGAGCAAGCTCAACACCCTTGCTAAGGTCCTGAACAGGCATCTCGCTGAAATGGGTTCAAAGAGAACCGAGTGATCCTGCTTGAAGTACGTGGTGCTTCTCGGTGATGGAATGGCCGACTGGCCGCTGGAGGCTCTGGGCAGCAGGACGCCCCTCCAGGCCGCGCACAAGCCGAACATGGATTCCATCGCCCGCATCGGGAGATGCGGTCTCGCCAGGACGGTGCCTGAGGGCATGACCCCTGGTAGCGATGTGGCAAACCTCTCCATAATGGGATACGATCCGAGGAGGTATTACACAGGCCGTGCCCCTCTCGAGGCTGCTGCCATGCGGATACCTCTCGGGGAGAACGAGATCGCGTTCAGATGCAATTTCGTCACCGTGACGAATGGCATAATGGACGACTACAGCGCCGGTCATATTACATCTGAGGAGGGCGCTGAGATAGCGAGATCCCTGAAGGAGGTTGTACCGGGCGGGAGGATATATCCTGGAGTGAGCTACAGGAACATCGTCGTTTTAACGACATGCAGGGATGCGGTTTGCACGCCACCACATGATATAATGGGCAGACCGATATCAGATCATCTCCCCAGAGGGGATGATGCGCACATTCTCATAGATATAATGGAGAGAGCCAAGCCGCTGCTCGATAACCATCCTGTAAATCGCAGGCGTGTGAGCATGGGTTTGAAGCCCGCAAACATGATCTGGCTCTGGGGGCAGGGGCCTGCTCCATCGATGCCCAGGTTTCATGACATCTACGGGTTGAGGGGCGCGGTGATCTCAGCGGTCGATCTCCTGAAAGGGCTGGGCGTCTACGCTGGCTGGCGCGTGATCGATGTTCCGGGGGCGACGGGCACGATCGATACTAACTACGCTGGCAAGGTCGAGGCAGCGCTAAAAGCGCTTGTGTCGGTGGACATGGTATATCTCCATATAGAAGCGCCGGACGAGGCCGCACACTCAGGGGATGTGGAACAGAAGATAAGAGCGATAGAGCTCTTCGATGAGAGGGTGGTTGGCCCGATGATCAGTGGCCTGAAGAGTTCTGGAGAGGCGTGGCGTGTGCTCCTTCTCCCGGATCATCCCACGCCCATAAAGATAAGGACACACTCCACAGACCCGGTGCCATTCGCGATAGCTGGGTCCGGAATAGATGCGGATTCTGTCGATGCGTTCGACGAGATCTCAGCGTCGAGGGGAAGCTATGGGGGTGTCGAGGGCACTGACCTCATCAGGCTGCTCATCGCGGGATGATCTGCAGCTCTACCTCAAGAGGCAGATCGAGATGAGAGGGCTCAGATGCTGCCTGAGAAGGAGGGCATCCCTCGGAACAGGCGCGTCTAAACTATTTATATAGGATATCCTTATACATGATGTAGGCTGATGGACGATATGGAGCTGCTCAGCAAATTAAAAATGATTGAGGTGATAGGCTGCATCAGAAAGATGTTGATGAGGCTGTTGTAACGAGGGTCAGGGTCCCTCGCAAGCAGAACAGGGAGGTATTCGGGTACGTGGAGAGCCTTCTGGGCTCAAACCGTATCAAGGTAAGGTGCATGGACGGCCAGACGAGGATCGCCAGGATCCCGGGAAAGATGAAGAAGCGGATATGGATCCGCGAGGGCGATGTCGTAATAGTGGTCCCGTGGGAGTTTCAGGACGACAAGGCAGACGTGATATGGAGATACACCGGACCTCAGGTCGACTGGCTTGAGCGCAAGGGATATCTCAAATCAACCCCATGAAGCGAAGGAAAGAGGAGGAGCTCGACGCGCGTATCGATCTCTTCCGCAGACGCATCAAGGATGCAAACGATTTGAAGGTAAGGGATGACGTTTTTGATACGCGCACCCTTATGAACCTCTACTACCTATCAAAGAAGGGCTACGTCGAGGCCCTTGGGGGCTCGATCAGCCGTGGGAAGGAGGCAAACATATTCCACGCGCTCGGCCGGGGAGGCAAGCACCTCGCCCTGAAGATCTACAGGGTCGCTACAAGCGACTTCAAGGCGATGCAGGACTACATCCTGGGGGATCCGAGGTTCAGAAGCGTGAAGGGCAACAAGCGCAGCCTTGTGAACGCCTGGACCAGGAAGGAGTACAGGAACCTGCTCAGGGCAGAGGAGGTCGGCGTGCGTGTCCCGCACCCATACACTGTCAGGGAGAACATCCTGGTCATGGATCTCGTCGGCACCGACGGAGTTGCGGCGCCCCTTCTCAGAGAGGTGGAGCTTGAGAAAGAGGAGGCGGAGCGCGTCTACAGGAGGATCGCGGATTACGTTGTCCTCCTCCACAACCGCGCGGGGCTCGTCCATGCGGATCTGAGCGAGTTCAACATACTCTATGATGGGGAGCCTGTGGTGATAGACATGGGCCAGGCTGTGACGCTCGACCACCCGAACTCGATGGAGTTTCTCAAAAGGGATATATCCAATCTGGTGAGATTCTTCAGGGAGCGTTACGGCGTAGGATCTGAGGATGAGATCTGGAGCAGGATAGAATCAGAGAATGAAGATACAGATAGAGGTTCTTAGATGAATATAAAGATCCCCAGCGACAGGATCGGCGCAGTGATAGGCCCGAACGGAGAGACGAAGAGATACCTGGAGGAGAGGTGCAAGATATCGCTTGATATAGACAGCGAGAGCGGTGTTGTCACCGTGACCTCTCAGGGGGATGCTCTGGACGCCATGAAGGCCATGGATGTCCTCAGGGCAATAGCGAGGGGTTTCTCGCCAGAGCGGGCATTTGCACTGCTGGATGATGACATGCTCATGCTCGATGTTCTGGATCTCTCGAGCCTGGCCGCGACTAAGAACGACATGATCCGGATAAAGGGCAGGATCATAGGCAAGGAGGGCAAGACCAGGGAACTGATGGAAAGCCTGACAGGGGCCAGGATCTCCGTCTACGGAAAGACGGTCTCCATCATCGGGTACCCTGAGCAGATAAAGGTCGTGCGCTCTGCGCTCGAGATGCTGATCGATGGTGCGCCCCACGGCAACGTTTACAGCTTCCTTGAGAGGAAGCGGAGAGATCTCCTGGAGATGGAGCTCTGAAATGGATTTCAGCAGCGAGCAGTGGCTCATTCTGATCGTGCTGGCTCTGGGGCTGCTCTCTCTCCTGGGAACAGCTCTCGGCGGTGAGAGGGGGATCAGCAGCTGGGGGCCTGTGATATTCGTGAGAACGACCAGGGGTCTCGGCCTGCTCGACAGGCTTGCAGGTGCGAGGCGTTTCTGGCGTTTAACAACGACACTCTGCATGCCTCTCGTCCTTGCGGGAATGGTCTATTTTATGCTCCTGCTGCTTCTGATGGTCTATGTGATGTGGAGGGCGCCACCAGAGCCAGGGAGCTACAGCTCCCCGCGGAACGTTCTGCTCATACCCGGAGTCAATCAGTACATACCGCTCGTCTGGGGATGGGTTGCTCTCTCCGTCACGATAGTGGTTCATGAGCTCTCACATGGAATCATGTGCAGGGTCGAGGGGATACGGGTAAAATCGATGGGCGCGATATTTCTGCTCTTCCCGATAGGCGCCTTCGTCGAGCCGGATGATTCCGAGCTCTTCGGGGACGATAAGAATCCCCCAAAAGCGACACGACATGCGAGGATGAGAATACTATCCGCCGGCGTCATCGCGAATTTTCTGGTAGCTGCTCTGGCGCTGTCTCTCTTCTTCGGACCCGTCATAAACGCGTTATCTCCAGTCGACAGGGTCGTCGTTGTGAGCGTCGAACCTGAAAGCAGCCCCGCAGGCGATCTCCGCGCGGGAATGGTTGTATCAGGCGCAAGCAGCCTTGAGGAGATTTACAGGATCGCGTCAGAGGGCAGATCCCTGGAGCTTTTCGATGACACCTACAGAACAACGATCTCCGGAGAGCCGGTTCTGGGGGTGCTCGTAGTTGACACATTTGACGTATCGCCGGCGAAGGACGCCGGAATGCCAGATGAGTTCGTGATCACAGAGATAAATGGTACCAGAATCGAATCTCTCGAGAGCTTCAGGGATTACATGAACTCCACATCTCCTGGACAGGTTTTGAAAATAAACACAACAAGGGGATCGTACAGCGTGAAGCTCGCACCAAAGGGCGATGGGACCGGCATGATAGGGGTTGCGATCTCTGGCACAGCGCTCTACATCGATGGAGTTATCCTTCAGGAGTTCCAGGCGGAGAGGTTCCTGTCGCTCATGAGATCGATCCCCTCAAGCGGGTTGAGGGGTTTCAACACGCTCATGGGATTGCCGTTTGCGGGCATTGGGGGATTCACATCAGATGGCTTCCAGGGCTTCAGCGGATCGATGCTGTATCTCTTCGAGCCGGCCGGCTGGGCAGAGCCACTGGGTGATAAAATATTCTGGATCGCCAATCTCCTGCTCTGGATAGGCTGGATCAACATGTACGCGGGGCTCTTCAACTGCCTGCCGACGATACCGCTCGACGGAGGCCACATAGTCCGCGACATGATCCGTACGCTCCTCGACAGGGTGATGAGCGAGAGGAGAGCCGAGCGGTTCACAAGAGGCATCGTGGCCGCGCTATCATGGCTCGTGATATCCTCACTGATCTTCACCGTTCTCGGTCCGTACCTAGCTCACGGGATACCGCTCTGAGAGCAGGCGGGCCACAGCAAACGCGGGAAATACATCTGACAATCTTTCAGTGTATATCTCCGAGAGGCGGATGCACTCAAGACCTGCGCGCTCGCATGCCGCCTCAACAATGAACTCGCCCACGCCGGCTGCAACAACCCTCCTGATTTTATGCCTCTCAGCTATTCTGGATATACCATTGAATATGATCGAGATCTGCCGGGATTTCGCCTGCGCTGCGATCGAGAGCGCCCCATCCTCCCCGAGCTCATCCAGATCCGAGCAGACGGTCCTCGCGAGTCTTCTGAGAGCTCCCTCACGGCTCTTCGGCCCGCCGTCCGGAGTCTCGCATGAATATGCATCCGGTTCTATATCACCCAGCGCTAGGTACGCATCTGCTGTAATTGAGAAGAGCTCGGATGAGAGCGGTGCGGAGCCCTCGGATAGATCGACGCACGGGAGCAACGCTGCGAGGTTTGTGCGCAGCACCCCTGTGTATATCAGCTCACCGCGCATCAGCCTCTTCAGATCAGTATAGCCAAAGAGCAACCGGTCCACCACAGGTACGATATCAGTGGTTGTCGAACCCATGTCAACTAAGATGCATTCCCCTATATCTCTGAGCAGTAGACTGACGGATGCGGACCAGTTTGCAGCAGCTAGATCCATGGCGATCTCTCTTGAAACGCTCTCATGAAATCCGCTCAGACCCCAGAAGTGGACCGGGCACTCAAACGCCCTTTCGACCTCAGACGCTATGAATATCACCCCCTCTCTCCTGCTCTCAAAGCAGTCCGCCAGCTCGCCGGTCATTACCACGCCCACCGCATCAGGCTTCAATCTGGAGTTCAGGCCAGCAAGATGCTCACCAAGCGGGCATCTCTTCCAGAGGGGGAGGTACCTGATCTCCGCAAACCGTCCATCTGAGCTCGCCGCCTTTGTGTTCGCCCCGCCAATATCGACTCCGAGAATCACACTTCTGCAGGCATATCCTTACCATAAAAGCTTTAGGTATGAAGCCCATGGAGTTTCCGGAGATTCATCATGGCTGCTAAGGAGATGTACCCTGAGCCCACCTTTCTGGAATGCGGGTTCGCCGATCTGGATTACAGTGTAGTCCAGCGGGGGATCTGCTGTCTGTGCGGCACCTGTATAGCCCTCTGTCCCAGGATCGGGCAGCAGAATCGAAAGCCAACACTTATGGAGTACGATCCCCTCTGTGGTTTATGCTATGCATACTGCCCGAGAAGCTTCTTCGAGATGCCGTTCTTTGAGAGGAAGCTCTTCGGGAGATCCAGGGGGTCTGACGAAGCCCTGGGGGTATACCGGAGCGCGATGGCCGCCAGGGCAACGCCAGTTCGCGGCAAGGTTCAGGATGGCGGGGTTGTAACCGCCCTTCTTGTCCACGCGCTCGAGACCGGCGTGATCGACTGCGCAGTTGTTACCGATAGGAACTCGAGGTGGCAGACGATACCCAAAGTCGCAACCACGCCGGAGGAGATTATTGCAGCTGCAGGCACCAAGTACACCATAACCCCGAGTGTTGTCGGCGTTCAGATGGCCATAGACAAGGGCTTCACAAAGATCGGGTTCACGGGGACGCCCTGTCAGATACAGGCGCTTCGCAAGGCCCAGCTTCTTGAGGAGCCATACCAGTTCGGCCAGGATAAGATCTCCCTCCTGATCGGTCTCTTCTGCATGGAGAACTTCGATTACCAGAGGCTCATGACCGGTCTGGTGAAGGAGAAGATGAATCTGCAGCCCACAGATATCGAGAGGTTTGAGATACAGAGAGGCATGTTCAGGGTCATCTCAAAGGAGGGCGTGAAGGAGGTGCCCCTCCAGGAGACTGATGAGTTCACATGGGCTGGATGCGGTCCGTGCTTCGACTTCACAGCCGAGCTTGCGGATGTCTCTGTGGGCAGCGTTGGATCGCCGGGCGGATGGTCCACGGTGCTCGTGAGGACCGATGCAGGTGAGAAGATCTACAGATCCGCGCTCGCCGCAGGCGTGATCGAGGAGAAGGCGCTGACGGATAAAGGCATGGCTCTCATGAAGAGACTTGCATCCGAAAAGGTCTCCAGATTCGAGGATTATGCATCCAGATGCAAACTGAATATAAAGAGGATCTGAGAGTCTCTGGCAGGCCGTTGCGAAAATAGTAATGGGTTGATGGGAAGATCGTATGCTTTCGATAGGGCTTGCTGGAAAGCCGAACGCCGGGAAATCGACGTTCTTCAAGGCTGCCACTCTGGCGGATGTCGAGATAGCGAACTATCCGTTCACAACCATCGATGCCAACCACGGCGTCTCGTACGTGAGGGTGAGGTGCCCATGTGTCGATCTAGGCATCGAGGGCGGATGCGGCAGATGCATCAATGGGAGCAGATTCGTGCCGGTGGAGCTCATAGACGTCGCAGGGCTGGTCCCGGATGCTCATCTCGGGAGGGGTCTCGGAAATGAGTTTCTTGACAGCCTCCGCCTGGCAGAGGCCGTGATCCACGTGCTCGACGCATCAGGATCCACAGATGCGGAGGGAAATCCCGTCGGCGTCGGAAACTACGATCCTCTGAGGGATGTGGAGTTTCTCAAGCACGAGATAAGCATGTGGCTCTTCGGGATCCTGGAGAGGAACTGGGCAAAGCTGATGCGCCAGTACACCTCGGAGAAGGCGAAGCCGGAGCAGATCATATACGAGCAGCTCGGTGGCGCTGGCGTATCCGATAAGGATGTGCGATGGGCCCTCTCCCGCATGGACTCAGATCCCGCGAGCTGGAGCAAGGATGATCTCAAGAGATTCGCGGAGCTTCTAAGGCAGTCCAGCAAGCCGATGATCATAGCGGCGAACAAGATCGATCTCGCGCCCAGGGAGAACATCCGGAGGCTCATGGAGCTCGATGATATCGTCGTGCCTGTGAGCGGTGCTGCGGAGATCGCCCTCCGGATGGCCGATAAGGCAGGCGTTATAAGATACCTGCCAGGTGATCCCGATTTTGAGATCGTGGGCGAGCTGACCACGGCTCAAAAGGCCGGCCTGGAAAAGATAAGAGCTCTCCTCAAGGAGTTTGGTTCCACAGGAGTGCAGGAGTGCATCAACCGCGCTGTCTTCGATCTCCTCGACTACATAACAGTCTACCCGGTGGAGGACGAGAACAAGTTCACCGACAGAAACGGGGTGGTCCTGCCGGATGCGTACCTGATGAAGAGAGGATCCACAGCGCGCGATCTCGCGTACAGAGTCCACACAGACCTGGGTGAGAGCTTCCTATTCGCGATAGATGCACGCAGGAAGCTGCGTGTCGGGGAGAAGTACGAGCTCAAGGACGGGGATGTTATAAAAATAGTGGCGACCAAATGACCCCAATTCGGTTCGGGTGATCAGCAATTAGGCAGGAATCCTTTAGGCGATCAGTGCCAGGGGCAGGGCTGGTGCTGCACTAACTCATCATGCGTCTTTGGCTTCAACAGCAGATGAGGAAAATCTGGACATGCTGCTCAGAGGATCTAGGCTGGGAGATATCTCCGGGGAGGTGCTGGATTTCATCTCCTCCAGGGATGCGGATTTGTGGATAGCAGAGGCTGACGTTCTTGTGGACATGGCGCACCTCCTGATGCTTCACGAGAGGGGGCTGATACCGCGGGAGGACTGCGCCAGGATACTCACGGCGCTGAAGGAGCTGCTCGCAGAGGGTTTTGATCTCCTCGGCGAGGGAGAGGATATACATGAGGCGATCGAGGCCTATGTAATAGAGCGCGTGGGGCCGGCCGGCGGCAGGATGCACACAGCGCGATCCAGGAACGATGAGGTGGCCACATGCATCCGAATCGCTCTGAGAGAGCAGATGCTCGGCATCATGGAAGAGCTCATCCAGATGATAGATGCGCTGGTACGGATCGCAGATGAGACCCGGGAGCGCATCATCCCCGGGTACACGCACCTGCAGCACGCTCAGCCCACGACCCTCGCACATCATCTTCTTGCGCATGCAGACGCTCTGATGAGAGATCTCGAGAGGTTTGAGGACGCATACGACAGGGTCAACCTCAGCCCTCTGGGAGCAGCTGCATTTGCATCCACCGGATTCAATATTGACAGATACATGACATGCGAGCTCCTCGGGTTCTCCGGGATTGTGGAGAACAGCATGGATGCCGTGTCAAGCAGAGACTTCGCTCTTGAGGTCCTATCAGACACATCGTTACTGATGATCAACCTGAGCAGGATCGCAGAGGAGATCATACTCTGGTCGACCTCGGAGTTCGGATATTTGGAGGTGAACGACCTCTTCGCCTCGACGAGCTCGATAATGCCGCAGAAGAAGAATCCAGATACGGCTGAGCTTGTAAGGGCGAAGAGCGGAACTGCCATCGGATCTCTTGTGGGCGCGCTGAGCATATGCAAGGCTCTCCCGATGAGCTACAACAGGGATCTGCAGGAGCTCACGCCGCACTTATGGCGCGGGATTGGAGCTGCGAGAGCATCGCTGAGGGTAATGAAGGGATGTGTATCAACGCTCAGGTTCAACTTTGAGAGGCTCGAGAGATCATCCACAGAGGGATTCACGACAGCCACCGAGCTTGCGGATTCCATGGTTAGAATCACAGGGATGCCCTTCAGAACAGCCCACCAGATTGTGGGCAGGCTTGCACGCCTTTCAGGGAAACCCAGCCTCGAGGACCTCGACAGGATAGCCCTGGAGGTGGCAGACCTTCGGCCGAGCCTCATGGGGTTCACTGCTGAAGATCTCGAGCGCGCCCTCGATGCGAAGAAGAACATCTCGATGCGCGCCAGGCCAGGCGGTCCTGCGCCTGAGGAGGTCTCAAGGATGCTGGATGCCAGGAAAAAATACCTGGAATCAGCCTCATCCAGGCTCGCAGAGAGGCGCTCAAGGGTCGAGTCTGCGATAAGTCACCTGATGGAGATCGTCGATCTCACAGTGAAGTCTTCCTGAAGAGGCTTTCCGCCTGCTGCGATCCCTGGAAATCTCAAATCACTGCTCTATCGCCGCCAAATGGGAGAACAATTTGATAATCAGCGCGCTCAAGACTTGCATCAACGTAAGGGAGCATTTTCCGCATCGCTACTGCTACTTCTTCTCATGCACCTCGCACGTTCCGATCTGGCAGGCCCTGCATACCTCCCTCTTCTCGTCCAGCTCGCGTGTGGCGGTTGCGAGCACGCTCGCATTGACCAGATTCGCCGCCAGGAACATCGCAGCAGCTATCTCCTCATCGCTTACCCCCATACGTGATGCAACTCGAATATGCATCTCCAGGCAGTGGCTGCATCTTATGGCAGCGCTGACAGCGATGGATATCAGCTCGATCGTCTTCATGTCGAGCTTCGAGCTGCGCACGATCGCGTTGTTGTGAAGAACCTTTGTCACGAGGAGCTCAGGGCTGTCCTTCATGAAGTGAAATATGTAGGGCACCTCTCCGTAGATCTTCTCGATCGTCTTTATCATATCCTCAGCAGATCTCTCCACGCCCTTCTCAAGTATGCCCTTCAGTTCGTCCTCAAGCATGCTCTCAAAACACCATCCCTGTCTCAGATTCAGGAAGAATCCTGACGAGCGTGTAGTTCTTCATCCTGGAGGGCAGTATTTTCGCGATCTCTTTTAGCGTAACCCCCTCGTCGAACCTCACATCTCCTATAGCCTCGTGGTACTCATCGTATGGAAGCTTTATCCTGCATCCCGTCAGGTTCAGAGCGATCGGCAGCGGGGAGTACGATCTCTCGATATCAGGAACCTGCTCGCGAACCACGTCCATGACTCTTGGTGGAGATGTCGTCAGCGGATCCTTCTCGATATCAGCGCGCATCTTGTCAAGAGCTCTGCCCACAGCAGCTACAATCCTGTCCAGATTTCCAATTTCGTTCGCCTTCTTGGATCTGTGAGCTATCCTCCCCACAGAGGAGACATACTCGAATGCGTACGGCATCTCTCCCTTGGGTATCTCAGGCCCGCCTGTGACTACCACAGGGATGTTTATGCCCTTGTACAGCTCCTCCTTCTTGATTATGCATTTTGCGAAGTTCCCGAAGAGAAATACAGCCACATCATGCTCGTTTATAAGGGCAGTCTCATATTCGTTTATCTGGGCTATCTCGCGCCCGACACCCCGTGCCAGGCCGATCATGTTGGTCTTCGAGCCGTTCCGCCTCAGGTACTCAGCGATATCACACGCTGTGTGCGGGAGATGGTGTATCGCCAGGGTCGGGGTCACAACCGCGACCTCTGTTCCGGCAAGCGGAGCGCGGGTCAGCTCTCCTCGCAGCTCCTTTGTGAGATCCTCCAGGATCTTGAGATCCTCAGCCGGCACGAGCAGGAGCAGGATCACCTCGCTCTGCGTCACGTTCTTCTGGAGCAGGTAACCGCCGAGATCCTCGACAAGCTCTATGACCAGGTCGTGCTTGTAGACGCCGCCGGTAAACATCACAGGTTCAAGCATTCTCCATACCCCTGATCTTCTCCCTGACCTCCTCGATCAGCTCCGGTGTTATCGTCTCCTCAGAGGCGATGAAGAGGAAGGAGTCCTCGGTCATCTCGTTCCTTCTGTTTCTGAACCCCTCGGGCGCTATTCTTATCAGAGCATCGGTGAGGTCCCTCCTGAACTCAGCGTCCACATCAGTCACAATCAGATCAGCCGGGCTCACATCAGAAGATACCGTGAGAAGGTCCCTGTCCGGCTGCTCCACCCTGTCCCGCCCGTACTTCTCCCAGAGGACCTTGAGCATATCTGCGAGGTGCTCCTCCTCGTTCACCTTCACCTGGTAGCCCTCCTGGGTCTTGACCACATCAGCGACATCACCAACCCTGAGGGGGGGAAGTGAGCCGCGCAGCATGCCGTACACGGCAAAATATGGCTTCTCTATATCAACGTAAACGTAAAGCCTGCCTATGGACCTGACCAGGCCCAGGTCCTGGAGTATGTCGAGTATGATCTCGCGGTACTTCCTGGCGCCGAACTCCTCTCCTGGAGCCTCCACCTTGTAGACCTCGAGGGGATCCATATCAGACCTCCAGCAGCCCTGAGACGAGAAGAGCAGCGCCGACAGCTCCAATGTACTGGGCGTGGTCCGGCACGATGACCTTTATCCCCAGCAGTTCCTCCATCGCTCTGGGAAGCCCCTCGATGAGGGATGTCCCTCCGACCATGATCACAGGTTGTTTCACCTCGACCTCCTGGAGCTGCTGCTCGAAGACCTGCTCAGCGACGCTGTGGCATGCTGCCATCGCGACATCCTCAGGCCGCGCGCCCTTCGAGAGGCTGTTGACGAGGCTCTGTGTGCCGAAGACTATGCAGTAGCTGTTCATCGGCACGCTCTTGTATGATCCTTTCAGAGCGAGCTTGCCCAGCTCTGTTATGTTGACACCCAACCTTCTCGCGGTCAGCTCCAGGAACCTTCCGGATGCGCCCGCGCATATACCCCCCATCGTGAAGCTCCCGGGCACACCGTCCTGGACGGATATCGCCTTGTTGTCCATACCGCCTATGTCTATCACTGTGGCAGGGCCCTTCTGGGCGTTCGCGAGGAAGACAGCGCCCTTGGAGTTCACAGTGATCTCCTCCTGGACCAGCTTCGCATCGAAATGTTTGCCGATGAGGAATCTCCCGTATCCGGTGACGCCGATGCCCTGGATCTCCTCGCGTTTCACTCCAGACTCCTGGAGGGCCTGCTGGAATGCCTCCTCCGCGCTGTTTATGACCTCTGTCGTCGGCACCCAGCCACGGCCTATGATCTGGTTGTCGCGCATTATCACGGCCTTTGTGGTCGTAGAGCCGGAGTCTATACCGGCTGTGAGACCTGTCTGCCGCTCCCTGGCGAGCAGCCCCCTCATCCTGGCTGTTGTCACCAGAGCCTCCATTCTTGTTAGCAGGGTCTCTGCTGTTGTCCTCTCCGTGAACGAGTAGCTCAATACCGGGAGCCGCGAATGCTCGTGGATGTATCGCCTCACCTCTCCCCGAATTATGGCGCCCTCAGCGCATCTAAAACATGTCGCGACGAAAACAGCATCTGCCAGATCTGGATTCTGTACCAGCCTGGTCGCCCTGGCCATTATCAGGTTGAGGTCCCCACTCGGAACTGATACGCCGAAGCGCTTCTCCACATCCATCACATCCTCGAGTGAGACCTCTGGCGAGATCATCTTCGCGCCAACGATCTCAGCTGCCCTCTCAAGCTCCTTCTGGATGCCGCTGTACTCAGCGCCGCATGAAAGCTGGGCGATCCTGATCATTTGAGACCCTCCAGGAATACCCTGATCTCATGAACGAAGCGTCTGGCTTCTCCATCATCCCTCGGGTACTTGAGCTCTATGAACGGAATTCCCTTGATCTTGATCAGCAGCCTTGTGAGCTCGTTCGTCCTGGCACATCCGGTGCATCCCACAAGACAGTTGCTGTCCTCAACTATTATCGCGGCCTCAGCCTCATCTATCATCGGCCCTATCAGAGACATCCGTCCGCGAACTCCTGAGGGCACATCGACAGCTGCGTATTTCAGGCCCTTCTTCGGGTCCTCGGGTGTGATGTTCAGCGGAGGTGACTCCAGACTTGGCGTGTCTATCTTCTTCCTGATCTCGTTCGCCATCACCAGGGGTTTGTGCCCCATCCTCTCGACGAGATCCGCGAGTATCGTGCTTGTGGGGGGGTAGACAATGACTTTGACCATCAGGATTCCTCAGGCAAATTCATCCTTAATAATTTCTACAAGTCTCTCCATGCTCACGGGCATCTTCTCAGTGGCAGCCTCTGGCATAGGCGCGTTTTTGCTCTCAGCCTCAAGAGCTCTCGATATCATGGGGAGCATCTTCGACTCGCACTCAAGCATGAAGAAGCCAGGCCTCGGCCCGCCACCACGGTGCCCTCTGCATCTTCTGGGATCTCCCGGCGGGAACCCACGGTCCTTTATGAATATCCCGTTCGGATCCATGGCCCTTATCTCCCTGACGAGATCATTGATCTCGTCCTCCTCTCCGTTTATGATCACTCCGAAGCAGGTCTCTTTGACATGAACGTCGCGCTTCGATCCGTAGATGTGCATGGCGATGTCAGAGGGGAGTATATCAGACTCAGGAGATGTTATCACGTACTTTGTAACCCTCATCCTTTCTCCTCCATGACATAAACGATCTCCCCCTCATTCACATCCCTGAGTTTATCGAGATCGATGACTCTGCCGATGATGTTCGTGCCCTCGAACTTCTCCCCTGACGGCCCGTATCTCTTGTCCTCAACGAACTTCACTCCGATCAGCCCTGTCCTCTTGGCCGCCTGGTTCGTGACGCCTATAGACCCAGCTGGTACAGGCCCAGTCGGCTTGTTCTCCGGAAGCAGCTCCTTGTATCTGAGCGCATCTATAACCGGCTTGAAGAGAACCGTGTTCTCATAGACGAAGAAGACGGGGAGAGGCCCGACTGGGCGCTCCTTGAGCCCCACCACATGCCTGAAGTAGTCCAGGGTCTTCGGGGCCAGATCGTCATAGAGCTCTATTCTGACAAGCCTGGACGACGGTATGGCCTTCAGCGATACCTTGCCGGACTTCAGAACCTCCATCGTGGTCGTCGGGTTCTGCTCGATGACTACAGCATCATCTCCGGAGTATCCATCGAAAGATGGCTCAATCCCCCTGGCCCTGGCGAGCTCCATCGCCTCCTTGAGTGGGGTTCCCAGCACCATGAACCTCTCAGGCCTGACCTTTGCGGTGAGGCGCTGGCCGGCGGATGCAAGCTTGAGGAGGTCCAAACCCGCAGTGACCCTGCCAACGACAGAGTGGTTCGGATTTGATGTCCTGTCAGCCTTGTAGATGAATATGTGGCCAAGTCCACGTCCGCTGATCCTGACTGTAACCGCACCCTCCAGCCGCGGCTCCCTGTGCTCGAACTCTATCGGCTCGCCCTTGAGGACATGTGAGGAGACGTAGGAGCTCGAGACCGCATCCACCTTCAGAGCCCCGTCCTTCGTCGCTGCAAGGAAGAACTCCGCCCCCTTGGGGGCATCCTCGATGAGCTCCACCTCGAACCGCGAATAGATCTCCATTCCATCAGCTAGAGGAAACGACATTTCAGTTGTGACAAGCTTCTCAGTCAGATCCTCCCACTCGACGATCGGCTCCACCCTCAGTATCCTGTCATTCCTCTCCAGCCTGTCGAGGATGTTCTTCCCGCCGACGACCCTCGCGAAGACCCCTCTGTTGTCAGATGGCACACCATAGACCGCGGAATGCCTGCGCTTGATGAAGATCAGCTGCGACTTATCGCTCTCGAAGCCGCTGGCGCCGAGGAGCACGTCAAACCTGCTGTACTCATGTGTGCCCCTGCCGGGAGATATCGATGATGGAAAGTTCCCGAATGCAACAGCACCTGAGTCAGACCACCTCCCCTCCAGGCCTGCGATCCTCTCGACGGCCTCATGCCACGCGTCCTTCAGGCCAGTATCCAGGAGATCGATCCTTATCCTGCCCTTGGTTGTGACAAGCCAGTAGGAGTCTGTGGCCTTGGCCTTCTCCCCGCGCCCCTTTATGATGCCGATCACAGCCCCTGGCGATACTGCGGAGCTGGCAGCATCGAGCGCCTCGCCCAGAGTGGCCCCATCCCTCAGAGATATCTCCGACCCATCTACTCTGACCCTCATATGCCTCCTTGCCGCCGGAAATTCCGGCAATCAAGCTGAAGATCAACTCCCCAGCATCTCGCGCTCCTCTTCCTCTGTGAGCAGCTTCAAGACCTCAGATGGAACGCCGATAGAGACTGCTCTCCCATTCCTCATAAGCATAGCGCGATCGCACACGTTGTTGACGAAGTCCATGTCATGGCTAACTATGACAAAGGTCTCCTCGAGCTCATCCCTCGCGCTGAGGATCGACTTGCTCACCTCTATCTTCGTTATCGGGTCCATCGTGCCGGTGGGCTCATCAAGAACGACTATCCTGGGCTCTTTTATCAGTACCTGAGCCATGGCAACCCTGTGCCGCTCGCCCTCGCTGAGCTCGTCCGGATATTTGTTCAGAATCATCTCAGCCTCGTCATCTGTGAATCCGACGGTCGTTAGCGTGTGAATCGCCTTCCTCTCGCCCAGCTCATATGGAAGCGAGAGTCCTATCGCCTCTGTCAGGTTCTCTATGACGGTTCTGTAGGGGTAGAGCGTGTACTCCTGATGCAGGACTCCTATGTACTTCGTGGCCCTGCCGCGGCCATCAGCTCCGAGCAGCGTCATATCCACCCATTCATCGCCCACCCTGACAAACGCGAACCCGCTCGTCGGGGTTATGAGACCGCTGATTATCTTCGAGAGCGTGGTCTTTCCGCCGCCGCTGACTCCCACTATGCCGAAGATCTCCCTCTCGTAGACCTCAAAGGATACGTTATCTACAGCTTTGACAACACCACGATCTATGCTGATATACCTCTTTGAGAGGTTTGTGGCCCTGATTATCGGCTCACCTACCGCAACCGGCTCTCTCTTTCCGATCTCCCCGGCCATTGCGATGAACTGGTCCGCTATCTTCCTGGGATCGCCTATGGCCTGTATCTTCCCGTGATCGAGAAGTATCGCCCTGTCCGCCAGATCTACCATGACATCCTGCCAGTGGCTGGTGATGATCATGGTCATCTTGAAATCCCTGACCGCCCTTTTTATGGAGTCGTGGACCAGAGCTGCGGTCGCCGGATCCAGGGTTCCCGTGGGCTCATCTGCAAGGAGAATCATCGGCGATTTTGCTAGCTGTCTTGCAAGCACGACCCTCTGCTTCTCGCCGCCGCTGAGCTCTCTCGCAACATGCATCATCCTGTGCGAGAGGTTGACCTCATCGAGGAGATCTGCTGCCCTGTGAACGCTTATCGTCTCTCCTGTATCCTCCACTGCCCTCATGACGTTGACTATCACCCTCTCATCGCCGTAGAGGGCGAATGTCCTCTGGAGCATTATCGCGATTCTCCGGGCGACCGCTCTCCTGAGAGGATCGTTTATCCCCAGCTTTGCGAAATCCGCTTCAGCTTTTTTAAAAATGCCACCGCATCTGCACTGCCCGCCGACCCTGCTCGGCGGCTCCACATAGCCACACTTCTCGCAGATTGCGATGTGGTAAACAACACTTCCACTTATGTCTGGAAATACCTCAACGCCCCTCAGAACATGCATCAAAACGCTCTTGCCCGCGCCGCTCCTGCCCAGGATCCCTAAAGACTCACCCTCCTCGATCTCGAGATTCACTTTGCTCAGGACCTCAAGCTCGCCAAATCTAACAGTCAGATCCTTGATCTCTATAAAAGGTGCCAAAGTATCAATCCCCATGGTGATTTATAAGATTGCATTCGGTCTCCAGGACTGAATCCTACTTAAGTTTATTGTTAACAATTGCATTCTCCATGGCACGGTTCCAGAGGCGGGCGCTGGGCTGGAGATGCATCAGTGCCCCTTTCCGCCGGTTCCTCCCTTCACCAGGAGGAACTCCTTGTCCAGATATGCTTGATGGCTCAGCTCCAGGCACTCCTGGCAGATGTAGAACGTGGTATCCTTGGGACCAAAGATCGTAACCTGCTTAGCCTTTACAGGAAATGTCTCCTTCTCCACCCCACAGAGTTGACACTTCATTCAATTCACCTACTACCGTTCTTCACCCGTATCATTATAAGCATTTCCACCGAAACCGCGCCATCTTGGCGATATGCTGTTATCAATCCCCAGAATGTCCAGGATCCTGCACACCACTGTGTCCACCAGATCCCCGACGCTTTGGGGCCTGGAGTAGAACGATGGCGATGCTGGAATTATGATGCCCCCTGCCTCTGAGACTGCGAGCATGTTTCTAAGATGTATCAGGCTCAGCGGAGACTCTCTCGGCACCAGGACGAGCGGTCTTCTCTGCTTGAGAGAGACATCCGCCACCCTGGCTATGAGTGTGTCCGATATACCTGAGGCGATCGCGGCCATCGTTCTCATGCTGCATGGGGCCACAACCATCGCATCGAAGAGATAGGAGCCGCTTGCGATGGGCGATGTGAGATCGTCCGGATCGAATACGCGATCCGCCAGAGGGGTGATCTCTTTGTATGACTTGTTGCACTCTATCTCCAGGATCTTCCTCGCGGCCTCGGTGACTATGAGGTTGACAAAGCAGCGCTCACGCAGAACCTCAAGCAGTCTTGTTCCATACACAACACCAGATGCGCCGCTTATTCCAAGAACGATCTCCACGCTATCTACCCCATTTTATCATATGCCCGGCCCGAAGACCCGCGCTCCCAGGATTTCATGGCATGCGACGAACCCCTCATTGAGACCATGTGATTTATGCCAGCGTCCTGTGTCGTTTACGGCCGCCGCTTTGGAGGATTTTGCATCTTTCGTGAAGAGCGCGCGATTCCCCGGCATTTATGTTCGGTGATTCAAACCCACGAGCGGATTCTTAAAGTGCTATGAATCTTCACGCAATTTATCTCTGTCGATCTCTGCAGATGTTGATGCACAAAATACAGCTTCCACTGGAGATTCATGTATCCTGCAGGCTCAGAGTCAGGGCTGAGATCATCAGGGTCACGGCCATGAATGCTGTGAGCGCCCCTGCCAGGCCGCTGAGATCCGCTGTGAGGCCGGCTATTATAGGTCCTATGACGACTCCGAGCATTCTCGAGGTGTTGAAGATCCCAAAGATCTCCCCCCTCCTCTCAGGGCTTGTGACATCCGAGACCACCACAGCAGCTGCTGGTGTGCACATTCCTGAGCTCAGGCCGAGAAGTGAGAGGGCCAGAAGCTCAGGAAGAAGCCCCGGGCCGCGGCCGAGCGCCGCGAACCCGAGGGCGCAGCCTAGGCTCCCTCCGCTTATGAGAAGCCTGCGGTGGCCGAGATCCGCCATTCTTCCGAAATATATATTGGAGAGAGCATTGGTGCCTGCGTATGCCATGTACAGGATGCCCAGCTGAGACACGCCCACACCGACGCTCAGCGCCAGCTCCGGCAGCAGCGTCATGTTGAATCCCCCGATCAGGCCGGGAAGCATCACCACGCCGCAGCATATGATGAAAGTTACCATAGATCCCTCTATGATCAGCCGGGATCTGTGTGGATTTGCGGAGAGCACACCGCTCCTGATCGGTGGCTCTCTGACGACAAAGATCACTATTACAAGAGCTGCAGTTGCAAACAGGCTCCAGAAGACGAATGGCGCGTTTATTCCAAACCTCCCGTAGAGAAGGCTTCCGATGACCGGACCCACAGCCAGGGCAGAGTAGAATGATGCGTTGTACCAGCCCATGGCAAGGCCTCTGTGCGACGGCTCCACATAATCCACAATCAGGGCCATGGCGACCGGCCAGACCATCGAAGCCCCTACGCCGCCGAAGATACGTATCAGTATGAGCTGATACGCATTCGATGCATAAATGTAGAGCAGCGGCATTATTGCGAATGTCAGGAGCCCGATGAGAAGAACTGACTTTCGTCCCCTCTGATCTGATAGCCTCCCTGCAGGCATCTGGGTGAGCAGCTGAACCGCGCCGTAAACGGAGATTATTATCCCCAGCATGAGGTGTGTCGCACCCAGCTCCAGGGCGTACAGGGGGAATATCGGCGCCACAAGTGAGAATCCCAGAACTGAGACGAAGACCGAGAGGTACAGGGGGAATAGGCTCTTCGGAAGATTCATCTAGAACTTTAGCTCCATGCCGAGTATTGTTCTTGTGTTCGTCACGCTGGGTATCTCGCGAACCGAGAGAACTATCCTGTTAAGATCAGATATCGCCTCGACATCTGCTATCGCTATGAAGTCGTACTCGCCGTAAACCGGCACGACCTCCTTTATGTCTCTGATCCTCTGAAGGGAGTCGAACACCTGCTTCTCAGAGCCCGGCTCGACATTTATCATTATGAATCCTTTCATGCGCGCCCTCCATGCGGATGTACCAGATCCTCACCCTTCGCTCTGCTCGGAGCCGTTGCCCTCCTGAGCGAGGTCCTCCATCGCCTGGACCTTTCCGATTATGGCGGCCATCTCGACCTCGAACCTGGGGTCAGGAGTCATCTCATAAGCCCTGCCGATGCATTCGATCGCCTCCTGGAACCTGCCCAGCGCCACGAGCACGGTCGCCTTTGCCTCCAGGTCGTAGGCATCTCCGCCTCTATCAATAACGGTCTCGTAGAGTTCCAGGGCCTTTTCCAAGTCGCCAAGTGCGCGGTGGACGAACGCCATGTTCCTCATCGCATCCAGGTTATCGGGATCGATTTCCAGAGCTCTGCTGTAGCAATCGAGCGCCTCATCGACCCTGTCCAGGCGGTAGAGCGCAACCCCCTTGTTGTTCAGGGCATCCGAGCTGTTCGGGTTGATCTCCAGCGCTCTGTCGTAGTACTCCAGGGCCTTCTCATACATTCCTCGCTTCACCATGTCTATGCCCTTGTGTATGAGGATCTTCTCCTTGGTATGCATCCCGCTCCCCCTACATGTAACCCTGGAGCTGCGATGATCTCTCAGGCTCCTTCGGCTTCCCAGGGCGCTTGATCTCTCCGAAGAGCTTCTCGTACTCCTTTATGTGGTTCATGAGCCACTCTGCAAGCTCCTTTGCTGCAAGCGGCGAGAGTATAACCTCAACCTCCATGCTCCTCTCGACTGTGCTCAGCTGCTTGCCGCCCTCTATGAAAGCTCTCGGCGAATCGTTGTAGAACGATATCCTGAAATCGTACGGGCTGTGCCCGCCAATGGCCCCTATCGCGTAGACCTGCCGGAACGCAGGGCTCCTTGTTACTTCTATAGAGACTTCCATGGTAATCCGGTAAAACATCTATATTAAAATAGGTGTTGAGACGGC
>Ga0272448_1001365_pt1 | contig 33285 bp, 30 predicted proteins | sample YNPCB0191_FD_202220 | JGI IMG/M metagenome (GOLD analysis project Ga0272448, IMG submission 202220) | Hot spring sediment microbial communities from Yellowstone National Park, WY, United States - YNP-CB-019-1 | ecosystem: Environmental > Aquatic > Thermal springs > Hot (42-90C) > Sediment...
AGACACAAAAACAGAGCTAGGATCAGAGACCCTCCACATACCCTTCAGCAAGGCTTAAAACCCGCCACAGAGAACCAAAAATCAAAAAAACAACGAAAAACTAGACAGCACTTTCGGAACTACTGAACATACGTTTCATGGATTTCTATTCTTTTGATTCAAAATTAATGCGAGTTTCTTCCTTAATGGCTCTTAGGACTATCGCTGTTTCTGTGCTTGTTACACCTTCTATTTCCCCAATTTGGTCAATGAGTTTTGCCAATTCTTCACGGTTTTCGGCACGTATTTTGGCTATAATGTAGAAAGTTCCAGTAACATCATAAACTTCGTACACGTCCTCCATATTCTGTAAAGAGTTAAGGACAACTTGCAACCTTTTCGGGTTTGCGTTGATTAAGACAAAAGCAGCCAAATTTTTTCCTAACAGTTCTGGGGAAACTAATGTTGTAAACCTTTTTATTACGCCTTTTTCCATCAGTTTCTTTATTCTTGCAAAAATAGTAGCCTCGCTTACTCCTGTTCTCTCAGCGATTTTCCTTAGCGGAGTTCTAGCGTCATTTTGAAGAATTTCAAGAATTGTCCTGTCAATGTTGTCGAGTTCTTCGTTCATGCTTAATCCTTCCATGACCCTTTATTTAATACTGATATTTAGACATTTGTAATTTACAAAATGTTAGAATAATATATAATTTTCTAAAAAATTTTTACTTTTCCGAAAAGTTTATAAGAAAATATTCAGTTTCCTATTGAGATAAAATAAGGAGGTATAAACCTTCCAAATCAAATGCCCAGAATGTGACGCTGACATCGAAATTCCAGAGGACATTATCTCTGGTGAAATTGTTAGCTGCCCAGACTGCGGGATGGATTACGAGGTTAAGATTGGTGCTAACGGTAAGGTTGTCCTTGAACCAGCAGAGATAGAAGGCGAAGATTGGGGCGAATAGAATTCAATGAGCAAAATGGGACTAATGTTTGACAGAATCAGATGGGACGAAAAGGCTCTGATTCGAGCTGCAACCAAGGCTGGGGTAGACTTAAAGCTCATTGATTCAAAAGCAATTTACATGGATACAAGTGTAAACCCAAAAAAGACAATAGCTGAATACGGCGAAGTCGTTATCCAACGCTGCATTAGCTATTTTAGGGGGCTGCATGCAACTGCAATTCTTGAAAATTCTGGAATTCACGTGATCAATAATTTTAACGTTTCACTTATATGTGGCAATAAGCTGTATACGACGCTTGCTCTTACAAAGGCAGGAATTCCAACACCGAAAACTCTAGTCGCATTCACTGAGAAAGGCGTACATGAAGCTCTTGAAAAACTTGGATACCCTGCAGTTTTGAAGCCAGTTGTGGGAAGTTGGGGTCGCCTAATTGCATTAGTTCGAGACAAGGATTCAGCTCAGGCCATTGTTGAGTCAAGAGAGCAAATGAATAATGCTTTGCATCAAATCTATTATCTTCAGGAATATGTGAAGAGGCCACCAAGAGACATACGGGCACTTGTTCTTGGAGACGAATTAGTCGCCGCGTCTTACAGATATGCTCCACAAGATGAATGGAGAACAAACGTTGCAAGAGGAGGAACAAGCGAACCTTGTTCAATAACAAGCGAGCTGGAAAACATAGCGTCAAAAGCAGCTAAAGCAGTTGGAGGAGGCATCTTGGCAGTTGACTGCATGGAATCTCCTGAGGGAATTATGGTACATGAAATCAACAGCACAGCTGAGTTCAAAGGACTATACTTGGCAACAAAAGTTGATATCCCGTCAAAAATAATAAATTACGCAGTCGAAGTGGTCAAAAAATGAAAGTTTCAATTATTGGCGCCTCAGGATACGTTGGCGGAGAGCTACTTAGAATACTATTAGGACATCCAAATGTTGAGGTTGTAGCTGTTACCTCGAACAGTTATGCTGGCGAATTTGTACACAGAGTTCACCCAAATTTAAGGGGGCAAACAAACTTAAAATTTGTAATGTCTGACCCAGCAAAAATCGCAGGTAGCTGCGACCTAGTGTTTGTTTCAACTCCGCATGGCGTTTCGTCGGGTTTTATGTCTCAACTTCTAGAAACAGGTCAAAAGATAATAGACTTAAGTGCAGACTTCAGATTGAAAAACCCAGATGACTATACAAAATGGTACGGATGGACCCATAAACGTCCTGAATTGTTAGAAAAAGCAGTTTATGGTTTACCTGAACTCCATAGGAAAGAGATTGAAAAGGCGCAGCTTGTGGCAACTCCTGGGTGCATGGCTGCAACAGGTATTCTGGCTTTGGCTCCAATTGTTAAAACAGAGGTTGCTGAAAAAAACAGAATTGTAGTCGACTTCAAGGTTGGCTCGTCTGGCGCTGGCGGAAAACCTTCACTTTCATCACATCATCCTGAACACTACAGTGTGGTTAGACCATACAAGCCTGTTGGTCACCGTCACACAGCAGAATTAGAGCAGGAACTCAGCATGTTGGCTGGCGAAAGAGTTCAGGTTGCCATGTCCGCACACGCTGTTAACATGGTTCGAGGAATCCTAGGAACTTGTCATGTTTTTCTTAAAAATCCTGTCATGCTGACTGATATTTGGCGTTTGTACCGTAGCTTCTACGGTCAAGAGCCTTTCATAAGACTTGTTCACGACAAGAAGGGGGTTTTTAGATATCCCGACCCTAAGATCGTCGTTGGCTCTAATTACTGCGACATAGGTTTCGAGATTGATGAGTACGCGAACAGGATAGTGTTGCTTTCTGCTCTTGACAACTTAATGAAGGGCGCAGCTGGAACGGCTGTTCAAGACATGAACATAATGTGTGGCTGGAACGAAAAACTGGGATTGGCAAGCACGGGTTTACATCCGGTCTAGGGTGACAGGCCTTGATTGTTGTAAAAATGGGTGGCGATGTCTTCAGTAAAGGGCTTAACGAAAACCTTGCCAATGATATCAAAAAAATTATTGAATATGAGAAGATTGTCATTGTGCATGGTGGCGGAGACGAGGTTACTGCAATAGCTGAGAAGCTCGGGAAACCTCAAACCTTCATTACGTCTCCTGGCGGTGTAAGAAGTAGATACACTGATGCGGAGACTGTGGAAATCTTCACTATGGTTATGGCGGGCAAAATCAATAAGACGATAGTTAGTTGGCTTCTAAGCAAAGGAGTTAAAGCCGTAGGCATAGCAGGCTTAGATGCCGGAATGCTCAGGGCTGAACGCAAGAAAAAGCTTATGATAATCGATGAACGCAACAGAAAACGGATAATAGACGGCGGATACACCGGGAAAATTTTCAAAGTTGACACTGAACTTATCACTTACCTTGTTGAGAAAAGATTCGTTCCAGTCATTTCTCCAGTGGCTCTTGGGGAAGACTTTGAGTTTCTAAACGTGGATGCTGACAGGGCAGCTGGACAAATCGCTGGAGCATTAAAGGCTGACAAAGTGGTTTTCCTAACTGATGTTGAAGGGCTTCAGTTGAAAGGCAACCTAGTAAGTAGTCTGTCCATAAGTGAGGCAGAAAAGGTTTTGCCAAAGATCGGTGCTGGAATGGACAAGAAGGTTTTAGCCTCTATCGAATCGTTAAGAGCTGGAGCAAAAGAAGCCATAATTTCTTCTGGTTTAGCTGCGGAACCCGTTTCTTACGCGTTAAGTCACAAAAATGGAACAGTGATATCCCTTGAATGAGGCCCAAATTAAAGCGTATGAAGACGCGTTTTTGGCAAGTGTCTACCAAAAGTTTCCTATCGTCATCATTAAGGGTAAAGGAGCCACGGTTTGGGACATGAACGGAAAAGAATACATCGATTGTATGAGCAGTTACGGCGTAAGCTTGGTTGGCCATTGCCACCCTAAGGTTGTAGCTGCAATAAAAGAACAAAGTGAAAAGCTAATTTCATGCCACAGCTCATATTATAATGACAAAAGAGCTGAATTGCTTCTGAAGCTCGAAAAAATTGTTCCGAAAAAACTGAACAAGGTTTTCATCTGCAACAGTGGAGCAGAATCAGTTGAATGCGCCCTGAAAGCCGCGGTAAAGTACACTGGAAAAACCGAAATCATAAGCATGATGAGAGGATTTCACGGAAAGACCCTTGGAGCCTTATCTGCAACCTATAATCCGAAGTATCGGGGGGCCTTCCAGCATCTTATAGACCAAAACTTCAAGTTTGTCCCATTTGGGAAAGCGGAAAAAGTCTATGAAGCCATCACTGAAAAAACCTCAGCAGTAATAGTTGAGCCGGTTCAAGGAGAAGGCGGCATACACGTTGCTCCTAGAGGCTATTTAGAAGAGGTCAGAAAAATCTGCAGCGAAAAAAATGTTGTCCTCATATTTGACGAGGTTCAAACAGGGTTTGGACGAACAGGAAAAATGTGGGCTGGTGAACATTGGGGAGTTACGCCTGACGTATTGTGCGTCGCAAAATCCATGGGTGGAGGAATACCGATTGGCGCTACAATCGCAAAGGAGGAGATAATGAACTCCCTCGAGGTAGGGGAGCATTCAAGCACCTTTGGTGGGAACCCTCTAGCTTGTGCAGCTGCGTGCGCAACGATTGATGTGATAATTGAAGAAAAATTACCTGAAAAATCCCGTTCACTTGGAGACAGATTCAAAAAAATTCTACAGGAAATGGTTGAGAGCCACCGCGTTTTAAGAGAAGTTCGAGGCTTAGGCTTAATGATTGGGCTTGAGTCAAGAACCTTTATTGGCGATGTGCTATCAAAGGCTATTGAGAAAGGATTACTGCTATTGTATTCTGGGAAAAACGTCATTCGCTTCCTGCCTCCTCTTGTCATTGAAATGGGTCAATTAGAAAAGGCGGCTGAAATTTTGGAACCCATCATCGCTGAGGAAGACAAGAAAATCCCTAATGTATGATGAGATTTGTTTTATGAGGGATATGGAGTTAAAATGCATGAATAACGAAGCGTCAATTCAGCTGCTTCAAAACATGCTTGAAATCTACAGTCCCAGCGGAAAAGAACAGAGACTAGCAAAATTCCTTAAAGACGAGCTTACGAATCTAGGTTTTGAGAACGTCCGCACGGACAAGGTTGGAAACATTTATGGAGAAATAGGTTCAGGAGTCCCAAGTATTCTTCTTTGTGGGCACATGGATACAGTCACAGGTTGGATTCCAGTAAAAAAAGAAGGCGATTTGTTATATGGAAGAGGAGCCGTTGATGCGAAGTCTTCACTGGCAGCGATGATCTCAGCATCTCGGAGCCTAAAATCTATTGAGAAAACGGGTAAAGTTGTTGTCGCAGGTGTTGTAGAAGAGGAGAGCACAGCCAAAGGAATCCGCCAATTGCTTCGTGAAAACTTTGGCATAGATTATGCAATTTTCGGTGAACCAAGTGGCATAAAGAACATTACGTTCGCTTACAAGGGTAGAGTCAACATAAGAATAAAAATTCAAACAACATCAGGTCACGTTGGAGCTCAACATCTCCTAGACAATGCTATTGAAAAATCCTTTGAACTGTGGAATGAAATTAAGACCGAATTAAGAGAAAATTGGAGCCAAAAGGGAATTTTCGACTCAGTTACTCCTTGTCTGGTTAAAATCAGAAGTCAAAGGACTTCTGGCGGCGTCCCGGATGTGTGTTTTATGGATGTCGACTTTAGGCTGCAACCTTATGTAACAACCGATCAAAGCATCAAAATACTCGGGGACGTTTTCACTAAGTACGAAGAGAAGAATCTGGATGTCTCGATTTCAAATCAAGTTACAGACAGGATTGAGCCTTTTGTGGCGGACAAGAACACGCTTTTGATGAAAGCTCTTGGAAGAGCGATATTGGAAACTGTTGGGGAACCCGTTAAGTTTCTTAAGAAGACAGGGACAGGTGACATGAATGTCTTTGGAGCTGAAGTGAAGGTTCCCGTCGCAACATACGGGCCGGGCGATTCAAGTCTAAGTCACACAAAAAACGAGCGAATTAAACTTTCAGAGTACTTGACAAGTATTCAGGTCTATAAAAGGGCCATTGAGCATCTCTTTTTATGGCACAAACAAGGATAATATTGCTTTTTTAATAATTGCGATTAGGTTAACATCGGGAAACAAGCTAAATCTTTTAGCCTTCAACCGTTTCATTACTGTTTATGACGGAGTCTTCAGTTTAGAGGCTAAGTTGATGGCAGCTATTTTTCCAATTCAAGACGAAAATAGGCCTTCGCGAAAACCGTTTGTTAACTGGGGACTCGTGGCAATCGACGTTGTCGTTTTTCTTTTTCTCTTTTTTCAGCCATTCAGCCAATACGATTATTTTTACATGTATGGTGCCATCCCTTATGATATTCTTCAGGGAAGAAACCTTTGGACCTTAGTCACGCATATGTTTTTTCATGCTGACTTGTGGCACATAATAGGAAACATGATTTTCCTTTGGGTTTTTGGCGATAATGTTGAGGACACTTTTGGTCACGTAAAGTATTTACTTTTTTACCTCTCGGGCGGGATATTTGCAGAGTTTACTCACATTGCATCAGCGTTAATTTCACAGCAAATGAACGTGGGGCAAAATCTCTTTATTCCGACAATCGGAGCTTCAGGAGCTATTGCATCAGTGCTGGGTGCTTACATTTTTCTTTTTCCGCATGCTCGAATAAAAACTGTAGTCTACGTAATTTACATAATATCGTTTACAAGTATTCCCGCTTTCTACTATCTTGGGTTTTGGTTCATCTACCAAGTTTTAATGGGGCTAGGTACATTCATTGGCGCATCATCATCTGTGGCATTTTGGGCTCATATTGGAGGCTTCGTTTTTGGGCTAATTGTTGTGAAGGTCGTAGGTGTTGAAAAGATGAGAAAAAGGCATCTTATGCATAGGGAACAGCCAACATCGATTGTTTCAGCTCCTCTAGTAGTTGCGCCGCTTGTTGATGTTGTAGTGTTTGAAGATAAAGTCACAATACTGGCTAACATGCCTGGTTTGGATCCACGTAAAATTAAGATCGAGGTTTCAGAAAGTTTGGTTGTTATCTCAGCGGAATATATGGACTTGAAGTTTTATAAACAAATCGTTCTTCCAGTTAGGGTCATACCTAGAGTTGAAAATGCGCTTTATAATAATGGCGTACTGAGCTTTTCATTACTTAGGATGTAAAGCGATTTTTCTGCATTTGTATGTAGAATTATCCTATATTATCTTATTGTGACTTTCAACGTTTGGCCTTTCTTTATTAAAATTGAACCTAAGAGAACCTCCATGCTCTTCTTGTCCCTCTTTATCTCAACCGTGATCTTTTTATCATCCAATGTAGCTTCGACGATGTTTCTTTTGGTGTTAACCTTTGGAAGTTCAAGAGTATCCAAGTTCAATGAACCATATTTAAGCTCCAAATTGAATGTAGCTTCATTTTCACAAATTTTTTGAGTATACAGTCCCCATCCTGTTGCTGTTGAGAAAAAGGTTCTAAAGTCGTTTTGATTTGTTTTTGGCGCGAACCCTAACCGTTTTTTGGGCGCTGAACACTTGTATCCTGTCAAGGCAAGCAAAAGGGCGTAGCTTGCCATCGAACGGGCGTAATGGTGACCGCATTCAAATTCGTCCCAAGGGTTTCGTCTGTCGCCCAGGTGACGGTTGCGTACACCCATAGATATGCTTAACCCTTCCTTTATCATTCCTTCATAGATCATGTGACTAGCAACCTGATATTCTATGCCACACCAAACTTCATCAGCAAAATAGAAAGCATATCCTGGACGTTCCCCTCTTGGCCATGTGCAGATAATCAGACCAGCCTCGTCGTTAACTGCATATATCCTTAAAAGACACGGGTGGTTTGACAGGTCTGGCTTCCAATTATACCTGAATATTGAACGTAATGCTTTCTTGACGTTAGTTGGCCTATAAAGGTATCCCAAACCAAGCATATGTGCGTACCATTGACCTATCAATTGATCTGAAAGACATCCTTTCCCAAATTGCCATTTTGGCCACTCTTTAAAAACGTCGTCCTTGCCATGCTTTTCTGTTAACTCTTGATAGTGTTTAGGCCAGACTAGGTGTGCTTTTGGATTAACTTTTTGCTCGTAATATTCGCCATTGAAAAGGTTTTCGTCCGTCCATCTTGAACCCTTTTTAAAGATACTGAGATATTTTCGAGCCTCCTTTTTTTCGCCAAGCTGCTCTGCTATCTTTTGCGCTACTCGTAAAGCAGCGAGATACAAGCTTCCCATCATCGTGTTTGGTCCGTAAAACTCGATGTCGTAAGTATTATGTTGCATTCCCTCCATGATGCCGTCTCTATCAACGTCCCAGTACTTCCAAGAGAACTCTAATATCTTCTTGGTGGTGGGCCAGATAGACCTTAGCCACTCATAATCTCCAGATATAAGCCATTCACGATACACCTGAAGAACTGTACCCATCTGGCCATCAGCAGCTGGATGAAAGAATGGTTTAGCCTTCGTTCCCAAAGGCAAGGGCATGCGGAATGTCATGAAACCATCGTCTTCAACCGAGTTAACAAAATGCGCTTCCAACATCGACCGTTGAAGATTAGGAAAGAGATAAGGAAGAGCCTGAGCATAATTCCAAACATGAGTACAAGAACCTTCACAACAGCCACAGGTGTTACTGGAGCCTTCAAATCCATAGAAAGTTCCATCTTCCAGTCGAAGGCAAGTCGTTGACTTTAAGGTTGAAAGTTGAGAACTAACCGCATCCAGAACATGAGCTGGTAATGTGGAAGAAAATAATAGATCCCTGAACAGCCTTGTCTCTTCTAAGAGACGTTTAAAGTTTAAAGCTGAATATTTTACAACATCCCAAGCATCCTTCCACAGGGTTGCGTAATAGTTTTTCCAAACAGCCTTTTTTTGCCCTTCAGGACCAGCCCAGAACTGTTCGTAATTTTGGAAATACCAAGCGAGAATGAAAACGACTTGCGTTTTTCCCTGCGGCTCGATAGTTATATTGGCTGCTACTGTTCCAGTATCGGTGCCGCCAGCTTCTTTTGGTAAGCCTCCTTCTGAATTATTCAGTATTTCCCAAAACTTAGATAACATTGTATCTTTCCAGCGAGTCCAGACTAACGAGTTTGAGCAGGTTGTTGCGAGAACCATGGAACCATGTTTTGGCGACTCGACAGGAACCTTGGCATTGGTTAGATAAAGACCAGTGATTTGGCCTTCTCTTCTCGCTTCATTAACCCGTCCGTCGGAAACCTGGTCACCTATCATATTGGTTAGATTGCCATATACTGTTGCTGAAATTTTCTTGTCACTGGTGTTTTCAAAATTATAAATCAGGAAGGCAACAGGAATACTTGAATCCCTATCATTTAAAGGAATAAAAGGATTAAAGGCTTCCAAAATAACCTTAACAGGAACATCGGGATCTTCGAGTTTCAATGTTGCAATTGGGAATGTTCCAGTGAATGTTGCCTTTCTGAAATGAGGCAACCCTTGACCAAGCTCGTTTTTGTCGTGAGAAGAAACAAGTGAGTGCCCTTCGCCAACGTAAGAACCGCCAACTGGACCCTGCAGTACTTTGACGGTTGAGGAGTTTTCGGTGTTATTAACTCTTAATGTAAAGAATGCTCGAGGAACCACAAACCCCTTGGCTGGCCTATTCATGATTTCCCAGTCTCGAAGCTGCCCCCAACCACCAAGTGATATGGAGCCAGTTCCTATTCCTCCAAGTGGGAAGGCAATTTCGTCAAGATTTCTTCCAGCATAAGTTGGCGCAGAACCAATTTTATAAAGTTCAGTTTTACTATATACTTTCTTGGACATTCACACCACTTTTAAGGTTTGTTTTGTTAATCTATTTATCTTATAAATATTAATTATTGCTGGTGGATGTTTCATTAGCTGCACTACGAATGTTCAATGGAGGATCAATCCTGACCGACTACATCGTATTTTTGTGTCCTGATTGCAGCTCACCAAGATACGCGAAACGTGGGCAAAAAACTGCTGACTGTTTTTTGTGTGGTGCCAAAATACAACTTACTGATAAAAAAATCCGAATACTGTTCATAACAAGCAATATAGAGAATGCAATAGCTGCGGTTAAGAAAATTAAGGAGAAACAAAAGAACAGACGCTTGTAATTAAAAAGACTTTTCGCTGCAACTTCAATACTATGTCACATTAGAAGCTGCCCTTAAGAAGATCTGTTAACCTAAAAACGACCATGTCCATTTCGTTAAGAAACCCTTTGACTTCCGAAATATTTTTCTCAACATTTTTAATTTTGCTTTGCAACTTATTATTCTCAAATTCATAAATTTGCTGAGAAATTTCTCCAACAGAAAACCTCGTTTCAACTTCTTTTATTTGATCCCTAATGATTTCTGCTTCACTTTCTAAATCAGCTAGTTGCCCAATCTTTGTACGCCTAATTGTGTCCCATTTTTCCGATAATTCCCTTAAACGCTGCCTACATACCAAAATTGTTTTTTCTATCCTTTCATGGTTCGTCTCGTAAACTGCATCATTTTTTGTTAACAATAGGAATTTTTCTATTATTTTCAGTTCTTTATCAATGGGCAGAGAAGAAAGTGCAGAGTCTATTTCTGAAATTAATGTATCCCATTTTCCAAGCGTTGGAGAATAAACTGTTTGCCCAGCTCCAGTCCACAATTGGCTTTCAACAACGTCTTTGTATCCTCTTACATATCGAAGATCCTCAAGTGCTTGAGTAGGAAGCGGTTTTTGGATTGCCGAGGGCTTAGCTTTTGTCTCAATGTTTTTTGATTTCTCAATCATAGCCCTCGATCTTACTAATTCAAGATTTTCTTTCATGTCGAGGAGTGTCCCAACTGAACTGGTCAGCTGTTTAGCAAGGTCTGCCGTCAGAATTTCGTATATATTTTGTGAAATTTCGCCAGAATGTAAAAGCTTGGAAGATTCTTCTAATCTTATTGATGCTTCTTCAATTTGTTTTACATGCAGCTGAAACTTAGCTATTTTGTCTTTAATTTCTTCCTCAAGCTGCTTTGATGAAATTTCAGAAAATAAAATGACTTTTTTCTCTTCACTGGCAGGTATAGGTTTTGACTCAGTCATTTTTACTGGTTCAATTACATTATTCATTTTTGAATCCTGCATAGTATGTTTTTGAAACCGTTTGGACAAGACGAAGATCAGAACTGTTAGAGATCCAAATGTTACTGCTGGCAAAAATAGTAACCCTCGCCAACGGTACATAAGAAGCTGAACATTTGACATCAAAAGGAATGAGCTGTGACCTTGGGCTGGAGCAAACGGGTGAAAAACTTCCTTAATGGTTTTCCCTTTAACCTCAATCTTATCTAAGTTGTTTGTGCCAAGTCCTTTTTGAGCTGCGAGCGATAGGGTTGGAATTTTCTCAGCGTCAAACCCCATTATCGTTGATGCCACAGTGTCGGTAGCCACTGGATCTTTTCCTACAATTATTAATCCTAAGTTTACTGGTTCCCCATCATGTGGCCCCTGTCCCTCCATTGCAACTCTCCCATCGATAATTGTTAAATCTATTTTTCTAGCTGAATTGAGGTCTGTTATGACGCCACCAAGGTAATTATCTCCTTTTTCAGCTGCCACTTCGTGAAGTCTCCAATGATTAGCAGAACCAGCAACGCCATAAACTGAACCAGCTGAGATGCCAACCAGATTCTTCATTCCCAATGTTACAACAGCCATGCTGTGAGTTTTCATGCAGGCGAGAGATATGAACACATCTGCCTCCACGACCTTTTTGTTAAACATAAAACTGTTAAAGACATAGCCTCCTCCTGGAATGGAAACCTCGACAAGGTCACCGTAATTAAGATCTACAAGTTCCACACCAGAAATATCTGCTATTTCTGAATACCCCAAAGCCATGAAGTTTTCGATTGTGTTTCCCTCACCGCTACCTTCAGCCACCCATATTACGCTTGGATTTCTTTGTTTGATGAGGTCAATAAGAGCCTTAACTATAGCTGGGTCTGTGGTGTCAGGAGGGGCTTGGTAACGGACAATATTAGGTTTGATAAGAACCTTTGCACCCTCAGGAATTATGGATGATATTCCGCCAATATAATCTAGTGCTTCTTGAAGAGACTGTTCTAAATCGTTGTTTTCTACCTGTACAACTGAGACTTCAGAGATTTTCTGGGCAGATTCTGTTTGAGTTTCTATAACGCTTAAAGGGTCAAACAATATGTTACTGTATATTGCCAGCCCAGAGCTTATTGCTGTTAAAGATAACATTAGAGCTAAAATGAAAAAGTACGCCTTTCGAGAATGGCTTACCTTGTTGTACGCTCTTGGAACTTCGGTCTTAACGAAATGAGCAATAAAAGCAAATGCTGGATACAAGAGAAATACATAACAGTTTGAGGCGGCAGCCCTTTGGCATGGGTAAACGATGCGAGAAGGCTTCGTTCCAGTCCTATATAGGAACCAGAAAAGACTGAGAACACCGATAATTAGGGTACTATGTCTAATTCTTCTTAGGAAAATTTGTATCCTAGTTTCCAAAATATTAACCCTCATACCTGTTTCTTTATTTTCTTAAGGTCTTATCAAAGTTTCTGAAAAAAAGGCTTCTCTATCTGAGGTAGCCTTTGTTTTTAAACCTTATAAATGTAAATAACATGATTTTTCTGAGGAAACTTTCTTGTCTACAGATGTCGGAATAAAGTCGATGGCTGAGCTTCTTCGTGCTGGGGCAACTATGACTGGCCTTTCTTGCCCAGCGTGTTCTTCTCCTCTTTTTAGAATGAAGAATAACGAGTTGTGGTGTGCCAGTTGCCAGAAAAAAGTTGTTGTGGTCAAAGAGAACGAACAAATCAGCGAAATTCAAGCTTTTTCGTCAATTGAGAATGTGGAATCCACACTTATAGCTAAAATAGTCGAAATCAACAGTCGAATACAAAAAGAAGATGACCTTAATCAGCTAGAAAAATTAAGTTCGGTTTTGTCCAGTTTACTTGACAACCTCGATAAAGCCAAAAAGATACTGCAAAAACAAATGTCTTGAGGGCAAAGATTGATTGGAATATACGACAATTTCCCAGACGTTCACCATGGAGCAGTAATTTTCTCATGTAAGATCCAAACTCAAGAACTACAAAAAACACTGCTTGTTTTTCTTCAGGAATTAAATGAACAAATCAAACCTTTAGAGATACCAGAAATTATTAAACAAAACATTCATGTCAAAATGGATGTTGGTATTGCTGATGGGCTGATTTTCAACTATTTTGACCTAAAGTGCCTAAAACACTGCCTAAGAGAAATTTCAAACAATGTTTTATCCACGTTAGATCTGTTTCTCGTTGTTCGTTATTACATCATTAGTGGCGTGAAACGGAGACCGTTAAAGTTTGACTACTATATTTTACGATTTCTCTTCAGAGAAAACGCTGTTGAATTGTTAGTCTATCATGACAAGGGACCAAGACATCTCGCAGTTGAGGAATTGGTAAAATTCCTTTTTAATAGCATCAATCATGAACTGCGGTCTAAACAAATGAGCCCTTTAAGTCTAGTTTCAATAAGAACCGTCGGCTCAAATGAATTAGGTGGCGATAATTGGCTTAATCTTTAAGGTGATTTAGGACAATTGTTAGAATTTCGTTAGCTGCCGATTCTATTGATTGTTCACCATCGACCGGAATTAGCTTTTCTTCCTTCACGAGGCTATTGTAGATTCTTTTAACTTTTTTCTGAGTTTCGAATTGCTCCATAACAGATTTTTCTTTTCCATAACGTTTCACTAAATTTTCGACTGAGACATCGATGTAAATAGCTAAGTCTGGACGCAGTACGTGTTTGTTGATTGCTTCAATCCAATCCAAACTCAGTCCAGCTGCGCCTTGATAGGCAAGAGACGAATATACATATCGATCTGAAACCACGATTTTTCCATCATCCAAAAGTGGCTTAATTTCATTTTCAACGTGATCGGCTCGGTCAGCAGCAAAAAGGAGAGCTTCAACAATGGGTGAAACTCTGTCCTTTCGGTGTAGAACATATTTTCTGATGAATCTTCCAATTTCCCCATTACTTGGTTCAGTTGTGTAAACTGCGTCGAATCCTTTTCGGCATAAAGCCTCAACGAGCAAAATTGACTGCGAGGTTTTTCCGCTCTTATCCAGTCCTTCTATGCAGATGAAATATCCTTTACGTTTCATTTCATATCACGTTTTGATGAAAGACGATTTTTATTTCATAACCTTTAAAATGGTTGACAAGTGTTTCTATAACTCATTAGATATTATAGTATAAAATGTTTTATTATAAAAACCCAGCAACTTGGCATGATCTTATTAGAACGTAATTTAGAACGTAATGGTGAAAAGTGATGTGTTTGGCTAAGAAGCTTAGGTTCACGCTCAAGATTTGCCCATAGTTTGCCTAATAAACGTTTTAACGCGTAGATGAGTACCGCAATACATCAAGACAATAAAATAATGCTGACGCATCTCTTAGGGACTTAAGTTTATGAGCACGAATTAAAGTAAATAAGAGTTATGTCTGCAGTTGAAGGTTCAGCATTAACGTTTTTTCTTATCGATTTAATGAAAGGAACAATAGCTCTTTTTTTAGTTGTTGACCCGTTAGGAAATATACCTATATTCGTCGGTCTCACAAAAAACGTGGATGAGGTTAAAAGAAGAAACATTTTTCGATCCGCAATACTTACTGGATTAATAGTTTTGTTTTTGTTCACTTTCGCTGGGCAACAAATTCTAATACTGTTTGGCATATCAATAAATAGCTTTATGGTTGCTGGTGGATTACTTCTTCTTATAATCGCAATTAGGCTCCTAGTTGCAGGTGGATGGCATGAGTTGTCAACTTCTCCTGAAAGCGTCGGAGCTGTTCCAATAGGGTTTCCGCTTCTCGTTGGTCCCGGAGCCATAACTACAACGATTTTGATTCTTCAGTCATCAGGCGTCATAGTAACAGTGTTTTCAGTTTTGATAACCTTTGTAATTGTTTGGTTAATATTAAGGTATATTACCCCTATTTTCAGGATTTTGGGTGATAATGGCTCTTTGGTGGTCACTAGATTAATGGCCATGTTTATTGCAGCGATTGCCATTCAATACATTGTTCAAGGAATAAAAAATCTTATATAAATAATTTAATTTTAAGAAAGAAAGAGCAGTTTATTTACAAATTCTTAATTAGATCAGTGATCATTTTTGCGATTCTTGAATACGTTTTTGAATCAGTGTTCAATGCGAAGTCATAATTTGAAACATCAGCACAATCTTTCCCGAACAACATTTTATACATTTGTGATCTTTCCTTGTCACTTCTCTGGACATCGTCTTTAGCATCCTCGATGCTTATTCCTCTTCTTTCAGCAACGTGTTTCACTCTGTTTTCAAATGAGCCATTAAGAAAAATTTTTATGACGTCTTTTCTGTCCAAAATCATAAAAGCAGACCTTCCTTCGACAATAATGTTGTCAATTTTCAGAATCTCTTCTAATTTATTTTTCAGAATCTCATCAATGTCAATTTCACCTGACCTGCTGAGGGAATCGAGATTTTTAATTGATTTCAAAACTTTTGATGTATTGTAGGTTTCAAGGCCAAATTCTCCCGCAAGGATTTCAGCCACTTCTGTACAGCCAGAACCTAGAAAACCACACAAAGCTATTTTCATTGGGTACTCACCTCATAATTTCTTGAAAAAACCACATTTATAAACAAATCGTCAACAGTTCCGATTGAAAACATAGTGAGAATGTAGATAAAACTAAAAGATTTATAAAAATATTGTCAATTATTATTTCTTAAGATAACAAAAAACAGGCAAATTTAATTTGTGGGAAAAATGGGTTTGGATTCAAAAGTAAGAGGAACCTTGTTTACAAAACATAAAATCCTCGCGATTCTTTTAATAATTATATTTGTTATACTCGTTATTCCCAAGGTAATTGAAATTATGTTTAATCCAAGTGGTGGCGAAAGTTTTTATGAACCTTCCCTTGTTCAAATAACTATCGCTTCGACGCCTTATTTTGGGCAGTCGCCTGACATGCGTATTGGATTGGAGATTCCTGAAACTAGCACGCGGTACAGTTCTTCGCCTAACATGAATTTTCTTGGAACCTACGGTTTTGAAGCCTATCGAAACACTGAATATGGCGAAATGGCTAACGATTGGCTACTTTGGAGCGACGGTGACTGGCCAGCTGACAGCACAAGAAGCAATGTGACCTTTAGCAAAGATGGGACTCTGGGAAACTTTGTTCACGGAAAATACTCTCAGAAAATTGTGATAACAAACTACGTTGAGCCTGTGCGACTTGGACAGTACCAGTCAGGAAGGACATTTTTAGCAAACAGGATTTACAAGTTTGGATGCTGGATGAAGCAAAGTGGGCTCACAGAGGATGTTAGGTTAAGGATACGATTCTGGAGTGGTGACACCAACATCGACGTGTTTCAGAACTTCGCCGTGGATTCTGAATGGAAATATTACGAAATGGAATTTGTCATTCCATTTAACTATACACCAATAGATCCATATTATGGACAAGCAAGCTCTGAAAGGATCGAAATTTTTTCAGCTGGCACACTTTGGATTGACGACGCTCAGTTTTATGATTCTGAGGGCATAAACGAATGGGGGCTTTCCACAATTTTCATTGAGGAAGTACGAAAGCTTAGGCCATCAACACTAAGATATGGCGGATTAGGATGCAACTCATTGAAACCTGAAAACATTTTCGGTCATAGGTTCGATTTGGCAAATTATGTTGACTGGGATGGCAACGTTGGTGGAGACGTGTTCGACTTTAACCAGTTTTTGAAGCTTTGTGAGCTAACAGGCGCAAATCCAGAGTATGTTTTATCTCAACACTTGATCATGAATCCGAGCTCTATTGCTTCTCTATTGGAATACATGTACGGCGACAACACAACAGTGTACGGAGCATTAAGAGAAAAGGCAGGATTTGAATCTTGGAAAGACAAATTTGACAAGGTTTACTTCGAATTAGGGAATGAAGTTCTAGTTAATGGGAATGGACCGACATGGACATCATCTGAGTATGCCAATTATGTTACTGAGGCAGTAATGGTTGCTAAGTCTTCACCATACTGGAACGCAAGCGTGAACAAAATAGGCGTCGGACTATGGTACACAAATGTTGGTCTTAACGTCCCATTTTTAACAAACGAGGCAGGCAACTTCGGAGGAGGAGAAATAGACTTCATATTAGTCGCTCGATATTTTCCAGGCCATGAATTTACGAATTACGTTTACACTGACTGGTTGTTGTGGCAAACTGCCAACGAAAAAAGATACAGCGAAGGAAGCGTTACCGGCTCAGACGAAAAAAGAGCAGTCTGGTATCGTAGAGCATTAGGTGAAGCAGCATACATCAACGAGTACGCATCGTACCTTAAAGAGATGGCTGAAGAGAACTATCCAAAAAAAGTTGACGTCGGAATTTACGAGTATGGAATGACGGGGGTCTTCAAACGAGAGCCATACAACCACGAACTAGCAAACATGGAGACCAGTCTAGGCGCTGCAATAGCAATGCTTGACGCAAGCTTAAGCCTAAGAAAAAATGGCCTCAACCCAATTAACGCCTTTTACGTTCAAGGATTCGGGTGGTCATGGGGATTCATGGACGACTATCCTCACGCTCGAAAAAGACCTGTGTATTATGCAATGCAAATGTACGGTGAATTTCAAAGGGGAGAGCTGCTCGATTGTTCAGTTGATTCAGGCACGTTCGATCCCTTTGGCAGCGCTGCAAACCACATTGCAATGTGGGAGGGCTTTTCTCTGTATAATTTGAAGGTTCACAACTATCCAGTTGATGTGCCAAAGATTGCTTCGTATCCGTTCAAGCTAAATGAAAGATACTCTATTCTTTTGATAAATAGAGATTTGGAAAAAAACATCGATGTTCAATTAAATTTGCCTTATACTCCTTCAAATAGGGCTTTAATTGTTTCCTTGTCAGGGGACAGTCCATATGCTTACAACGACGACTCACCAGTAGACACTGTTCTTTTAAATTTCGAAATAGTAAATGATTTCTCAAACTATTACGTCATGACTCTTTCTCCTCACTCTGCATACATGATCGTAAACTATGCGAAAGGAGCGAAACTATGCCTTGATGAAGACGGTGATGGCTACGGAGCAAATATATACGAATTAGAAGGTTGCACATCTTCGCAGACGCTTGTGGACCCAAACGACTTGGATCCCAACATTCATCCATAACATTATCAATTCGTGGGCTTATTTTTTCCATACCGACACAAAAAAGGTTATTTAGCGAAAATGAACAGTAGTAGTCGGCGGCAACAAATGAAAGACATAAAATTCAACTTTAATGACTGTCTGATTTCAACAGATGAAATAAATGAAACTGCTAAGAGACTAAAGCCTGAAATTTGCAGTATGATGGAAGCAACTTCAAATGGTTACGAAGACGAAAAAGCCTTTGTTAATTTGCCAGAAGACAAAGCTATGCTGGAAAAGGTATCCGAACTAGTTAAAGAAAAGAAGGAGCTGAACCCGGATTATTTGGTTATAGTCGGTATAGGTGGAAGCAACCTAGGCACAATAGCTGTTCAAGAGGCTGTTTTAGGAAAACTGTATAACAATCTCGATTCATCCACGAAAATTTTATACGCGGATACAGTTGACGAAGATTACATTCATTGTATAATAAAAATAATTGAAAACTCTCTGGCAAATGGTAGTAACGTAATCTTAAATTGTGTTAGCAAATCAGGAACCACAACTGAAACAGCTGCAAACTTTGAGGTCATCTTTGACGTTCTTCAAAAATACAAAAAAGATGTTGAAAACTATGTTGTAGTCACTTCTGACAAGGGTTCAGAACTTTGGAAGCTCGGGGTAGAAAAAGGGTTTGACACACTTGAAATTCCGCAGAAAGTTGGCGGGAGATTTTCTGTTTTCTCAGCTGTAGGATTGTTCCCACTTGGATTATTAGGTCTCAATATCCGGACGCTTATTAATGGCGCCAAACACATTAAAGACCTTTGTTTAGGAGACGACATTGACAGCAATCACGCAGCAAAATCAGCAGCAATTCAATTTCAACATTACACGCAAGGAAGAAACATCTTTGACTTGTTCCTTTTTGCAAATGATTTAGAATCTCTTGGTAAATGGAATAGACAGCTTGTTGCTGAAAGCCTAGGCAAAGAATATAACAAGAAAGGTGAAAAAGTAAACGTCGGATTAACGCCAACCGTATCCATTGGGTCGACTGACCTTCATTCCGTAGCTCAGCTTTACCTCGGTGGTCCATTTGACAAATTTACTACGTTTGTTTCTGTACAAGAAAACTTTTCGTCTATAAAAGTTCCAAGTAGTTTAGAGATTAAAGAACTGGTGGCAGGAATCCAAGGAAGGTCGTTGAAAACCATCATGGACGCTATTTTCGAAGGAACAAAAGTGGCTTTTAGGGAAAAAAAGAGGCCTTTCATAGAGATTACTTTACCAGATAAGTCTGAGTATTCGATAGGGCAATTTTTGCAGTTTAAAATGATGGAAACAGTTTATCTTGGATATTTGCTTAACGTGAACCCATTTGGGCAACCTAATGTGGAAGACTACAAAAGAGAAACTAGGCGTATTCTTTCCCAGAAATAGACAAGAGAAATGTTAAGCACCAACTATTTGTTAAAACTGTTTCAATCTCAATTTTAAATCATTTGCAGCCTTTACTGGATTTACACTGCGAGTAATAAACGAACCAACAACTGCAACTTTTGCTCCAGCTTTTTTTGCTTCAACAATTGTTTCTGCATTTATTCCGCCATCAACAGCTATTTTCTTGTCTGGAAACATTTTTGAAAAAAGAGATATCCTTTTCGATCCTTTCACGCTATATTCTTGTCCACCTGCTCCCATCGGCACGGTCATAAGAAGAATAATGTCTGAAGACTCAATTATTCTGGCTGTTAAAAGATCGGTTGATGTTGGCAAGTTAAGGCAAATTCCAGATGAAAAATTACGTTTTTTCAATGTTTCCAAAGCCTTAACTGTTTCAGCTTCGGAATTGAAGGATTCTCTTTGTATGAAGATTTCGAAAGTTTCTCTTTTTTCTCTTGGAACAAATGAGCATATTCCTTCAATAAAGAGGTAAGGATTATCGACCATTAGGTGGGCAGCCAAAGGAATTTTGTTGCTGAGGCTTTTATACAAAGATTTAATTAACTCAATCGGAAAAGCAGTTCTATGCGGTATCATTGGTGGCTTCATAACGTCTATATGAATACGGCTGATAATTCCCGTCTGAATTAAATCAAGTATGAGAGGCATGGACTTGGATTTGGAAACATCGCTTGAATTTGCCGCAAGATCCTGTTCGTAGTCAAGAATCGATAGTGAAACCAACATCATAATACAAATAATAGAAAGCCTACATATACATAAAACTTGCAGCGTAAAAAAAATGGTGAGAAGAAAATGGTTGAAAGAGAATTTTTTATAGGAATCGACAATGGCACACAAAGCACCAAAACTATAATTGTAGACGGGACAACAGGTCGCGTAATATCAAAAGCTGCAAAAAGTTACGGGTTGATTGGGGGTCTTCCACCTGGACATAAAGAACAAGACCCAAACGTTTGGATTGACGCCTTATATGAAACCATCATTCAATCTTTACGTAAAGCAAAAATTGATCCGAAATTCATTAAAGCCATAGGTGTTTCTGGTCAACAGCACGGCTTGGTTCCTCTTGACAAAGATGGAAGGGTGATTCGTCCAGTTAAACTTTGGAATGACACAAGCACATTTGAGGAATGTGAGATTCTTACAAGAAAACTGGGAGGTCGAAAAGCCGTCATAAATTATTTGGGTCTCTCCATTCCACCTGGATTTACGGCTTCGAAAATTCTTTGGTTGAAAAGGCATGAGCCTCACAACTTTGAACATTTAGATACGATTTTGTTACCGCATGACTACCTTAATTTTTACCTTACTGGAAAAAAAGTAATGGAGTATGGTGACGCCTCAGGTACAGCGCTTATGAATATTCGAACTAGAAAATGGTGCAAAGAGGTCGTAGACGCAATTGATTTTGATTTAGACAAGAAGTTGCCTCCAATTCAAAGTTCCGACAAAGCTGTGGGCACGGTTAGAAAGGAAGTTACTGAAAAATTTGGTTTCAACGAAAGTGTTCTTGTGAGTGCTGGAGGCGGCGACAACATGATGGGCGCCATCGGAACTGGAAACACGCAAAAGGGAATAGTGACAGCTAGTTTTGGCACCTCAGGCACCATTTACGCATATTCAGATGTGCCAATTGTTGACCCAGAAGGGGAAATTGCGGCTTTCTGCGACTCAACAAACGCTTGGCTTCCTCTTTTATGCACAATGAATGTGACGGTGGCAACCGAATTTGTAAGAGGTTTGTTTAACCTTTCGCATGAAGAGCTAAGTGAGTTCGTCGAAAAGACACCGCCCGGGTCAAATGGCTTAATTCTTCTCCCATATTTTGAAGGCGAAAGAACCCCAAACATTCCAGATGGCACAGGAGTATTCTACGGTCTTAATAGCAAAACCTATAACAAAGAGCATTTCGCACGGGCATCGATGGAAGGCGTTACCTTAGGCATGAACTATGGACTTAACCGCATGAAAAAACTAGGCATAAAACCTTTACAAATACGGCTTACAGGCGGCGGCTCAAAAAACCCAGCTTGGAGGCAAATAGCTGCTGACGTATTTGGCACAGAGGTCGTCTGTCTCGAAATAGATGAAGGAGCAGCTTACGGAGCCGCTTTGCAGGCGATGTGGACTTACAAAAATTATGTAGGTGAAAAAATAAGCATTCAAGAGATTACTGACCGTTATGTCAAAATTGACGAGAAAACGCATGTTTACCCAAACATGAAAAACGTGGAAATTTATCAAGAGATACAAGAAATACAGGATAGCGTAAGCTTGGCTTTAAGAAAGACCTTTAAGAAACATCGCAAATTTTTAGCAAGACACGCTTCATAGAAAAACTGTAGTGTACTTTTTTTCCTGAATCTAGCACAAGAAAGTGTTTTTATCTTTCTCCATTAAACAGTTTAATGACTATTGATGAATAAGACTATAGCCCTAGAAATCATTGAGAAATTAAAAAATCTTCCGAAACCAACCAAAGACGATGTTAACCAGATAAAAACTAGGATTGCTAAGAAGCATCACCTAAACCAAGTTCCACGAAATTCAGAAATACTGAAGCATCTTGGGATAGATGAACAGGCAAAAATCCAAAAAATTTTAAGTAGGAAACCTGTGCGTGTTGCTTCCGGTGTCACAGTCGTCGCAGTGATGACGAAACCTTGGCCATGCCCGCATGGGAAATCTTGTGCTTACTGCCCCGGAGGACCAGCAAAGGGCGTTCCTCAAAGCTATACTGGGCTTGAACCAGCAGCGATGAGGGGTTCACAGAACCATTACGACGCGTACAAACAGGTTAGACATAGGATTGAACAGTATCAATCTATTGGTCATTCTGGCGATAAAGTGGAACTCATAATAATGGGTGGAACTTTTCTAAGTACACCTAAAGAGTACCAAGAAGAATTTGTTAAAGGATGTCTTGACGCGCTTAATGGAACCTTTTCAAGTTCGCTTGAGGAAGCAAAGAAACTTTCTGAAACAAGCAAAATAAGAAACGTCGGCATTACTGTTGAGACTCGTCCAGATTGGGCTAGAGAAACTCATGTTGATCAAATGCTTTCTCTTGGCGTAACACGTGTTGAAATAGGTGTCCAAAACATCTACGACGACATTTATGAACTTATTAATCGAGGCCACACAGTTAAACATGTTATCGAATCAACAAGAATACTCAAAGATTCTGGATTGAAAATAGTGTATCACATGATGCCTGGGCTTCCAGGTTCCAATTTTGACAGGGACATTGAAGGATTCAAAAGGATTTTTTCAGACTCAGACTTTAAACCTGACATGCTGAAAATTTATCCATGCCTCGTTATTAAAGGGACAAAGTTATACGAATGGTGGAAACAAGGTAAGTACGTTCCTTACTCGACGGAAGAAGCCGTACGTCTAATTTCGGAAATAAAGAAAACGGTTCCCAAATGGGTTAGAATAATGCGTATACAAAGAGACATACCTGCATATCTAATTGAAAAGGGCGTGAACAAAAGTAACCTTAGAGAGCTCGTAGCAGATAATCTCAGAAAAGAAGGCTTAAGATGCAGATGCATCCGATGTAGAGAAGCTGGGCACAGATGGCTCAAAGACAGAATAATGCCCGACTATGAACAGGTCGAAGTTCTTATTAATTCATACAACGCCAGTAGTGGAACAGAGCATTTCATCTCAGTGGAAGACAAAAATAACGATGTCCTCTTAGGTTATCTGAGATTAAGATTCCCATCTAATGAAGCCCACAGGCCTGAGATTCGAGAAAGAAGGTGTTCCTTGATTCGGGAGCTTCGAGTTTGTGGCCCAGTTGTTCCTGTGGGCAGACATTTCGACGAGGCACATCAGCACAAGGGTTACGGAAAAATGCTTCTTAAAAAAGCTGAAGAAATCAGTAAAGAACATGGATGCAATAAAATAATTGTAACAAGTGCTTTGGGTACTAAATCTTACTACAAAAGGCTTGGTTATGAATATGATGGGCCTTATATGAGTAAGATCCTATAAAGGTATTTTTAGATCATGTAATTTGAGATAATTGCTGAAATTTATAAGTGATAAAGCTAATATCGAGGATGAATCTCAAATATCGAGGTTTTTGAAGGATGGATCGGTAATTGAAAATGGTTGATAAGTACGAAAAGATCAGCGAGCTTGCAAGGCGAAGGGGCTTCTTCTGGCCCTCTTACGAAATATATGGAGGCGCAAGTGGATTCATAAATTGGGGACCTTTAGGCTCCATTATGAAGAGGAAAATTGAGGACAAATTTCGAGATGAGTTTCTACGTAAATTGGGATTATACGAGCTAGAATCTCCGATAATTACGCCTGAAAGAGTCTTTATTGCCTCTGGGCATGTAAAAAGTTTCAAAGAACCTATGGTTGAGTGTACAAACTGTAAGAAAAAGTTCAGAGCTGATCATCTGCTTCAGGAATATGCAAGAATGAGCTCACAAGAAACAGATAAAATGCAGCTAAATGAAATCCAAGATTATATTGAGAAAAATGAAGTTAAATGCCCAGAATGTGGGGGAAACTTTAGTCCTCCCGAACACTTTCTAACGATGTTCAAGACAGCTATAGGACCATACTCCGATGCAGTTGGATATGGAAGACCAGAGGCTGCGCAAGGAATTTTTGTGGAATTTAAACGTCTTTACGAGCAAACAAGAGAGAAACTGCCTATTGGCTTTGCAACAATCGGTCACGCTTTAAGAAATGAGATTTCGCCACGTCAGGGACCGATTCGCCTCAGGGAGTTCACAATAATCGACCTTGAGTTTTTCATAGACCCCGAACACCCTAAATGTCCATATTTAGGATATTTTGAGAATGAAGGGTTGAGGCTTCTGCTTACAAAAGATAGGACAAAAGATGAAGACAATGTCATTGAAGTCTCAGTGAAAGAAGCTGTGTCCAAAAAATACATCATGACAGAATGGCAGGCCTATTTTATGGCTTTAGCCAAAAAGTTCATTAAGGAAATAGGAGTTCCAGAGGGCAAGCAAAGATTTATCGAAAAATTCGCTTGGGAAAGAGCCCATTACTCCATTCAAGGTTTTGATCAAGAGGTTTATCTCGACCGTTGGGGATGGACAGAGGTGTCAGGGTTCAACTATAGAACTGATTACGACCTTAAAGGGCACATGCAGGAAAGCGGTGTCGACATGACCGTGTTTAAGCCATATAGAACAAAAAAGGTTAAAACAGAACTCATAGTGAAACCAGTTCATTCTGCAATAGGTCCAGTTTTTAAGGAAGAAACTTCAAAAGTGATAGGCCTAATTCTTAAAGCTGACGCGAAAAAATTATCGCTTGCACTTAAGGAACAAGGTTATTGCATGCTTGGAAACTTTAAGATTCTTCCGGACTACGTCAGCTTCATTCAGAAAAAGACTGAAGAAACAGGTCGAAGATTTATTCCTCATGTGATTGAGCCTAGCTTCGGCTCAGATAGACTAGCATATGTAGCGTTGGAATATGCTTACTCCGAAAGGAAGGGAAGGACGGTTCTCAGTTTTCCACTTGACATAGTTCCTTTGCAGCTCGCTGTTCTTCCTCTCGTTAACAAAGATGGTTTACCTAAAAAAGCCAGGAACCTATACGCATTACTTGTCAAAGAAGGCTTCTCGGTTGAGTATGATGACGGAGGTTCCATTGGAAGAAGGTATGCACGTTTTGACGAGGTTGGAACTCCGCTCTGCATTACTGTTGACTATCAAACTGTTGAAGACGAAACAGTGACAATCCGAGACAGAGAAACATGGAAACAAGTTAGAGCAAAAATCGATGATCTGCCCAGATTGCTTTACGATTTCTTCCGAAACAAGGTAACCTTTAAAGATTTAGGGTTACACTTATAAAATCGTGAACACAGGCAACTTCTTTTTTGTTAAAAAAGACTAGTTAGGTTTTTTAAGGTTGTTGTTTACTTAAGTTATGAGCTGTCATAAGCATACTTTGAGGCGGTAAACAGTTGGTTTTCCCAGTTGAGGCGGAGCATAGAGCGAAAAGAAGAGCTTTACGTCTTTGTCAGGAACATCTTCGAAAAGTTATGAACATCTATCGAAAAACTGTGCAGATGATGGATGCTTACTTAAAAAACGACAAATCATCTCTGCAACAACTTTACAAGGAAGTACAAGATCTTGGAGATGAAGTTGACGATTCGAAACGGGCAGTCGCTCAAGAACTCGTCGAAATTGGCACCATACTGATTAGCCGAGAAGATTTCCTTAGATTCACAGACGTGACCAGCGAAATATCTGATTTTTGTAAAGGCATAGCCTTTAGGATTTACCAAATGGTGGAGAAAGAATATGAAGTTCCATTAAACCTTTTGCAAGGAATAGTTGACCTTGCTGTTGCAGTGTCTGACACTGCCTCGATGCTTAGAGACACTTTTTTGATGTTAAACTATGGTTCGCCGAAAGTTCTAGAGAAAGCCAAAGACGTGGAGATTGCGGAGAGGAAGGTGGATGACAGGTATCGAAGCTTGGAAATCGCTATTCTTGAGAGTAAATTGGATATCCAAACACTTCTTCTGATGAGAGACATAATTCAGCTTTTAGAAGATACGGCTGACAAAATTGAAGACGCTTCAGACGCTGCTAGAATCTTGGCTTTTGCATTATAGGAGAAACATAGTTTGCCCGGTATTGCTGAAGCTGAATTTGTTGAAGATTTTCTAATCATTTGGAACCCAAAAGAAGGGTCTGAACTTTTTAAATGCGGTTTTTTCGGTAAGCCTCTTGGAATTCCTAAACCAAAAAGCTCGGAGTTTGACGTTCCTCTTATTCTCGATTTAATGGAAGGACTATACCTGTTGGAGAAGAAAATGATTAACGTGTTTGAAGGATCAGAAAAAAAGCTGTTAAATTTTCGAGCTCTTAGAGCTAAAGCTCAAAAAACATATGACGAATTTAACATCAAATACGCCGTTTATAGAAACCTAAGGGAACAAGGACTTATTGTTACGCCAGGAGTGAAATATGGTTGCGATTTTGCTGTGTACAAAGAGGGACCAGGTATAGACCATGCGCCGTACATGGTGTCTGTTAAAGATCAAAAAGACAATATAACAGCAACCGAAATTGTCAAAGCTGGAAGACTTGCAACAACTGTTAGAAAACGGTTCATCATAGCTGTCCCAAATTTGGAGAAAAACAAAATCGAATATTTTATATTCAAATGGTTCAAAGCATAACAAAAATCTTTGGATCTGTTACCCTTTTAATGGCTTTTTAAGGTTTTTTCGGAATGTTTTTGAAATTCATATGTTTGCTTATAGATTTTTCCTTCTTAGGTTTCTTTCTCACTTCTTAATAAGCGCTTGCTTATTTTTTGGTGTTAGAGGTAAACTTGGATGCCTGCAAGCAAGGAGTATCAAGAAAAAATCGACGTTTTAGACATAATAATAAGTATCCTGAAAGACCATGAGGAGTCTCTTTCAAAGATTATTGACAGGCTGGACGCCTTAAGTTCAGGCATTTCAGAATTTGAGGAAAAAGCCTCAATTCTTGATAAGGTAATTGAACATCTTGGAGGAAACAAAATAAAGAACATTATTGGTGCTGTGGGAACAAAGGGGCATCTTGTTACTATTAATTGTAAAAGTTGGCAAGCATTTAAAGGTGCAAGCCAAGGTTCACTGCTTTTAGCCTACGAAATAATAGATGATATGATAATGCTTAGTTCTGTAACAGATCTCTTCGTCTTTACATTTTCATGCGATCTGAGCGAGATTTCATTGTTTTCAAACTTTTCAAACAACGCTATGAAACGTTGGATAGATAGAAGTCGTGAGTTTAGCGATAGGAAAACATTGTCAGATAACGATGATGAAGATATTTCAGTAGATGGCGGAGTATCTTACAAAACTGTCGTAAATACAACAGCAATAAAACGTTGGCTTTCAACTGAAATGGGGATACCTGAAGAAAAAATAGTTGAAGGTAGAATTATCTATTAAATTTTTCTTTTTTGCGAATTTTTCCAAAAATGGATAAAATGCCAGTATATTTTCCACGAATTGAAAATATATATCAAGAGTTTTCTTTTTGTTGGAAAACGGGGTTTTTATTACTGAAAAACGGAAAAATATAGATTTTTTTGTCTAATATTGGTGAATATTGTCTATTTTCGTTAGAAAACCTTAAAATAGCCTTTTTGGAAATCAGTGAGCAGTAATTAGAAAGTGAGGTAAGAAAAATGTTACAGAAAATAAGTTTGTCCCAAAAAAGAAGCAACTTAGAAATAGTTGCTGAAATCCTGAGAATTGCGCGAAGAGGCGCGAAAAAAACAAGAATTGTTTACGGAGCTAACATGAACTTCAAGATGCTTGACGAGTACCTGGAAAAACTGGAAAAGGCGGGCTTAGTTACAGGCTCAAAAAATTATGGCGGCTTGATAAAGACCACCGAAAAGGGAGTAGAGTACCTTCGACATTTCTATGGGCTTCAGGAATATGGAATTTCCTAAACCTTTTTTTAAGGATCAACAGTACATATCGAAAATATGTATCAAAAAACCATAATGAAGAGGAGCTGCGAAATGAAAATAAAGCCTTGGATGCTTCCGTTTCTCCTGGCTCTTGGAGGAGTCATATCGGACTTCGCAACAACAACGGTAGCATTAAACTTCTGCACAGGCCTCTACGAAACACACCCGAACTACAACCCAATATGGGCATTAACAATATTTTGGACAGCAATAACAACGTTAACTCTGACGCTGCCAAAAAGCAAACCATGGATCCTCAGCATCAACGGCATAGCACTCGCATCATACATAGGAGCAATCAACAACACACTAGTAATATTGGGAGTAATCCCAGGAATTGTTTTATGATTTTTCTTTCATTTATCTTTAGGTTCTTGCAAGATATATACTAATGCAGCTCAGATATGGAGACACGTTTTGTAGACGTTGGCAAACTTGAAGATACAAAGATAAATAATAAATATTTATATGGATTATTCGTTAAAAATCAATACTGTTTATTCAGTGAATAGGCGGTGTAACTAGATTGAAACCAGTTGACATTTCGAGAATGTTTCTTGCCCAACTAAATGCGAGGAAACCTGAAATATTCGTTTGGACATGGTCGACATCTGTAGGGTGCCTATTGGCTGGCCATGGTTTTCCGCCCGTTGAAAAAATTCTTTTAGCAGTTTCATCTATTACCGCTCTAGCTATTTCTGGATATACTTACAACGATATTGCTGATTTAGAAGCTGATGCGTTAAATGAGCAAAAGAAGAGAATTCGTCCACTTCCATCGGGAAAATTAAGTGCAAAAGACGCGATAAAAATAGTTTGGTTTTTTGGATTCTTAGGATTTTTCTTGGCTGTGTTCACTACGCCCATGGCTTTTCTCTTAACTGTTCTCTGGGCTTTTCTGCTCTATTCTTATTCGAATCCTAAGATTAGACTAAAAAAGAGATTTTTGTGTAAAGAATTCGTCATATCCATCGGTTTTTTTCTAGCAATTCTCATTGGCGCACTTTCTGTTGGAGAATTGTCTCAAGTGGTATGGTTTGTGAGTATTTTGATGTTTGCGTTTTCGATGTTCCTTCTTCCTGCACTTAGAGAGGCTCTTGATATAGAAGAAGACAAGATTAATGGAGTAAAATCGTTGTCAACATTAATAAAATTGAAGACTAAAGTTGAGATGGCGATACTATTCATTTTTATTGTCATGACATTAACTCCACTAACATATGCCAATTTTAATCTTAATGTTGTCTTTCCACTAGTGACAGTGGCGACTTCATTTATTGTATTGCGCTTTCTCTTTCCACTTCTAACGCGGTTTGATCTTGATACGCATAGACAAGCTTATCGAGCAACCTATGCTTTTTGGCTAGGATTTCAAATATCTCTCGTAATTGGCACCTTGCCCCTATCCATCGGCATTTAGGTTGCGCTAACCCTGTCTTTTTGGTCATTTAATAAATTCACTTCAATACCAGCGTCCCAGAGTTTCTTAAATGATTCCGACATTCTTCTAATTATTGATTCACCACGAAAGAGAAATGCCAAGGAAAAAGCTTTCTCTACGGGCGTTACTACCTCTATCATGCAATACTTTCCATCTATCACCATAAAAGAATAAGGGATATTTTCGCTCTTTCTAATCTTTAAATTTGGAGACCTCAACAAATTAAGAAAGTTTCGTACTGCATTAGGATTAGTAAACAATAAACTGGTTATTAATCCAATTTCTTTCATGACATTAAGCTCTTTAGGAATCAAGAGGTGTATATCGACTCCCTTTTCAAGAGCTTTCAACAGGGCATCAGTAGTACGTAGTTCATAATATCTGGAGACAAAGAAAATCTCTTTTTCAGCCTTATGAATCTGCTCCGTTACATCATTTACAAGTTTTTCCCATGTATCTGCCATTCTAACAGGTCCGAGGATGTCTGTTATTCGGTCTCCAGGAATAATGTTTGTATCTTTTAGGATTGCTCGCATGATTTCTTCGGTTTCGTCAAGTGTTATGTTTTTTGCTTTCGATAACCTGTCTATCAAGTCTAATCGGTCTTTTTGAATAACAACGTTCATAAATGCTTCTGCAAGTTTGAAACCAATTTTTCCAAGAGTTGTATGCTGGTAAACGCCGTTGACCCGATCAACTAGCCCTGCGTCTATTAGTCTTTTTAGGTGCGTATAATATTTCTTCTGAGTTAAGTCCAAATCTCTGATTGCTTGAGTTGAGCTCTTAATGCCATCTTTTGCTGCAAAAAAAATTTTGATCGCTTCAATACTGGCGGCGGCGGAAAACAAAATCTCTAGCTCTGCAAAGGCACTGTCTTGAGGGTTCTCTCTTCGAACGTCTGTTATTTGAATGGTTGGAACCATTGAATGCCTTCTACCGATTTCCCTTTTCATACACTCATCAACGTCCTCGCCCAGTTCCAGCTCATTATATTTTCTGGAATGAATAGTCTCTCTTCTCTCTTAACACTCAAGCGTCACACCTTTCTGTATTTTCTTTGAGAGATACGAAACTTGTTTTGTATTACTCAAACATCGGTTAACACCAAAACTATAAAAAGGGTTCGAAGCGAAAGTAAATAACAAAAATATGTATTTTTAAACCATGAAAAAAACTTCTGAAAAGAATCACAGAATCAGGCATCTATTCAGATTGTGGTTTCGATGTTTCCTTTGTTGCTACTGGTTTTTCTTCAGTTTTTTTCGGCTTTTTTTCGGGTTTTTCGATTATCTTAACATTAATTTGTGCCGTGTCTTCAGTGATTGTGTTTCCTCTCACGGTTTTTCTTCGTCTTATGCCTTTTTTGGGAGGTTTGAAACCAATTCCTCCACTTAACAAGAATTTTGATTTAACTCCACCGTGAATGTCGGGTCTCATTGGAAATCCAGATTTGTCACTTCCACCCGTTATCAGAACTTTATGACCAGAAAGACCAAAAACTATGCCATCAATTGTCTCACCAATTCTTCTACCAATTAGGGGTGCAGCCCGACTTTCTTCCAATTCAACTATGCTTGATTTTCCAGTTTCAGGGTCGGAAATTACGACCTTAAACTTCGCCATTTCTGAGCACTAACTCCACGATTGTTGATGACTTAGCAGCTAATGAATGAATCATTCATTTATAAGCATTCGCTCTTTGAATAGATTATCTCACACTTAAAGGGCTTGAAAAATGAAAATATTGCTAGAAATACAAGAGTGACGACAAGGATTTCGATAGTGATGAAAGTGAATTGTGGTGCATCAACTGAATTTTGGAAAGTCACTTTTTCACGAAACTCCTCTACCATAATGTCGTGTGAAATGATTCTATGTGCCTCAGAAATTACCGTGGCTTTTTGGAGGCGTGACTCTAAAACATAATCTGAAACTGTAACATTGATGTACTGCACTGTGGGAAACGCCACGATTGCTGACGAAGTTATATGACTTAAAGGATTCGACGAATTACCTGTGAAATACGTCAAATCTACAGGAAGCCAACCCCAAGGAGGAACATAAACAACTGCCCATCCATGCCAACCAATATTAGTCAATGTGCTAGTCCACAACCCGTCCCAAAAGTTACTGGTACTTTCAATGCCCTGTTTATAAATACAACCGATCTGAAGGTACGCTGGAATTCCCACTGCTCGGCATAATCCAATCAAAAGGTTAGCTTGATCATCGCAGTCTCCCTTTTTCTCCAGCAAAGTTTCATTTGGGTAACGAGGGACATCGAGACTCTCATACTTTATATTTCGAACAATCCACATAATAAAATCGGATACTGCAGACAGAACATTTGTTTCATTTCCTAAAATTTCAAAAGCATATTTACAAATCAAAGAACTATTTGATTGCCAAACACCAGTGGGCGAACAAAATTCAGTTTTCAAGTCTTCAGGAATATCGCTTAAACTGCCAGAAAAATTTTTAGATATCTGAGGTAAATCTCGTGATTTAAGGACGACACGATAGTTTACTTGATACGAGAAATTTTCACCTTGCTTTAGTCCTGATATTGGAAACTCGACATATGCAACTGGATTCCCATCATCATCGGTTTCAAAACTGGATATTGGGTAAGAAACATTCATCAAATAAACTGTCTGCCAACTATTATTCATGAATAAAGCAATTTCCTTCTCATTTCTTGTAAAATACCAAATGTCTCCATTGTTATTTCTGTTTTCAAAAGTCAAAGTCATTGTTATACTGAAGTATCTATTCCCCGAATTGCCATCGGAAGTTCTATGAATTATTAATTGCGCAAAAAACAACCCAACCAATAAGCTCCAAAAAAAGAAAAGCATTAAAAAAATACCAAACGATCGAGTTACAAATTTATTCTTCACCAAATCCAACGGAACACTCACAACCAAAAATAGCATCTGACTCAAACTTAGGTATTTCTCTATATTTTAATTGAGAAGAAAAATATTATACTTTATGAGGGATAACTCTGTCTAAATTGTAAGGTGGTTGATGAATTTGAAGACGTATGTTGATAACACAGTTCTTGAAATCGTAAAAGGAGACATAACCGAACTATGTGTTGACGCAATCGTGAATGCAGCTAACAGCAAATTAAAATTAGGAGGCGGAGTCGCAGCAGCAATTCATAAAAAAGGTGGTTCCATAATACAAAACGAGTGTGATAAAATAATATCGGAAAAAGGAAAAATTTCAACTGGCGAAGCAGTGATCACGTCTGGTGGTAAGCTAAAAGCAAAACACGTAATTCACGCTGTAGGACCGATCTACGGAGAAGGAAATGAAGACATGAAGCTTAGAAACGCCATAATCAATAGTTTAGAGATCGCTGAACAATACAAGCTTAAAAGCATAGCCTTCCCAGCAATCTCAACTGGCCACTTTGGAATGCCTAAGGAAGAATGTGCAAAAATCATGTTTCCAACAATAATCTCGTACATTAAAAAAGGAACAACCTTATCAAGAATAGTTGTATGTCTCTACGACCAAGAAACATATGACATATTTAAAAAAACCCTAGACAAATTTCAAAAAACAAAGTTGCTTCAATAAAGTGTAAAGTCAACTTTCTAACGTTACACTTTTTTACCGGTGAGTTAACAATTCTTTATCGGGCAATGTTATGCGTTTGTCTCCTGATATTAGGAGCGTTTTTAGAAGACTTCTCAAGAAGGGGTTGAC
>Ga0272448_1001366_pt1 | contig 33281 bp, 31 predicted proteins | sample YNPCB0191_FD_202220 | JGI IMG/M metagenome (GOLD analysis project Ga0272448, IMG submission 202220) | Hot spring sediment microbial communities from Yellowstone National Park, WY, United States - YNP-CB-019-1 | ecosystem: Environmental > Aquatic > Thermal springs > Hot (42-90C) > Sediment...
CGCGCCCCTCCGGCGCAGGCATGGGGCCCCGGCGCTATGCTCCCTCTCCTGGGGGAGAGGGCCGGGGTGAGGGCGCGGCCTTACGAACTCCCTGTGTTGGGGGAGAGGGCCGGGGTGAGGGCGCGGCGTCTGCGAAGGTGACTCCCCCATCCGCACTCCGCACTCCGCAATCGGTCAGGCCCTTCAGGACTGTCCTGGACAACGGCATGGTCGTGATCGTTCACGAAAACCACTCGAATCCGACCGTCGCGATCTCGGGCAGCGTCAAGGCCGGGCGCTGCTTCGACCCCCAGGGCAAGAGCGGCGTCGCTGCCTTGACGGCGGAAATGCTGGGCAGGGGAACGAAGACCCGCACGGCTCTGCAGCTTGCGCGAGACGCGGAATCGGTTGGCGCGGAGGTGGACACATCGTCGGATGTCGAATACGCGGGTTTCAGCGCCAAATCTCTCACCAGGGACTTTCCGCTCATCCTGGACCTGCTCGCCGACGAGCTTCGCAACGCGTCGTTTCCCGCCGACCAGTTCGAGAAGGCGCGCGGCGAGATGCTTTCCCAACTTGCCGAAAGCAAGGAATCGCCGCGCTCACAGGCGGCCCGGATGTTCTACAATGCGATCTTCCCGCCCGGGCACCCGTATCACCGGCTCACTGTCGACGATGCGCAGAAGTCACTTCAGGGCATTGTGCGCGACGACCTCATCACCTTCTACGCCAAATACTACCGCCCCGACACGACGATCATGGTCATCGCGGGCGATGTCGATTCCAAACAGGCGGTCGAGCTTGTCAGGAAATATTTCGGCGATTGGAAGGCCGAGGGTCCCAAGCCGGTGGTGAACATTCCCACAATCGAGCCTCCGAGGCAGGGCGCAAGGATCGTGATCCCGATGATGGACAAGACAGAGGTGGACGTCTACTTCGGCTACCCGATGGGCATGAAGCGCTCCGATCCCGATTACTACGCGATGCGGATCGCGAACCAGATACTCGGCGGTGCCGGAGCACTTGTGAGCGTGCTCGGCGAGGATATTCGCGAGAAAAGCGGCTACGTCTACGACGTATACTCCACCTTCGAAGCGGGTCTGGGCGCGGGAGCGTGGTATGCCGCGCTCGGCTCAAGCCCGGCCAATGTCGATAAAGCAATCGACCTGCTACGCAGCGATGTCGCGAAGTTTGCGAAGTTCGGTGCGACAAAGGAGCAGTTCCAGCGTGCGCGGGAGTTTCTGATCGGCGTGTTCCCGATCGCGCTTGAGACAAACGCCGGCATCGCGCGAACGCTGCTGAGCGCCGAGTTCTACGGCCTGGGCATGGACTACATCCGCAACTATGCCAAAATCTACCGCGCGGTTACGCTCGATCAAGTCAACGCCGCCGCCAAGAAGTATCTGAAGCCGGAATCCGCGACGCTTGTCATCGCAGGGCCGTACGAGGAGAAGCAGTAGCGCGGTTACGGCTTCGGAGTGTCGGTCGCGTCGCGAGCTTGTCGAAGCACTACCGCCACGGCCTCACATGCGATTCCTTCGCCGCGGCCGAGAAAGCCGAGGCGTTCGGTGGTGGTGGCTTTGATGCTCACGCAGGATGCGTCGATGCCCAGACAATCGGCGATGCGGCGGCGCATTTCTTCGGAATGCGGAGCAATCTTGGGGCGCTCGCAGATGACGACCGTGTCGATATTGACTATCGAGTAGCCGGCCTGGGCGAGCAGGTCGCGGACACGGGCGAGCAGGGTCAGGCTGGAGATTCCTTTGTAGGCGGGATCGGTGTCGGGGAAGTGAGCTCCGATGTCGCCGAGCGCCGCGGCGCCGAGCAGCGCGTCGGCTATAGCGTGCAGAACCACATCGGCGTCCGAGTGGCCCGCAAGGCCCCTGTCGTGGGGGATTTCCACGCCGCCGAGAATGAGTCTGCGGCCCTCGGCGAAAACATGGACATCCATTCCCAGGCCAATTCGCACGCCGGCCGCCCTTCGATACGCGCCTCGTTCCTCGGCGCTACTCAGGGCTAGCGGAGTGGGAGATAGACAATTGACAATTCTGCATTGCGCAATCGCGAGGTCCGAGGGGGTGGTGATCTTGATGTTATCGTAGCTGCCCTCGACGATCGCGACCGGTTCGCCCAGACGCTCGACAAGCGCGGCGTCATCGGTGGCGTAAACGCCGTCTCTATATGCTGCCTCGTATGCGCGGCAAATGATGTCGGCCCGGAATGTCTGCGGGGTCTGAACCAAATAAAGCGACGTGCGGTCGATGGTGGAGCCGACTATCTCACCCGACACAAACTTGATCGTGTCGATCACCGGCACCGCCGCAACGCACGCGCCCATCTCCGCGGCTTTGTTGATGGAGCTCTCGATGATCTCGCACGTCACCATCGGCCTGGCCGCGTCGTGGATGGCGATGATATCGCGGTTCGCCTTACCGAGGCCGTTTCGCACCGAATCCTGACGATGCTCGCCGCCTGCCGCTACAGCCGCCACCTTGGCAAAGCCGAAACGCCGGACGAGCTCGCTCGCCGCCTCCATGTCGCGCTCGCCGGTGACGATGACGATTTCATCTACGGCGTCACAGGCTTCGAACACGGCCAAGGTGTGCGCCAGGATCGGCCGGCCCGCCACCTCCACGAACGCCTTGTTGACGCCCCTACCGAGTCTTTCGCCTGATCCTGCCGCCGCTATAAGGGCGGATGCCTTCGTCAACGCTGCCTCCGCTGGTTCGTGACGAACCGCCGTCTTCCTCTTTGATTTTGGCGAATATCATCTTGCCCTGCACTGTCTGCAGCACGCTGGTGACGTTCACCGTGAGCGTTTCGTCCAGCCTGCGCCTGCCGCCCTCGACCACGATCATGGTGCCGTCGTCGAGGTAGCCGATGCCCTGCTCCTTTTCCTTGCCCTCTTTGATGATCGTCACGCGCATCTCCTCGCCCGGCAGCACCACCGGCTTGAGGGCGTTTGCAAGCTCGTTTACGTTGAGCACGTCCACACCCTGCAGGCCGGCGACCTTGTTAAGGTTGTAGTCGTTGGTTATGATCGCGCCGTCCACCTGTCTCGCCAGCCGCACCAGACGCGCGTCGACGTCCTCGTTCGACTCCTCTTCGGGCATGTCTGGCACCTGTAGATCCATCTCCTTTTGCATCTGGTTGAGAATCTCCAGCCCGCGCCGTCCCCGCGCCCGCTTGAGCGAGTCGGAGGAGTCCGCGATCTGCTGGAGTTCGTCGAGGATGAACTTCGGGACGTAGATGGTGCCCTCGACAAACCCAGCCCTGCAGATGTCGGCGATGCGGCCGTCGATGATCACGTTGGTGTCGAGAAGCTTGGGTCGGTAGTGATGCACGGCTGCGGCCGAACCGGGCGTGCGGCTGGGGAAGTAGAAGTTTGCTTGCTCCTTGACGCTTTCCAATGCAACGACGCTTAAGTAGCATATTACGATCGCCAGAGCGACCGTAAGCCAGTCCGGGGTAGAGACAATATTGCGGATGAGAACGGTCAGTAAGAGACCCAGAGGAATCCCCGCGAACACAAAAGCTCTCTCGAGCGGCGTCATTTTCGCCCACTTGGCACGGGACGCGTTGATCTGCTGGAACGCGAGCCGCTCGATAACGAAGCCCATCAGTGCGCCGATGATCGCAAACGCCACCTTGAGCCAGAGCTTGTCTGCCTCGCTGTAGCGTGCGGGCTGTATCCAGAGTTCCGGCATGCCCTTGGCGACAATCGCGAAGTACTTGCACGCGACAACATAGCCGCCCCACGCTCCAAGCGCCAGGCATCCAACGGTGAACAGCGGTCTGAGCTTTCTGCTTTTCTTCGGCATCTATCTCACCTCCTTTCGTTGCGAATTCAAAAGTCAGAGGTCGAAGTCCGAAGTTAAGGAGCCGCCCCCCTCTGCTCGGAGGGCAGGGGACTCAGCGGTCTACCTCTCCCAGAACGATGTCCAGGCTGCCGAGGATCGCGACCACGTCCGCGATCTTCCAGCCCTTGACCATAGAGTTGAGCGCGCCGAGATTGATAAACGATGGAGCGCGCCACTTAAGCCTATACGGCTTTTCCCCGCCGTCGCTCACCAAATAAACGCCGAGGTCGCCTCTTGCGGATTCGATATGATGGTAGATTTCTCCTGCGGGCAGCTTGAGCCTCTGCGGAGTCTTGCACTTCAGCTCGCCCTCCGGCAGCGCGTCGAGGGCCTGCTCGACGATCGACAGACTTTGGCGGATCTCCATCACGCGGACCATAAACCGCGACAGCGCGTCGCCGTCGGGATAGGTGACGACCTGCCAGTCGAGCTTGTCATAGACGGAGTACGGGTCGGCGCGGCGGACGTCGTAGGCGACGCCGGAACCGCGCAAGGATGGGCCGGAAAGCGAGTAGTTGATCGCGTCTTCGGCCGATATGACGCCGACGTTGCGAGTGCGGGCTATGAATATCTGGTTGTTGGTAAACAGGTCGTCGTATTCCGGCAGCCGCTCGCGCTGCTTCTTGATGTAGGCCTTGGCCTTCTCGGCAAAGCCGGCGGGCAGGTCGCGGGATACGCCGCCGGGACGGAAGTAGTTGTATGTGAGCCGCGCGCCGCAGACCATCTCAAAAAGGTCCAGTATGTCCTCGCGCTCACGGAATGCGTAGAGGAAAGGAGTGGTCGCGCCCAGATCGAGCGCCATCGTGCCGAAAAAGACCAGGTGGCTGGCGATGCGCTGCAATTCCATCATGATCACGCGGATATACTCCGCGCGCTCCGGAACCTCGATCGCGCCGAGCTTCTCGACGGCGTAGATGTAGCCGGCATTGCCGAGCATGGACGCCAGGTAGTCGAGTCGGTCGGTAATCGGTATGAACTGTACCCAGGTGCGCATCTCAGCAAGCTTCTCGATGCCTCGATGCAGGTAGCCGACGTCCGGGTGGCACTCGACCACGACCTCGCCGTCCAGCGTCACGGCCAGGCGAAGCACGCCGTGGGTGGACGGGTGCTGCGGACCCATATTGATTTCGACAAGCTCGGTCCTAATCCGGGATGACATAGTCTTTCCTCAGCGGGAATCCTTCCCAGTTCTCGGGAGTCAGAATACGCCGCAGGTTGGGATGGCCGACAAAGACCACGCCCATCAGGTCATACACCTCGCGCTCCTGGAAGTCGGCACCTTTCCAGATCGCCGTCACCGTATCGATCTCGGGCCTGTCTCGGTCCAGATCGACCCGCAGTGCGAGCTTCTCGTTGCGCTCCAGTGCGGTCAGTTGATAGACGACTTCGATCCTCCCCCCTTGCAAACCACTTTGCTTCCCCCCTTGCAATCCACTTTGCTTCCCCCCTTGCAAAGGGGGGACCGAGGGGGGTGCCCAATCAACGGCCGTAATATCCGCCAGATAGTTGAAGCCGTGCTCATGCAGGAGTTCACATATCGGCACAAGGCTCGCCGGTGTGATCTTAACATTGAGCGTCCCGAAGACATCGGTCGTCTCGATAACGGCGTCGGGGAATGAATCGCGTATTAGCTTTTCGGTTTGTTCGGACATAGTAGTCGTCAGTTCTCGGTTGTTGGCTGTGAGTGAAGTTGCGCGGGGCCGATTCGTCTGAGCTAATTCCGGGCATCGGCATCCGCTCTGCGCTGCGGGCCGACTTGCGCCCGCATCTTCTCGCGCAGTTTCAATATGCCGTTGATGAGCGCTTCGGGACGGGGCGGGCAGCCGGGAACGTAGACATCGACCGGGATTATCTGGTCAACGCCTTTGACCACTGCGTATGAGTCGGCGAAGGGCCCGCCGGCGTTCGCGCAACTACCCATCGCGATCACATACCGCGGCTCGGCCATCTGCTCGTAGAGCCGCTTTACCCGTGGAGCCATTTTCTTGGTGACTGTCCCGGCGACGATCATGAGGTCCGATTGCCGTGGTGTCGCACGAAATATCATGCCGAACCGATCCAGGTCGAACCGCGCCGCGCCCGCAGCCATCATCTCGATGGCGCAGCACGCAAGCCCGAAAAGCATATACCACAGCGAGCTTTCGCGCGCCCACTCGAAAACCTTATCGACTGTGGTCGTAATGATCGCGCCGCCGGGAATGCGCTCCACGTAATCGAACGGTCGGTCTACCTCCACTCAAGCACACCTTTCTTCCACGCCCACACGAGCCCTACCGCGAGCACCGCTACGAATATCAGCATATCGACGAACCCAAGCACCGCAAGCGCATGGCTGCGAGACATCCCAAGCAGTCCTGCCGCCCACGGAAACACGAACACCGCCTCCACGTCGAAGATCAGAAAAATCAGCGCATAGATGTAGTAACCCACGCGGAACTGCAGCCACGCCGGGCCGGTCGGGTTTTCCCCGCACTCATACGTCGTGCGCTTCTCCTCCGACGGTCGATGCGGTCGGAAGAACCACGACGCCCACAGCGTCACTACCACGAACGCGATGCCGACGATCAGAAAGATAGCGACGGTCAGAAAGTCCTTTGCCAGCAAGCTGCTCTCCATTCATCAGTCGTCATCCCCAACTCGATTCGGGATCCACGCCTCGATGCTGAATCGAGTTCAGCATGACACAGGCGGACGACTTACTTGATCTCTTTGACCTGCACCTTCAGCGTGCCGATCACCTTGGCGAGCGTATACATCCTGGTCGCGTCACCCTCGGCGAGCTTGATATGGGTGGCGTCCACGAAATCGGTGGGCAGCGTTGCATCGAACGGCACCCACTTGCCCACCCAACACTCGACCCACGCATGATAGTAGAACGCGCCCTCGGTGTAGATCAGGCCGCTTGCGATCTTGCACGGTATGCCCGCGCTTCGAGCCAGCGCGGCGAACAGGATCGCATAATCCCTGCACACTCCTACCCTAGATTTTAACACATCGGAAGCCGATCTCGTAATCCCGATGTCGCCCTTGACATTGAGGTTGCCGTATATCCACGCCCGAATCTTCGCACACGCGGCATACGCATTGCGCTCGGATCCGACGATCTGTTTCGATTGCTCGATGACAGCGCTTTCGTCGCAGTCCACGTATGGCGTGGCGATGAGATATTCGTGAAATTCGGCCTTCAAGATCGGCAGCTTGGCCGATTTTGCCTTGTCGAACGCTGCCGCTTTCACCGTAAACTTCGCTGCCGACTTGCCTTCCACCGCCGACGCAGTCTGGCGGGAATCGCTTACGATCAGCTTCGGGTCGTCGATGCCGGTGAGCACGGCGGTCAGGAATTTGACTTCGCGTGGATTGGGGATGGGTTTGTCGGAGCTGGCGTTTGTGAGGACGGCGAAGTCCTCGGGCTTGCCGGCGCCGTCGCTCGCGATAGCCTCGTCGCGGCTCATTCGTATCATCGTGATTCCCATCATGCCCTTGACTTGTACGATGCCGCCGTCGGCTTCCTGCCAGACGGTCATGTTGCCCAGCGGCGTGATGTTTTCGAGCGAGACCGTGTCGTACTGCTTGCCTCGGACGGTGATCTTTTCGCGCTTATCCACCTTGACTGTGAGATCTTCAAGCGCCAGCGTGAGAGGGTTAAAGTACCGCATCCGGTATTCCTTGCCGATTTGTGGAAACGCATCGGACGTCGTGAACAGCGGATCAGCGACAAGCGGAGGTCCCTCGGGGATAGGAATCGACTTGCTGGATGCTGTGCTTCCCGACGATACCTCACACTCTATGCTGGACTTGCCGAAGCGCGCCGTTACGGTCGAAGTCGCGCCGCCGCTAGACATCGAGAAGACTTCCTTGGCGGGGTTGTAGTTTTCGTCCGTGTAGACGACCGTGTCAACGATCTGCGTCATGTCGGCGCCGAGCACGAAAAGGTGGTTGTTGATCGAGGTCGTCACCTTGTAGCCCTTTATACCCTCGAACTCGGAGCGGTCGATCTTGAGCATCATCCAGCCGACTTTGCTGTCGCCCACGAACGTGCCCATCCATGCCTCGTATGGGATCGTATACGCGCCCGCGCGCGCCGCGAAGATGATCAGCATAAGCGTGAACCACTTTTTCATGAAGGGACCTCGTTGGAAAGCTGGTAGGTCACAAGGCCGGAACTTCACTAGGCGCGGTCGGTTCCCACCCTCCGACTTTCCGCCATTCCGGCCCTCAAGCCCTTGCTGCGACGTGAAGACGGTTCAGCGCGCGCGCAAGTGCAGCCTCGGCGCGCGCCGCGTCCACGTTGGGACCGCCGGCCGCCAGCCTTTCCTCAGCGCGCTTCTTTGCCTGCTCGGCGCGTTGTACGTCAATCTCGTTAGCAAGCTCGGCACACTCTGCCAACACGCTGACTGAGTTCTCGAACACCTGGAGGAAACCACCGCCAACTGCCATGATAGCGGACGTGCCGTCCGCCCGCCGAAAGGCGAGCTCGCCGATCCTAAGCTCCGCCATCATCGGCGCGTGGTTTGCCAGCACGCCGAAGTAGCCCTCGGACCCCGGCGCAACCACCGACACGACTCCGCCGTCGCTTACCACTACCCTGTCGGGTGTTATTACCTCGAGTTTGAACGTATGCTCTGCCATGGTTGTCAGTTGTCAGCCCGCAGCTTCGCCTGCACGGCGAGTGCTCTTTGCACCAACTGGCGCAGTCCTTCGTCAGTCGATGGTGGGTCCGCCCTCATCGCCAGGGACTCACTGTCACTAGCCTGCTTAAGGAGGAGGTAGTCACCCGGATAGATGTTCGTGGCGTCCCGAACTGCCTTGGGCACTGTGAGTCGTCCTCCTGCAGATGCTCGGGCGAGCCTTTCGATTCCCATTCCTAGTTCGGCCGGTACTGGCGCGGATGCACCCTTTTCAGTTGTCCTAAAGCGGTATCACGTCGCATGCAGTCGCCTCCTGCTCTTCGCTCTCCGCTACACAGCCACTCCCATCCCCTTCGCTTTCTCGACCGCTTCCTCGATCGCGCCGACCATGTAGAACGCCTGCTCCGGCAGGTGGTCCCACCTGCCTTCGAGAATCTCCTTGAAGCTGCGCACGGTCTCCGAGCACGGCACGTATTTGCCCGAAAGGCCGGTGAACACCTCCGCGACGAACATCGGCTGCGAGAGGAAGTTCTCGATCTTGCGTGCGCGCGCGACGGTCAGCTTGTCTTCGTCCGACAGCTCGTCCACGCCCAGGATTGCAATGATGTCCTGAAGCTCGCGGTAGCGCTGCAGCACCCGCTGCACCTCGCGGGCCACATCATAGTGCTCCTGGCCGACCACGAGCGGGTCGAGGATTCGCGAAGTAGACGCCAGCGGATCGACCGCTGGAAAGATTCCCCTTACGAATATGCGCCTTTCGAGGTATGTTGTCGCGTCGAGAAAGGCAAAGGTCGTCGCGGGGGCGGGATCGGTTGGGTCGTCGGCGGGAACGTAGATCGCCTGGATCGATGTTACCGAACCGCGCACGGTCGACGTGATCCGCTCCTGTAGGTCTCCCATCTCGGTTGCCAGGGTCGGCTGGTAGCCAACCGCGCTCGGCATTCGACCGAGCAGCGCCGATACCTCGGCGCCGCCCTGCACGAACCGGAAGATGTTGTCGATAAACAGCAGCACGTCCTGCCCTTCGGAATCGCGGAAATACTCGGCCATCGTCAGCGCGCTCAATGCAACCCGCAGCCTTGCGCCCGGCGGCTCGTTCATCTGGCCGAAGACCATGGTGGTCTTGGCGATAACGCCGCTTTCCTGCATCTCGAGCCAGAGGTCGTTGCCCTCGCGCGTGCGCTCGCCGACTCCGGCGAATACCGACACCCCGCCGTGCTCCGTCGCGACGTTGCGGATCAGCTCCGTGATCAGAACCGTCTTGCCGACGCCTGCGCCTCCGAAAAGCCCGACCTTTCCGCCCTTGGCGTATGGGCAAATCAGATCGACTACCTTCAGGCCGGTCTCGAACATCTCCACAACAGGTATTCGTTCCTCGAACGACGGCGCGGGCCGGTGGATCGGCCATTTCTCCCTTGTCACGACGGGGCCTTTGCGGTCGATGGGCTCGCCCAGCAGATTGAACACGCGTCCAAGGGTCTCGTTGCCGACGGGAACCTCGATGGACTTGCCCGTGGCGATCGCCTCCTGGCCGCGCACCAGCCCGTCCGTTGACTGCATGCTCACGCAGCGCACAATGTCGTTTCCCAACATCTGTGCGACTTCCGCGGTGAGCGTTTGGCCCTGAACGTTTGGTATTTCGACGGCGGTCAGAATCTCCGGCAGCTCGTCGGGCTTGAACCGAATATCCACCACCGGGCCGATGACCTGTTCAACTGTACCTGTAGCCAATCTCTACCTCCGGGAAGGTCGGCAGTCCACAGCGGAAAAGCAAGCCAATGCCGTCAACCGCCCGCTGTCAACCGACGACTATCTCAGCGCCTCCGCGCCGCTTACAATTTCGACTATTTCGCGCGTTATCGCTTGCTGCCGCGCCTTGTGGTATTGCAGAGTCAGGTTCTCGATCATCTCTGCGGCATTCTTGGTGGCGGCGGACATGGCGGTCATTCGCGCGCCCTGCTCGCTGGCATTGCTTTCCACCAATGCCTGATAGATCTGTGTATCCACATAGCGCGGCAGGAGCTTGCCGAGCAGCTCTCCGGCCGCCGGCTCGAAGATGTAATCTATCCCCTGTTGGGTGGTGATTCTCTGCTGAGCTTCTATCCGAGGTCCCGGCCAAGCAGAACCGGTCGAAAGCGCGCTCATCGGCAGCAGCCTGACGCACGTCGGGTCCTGGCGCATCGGCGATATGAACTTGGCGTACACGAGGTATACCGCGTCCACCTCGCCGCTCTCGAACATCGATCGTATCTGCGCCGTCACGGCGCGAATGCCGGCAAACTGGACGTCACCGAGCGTTACCTCCGGTTCCGCGGCTATCGGATACGCCTTACGTCTGAAGAATGAAAGGGCTTTTTTGCCGATCAAAACTAGCCTGACGGACTCCGGGTCGCGGTCGCCAATCTCCTCCATGGCCTTGTGCATAACATTGACGTTATAGCTGCCGGCAAGCCCACGCTCGGCACCGATGATCACGTAGGCTGTGTTGATTTCCTCGCGAACCTCAAGCAGCGGGTGCTCGATCTCCCCGACGTTTGCGGCGAGGTCGGCCATTACCTCCCGCATCTTCTCGGCGTAGGGGCGCGCGGACTCGGCGCGATCCTGTGCCCTGCGCAATCGAGCCGCAGCCACCATCTTCATAGCGGACGTGATCTTCTCTATGTTCTTGACGACGCGTATTCTGCGCCGGATGTCCTTGGTGCTGGGCATTATGCCTTGAACTGCTCCTTGAACTCGTCGAGCGCCTTCTTGAGCTTGGATTCAGTCTTTTCGTCCATTGCGCCGGTCTTGGCGATGTCGTGGCCGACGTCGGGATACTTGTCCGCCATGAACGAATACAGCTCCTTTTCGAACTTGCGCGCCGCGGAGACGGGCAGATCGTCGAGGTAGCCGTTGGTGGCGGCGTAGATGACAAACACCTGATTTTCGAGCGTGATCGGCGAATACTGCGGCTGCTTGAGTATCTCAACGATCCGTTCGCCGCGCGCGAGTTGGTCCCGAGTTGCCTTGTCAAGGTCGCTTGCGAACTGCGCGAACGCCTGCAGATCCCAATATCGCGCCAGATCGAGCTTGAGACGGCTTGCGACCTGTTTCATCGCTTTCTTCTGAGCGTTCGAACCGACCCTTGAGACCGATATTCCAACGCTGATCGCGGGCCGCACTCCCGCATAGAAAAGGTCCGGTTCGAGATATATCTGGCCGTCGGTGATCGAGATCACGTTGGTCGGAATGTAGGCCGATACGTCACCCGCCTGTGTCTCGATGATCGGCAGCGCGGTAAGCGAACCGCCGCCCAGTTCGTCGCTGAGCTTTGCCGCCCGCTCCAGCAGTCGCGAGTGCAAGTAGAATATGTCGCCGGGATACGCCTCGCGACCGGGCGGACGCCTGAGAAGCAGCGATACCTGCCGATAAGCCTGCGCATGCTTGGTCAGGTCGTCGTAAACCAAAAGCGACGCCCGCCCCGAATCGCGATAATACTCGCCCATCGAACACCCCGCATACGGCGCGATATACTGCAGCGGAGACGGATCGCTTGCCGCAGCCACGACCACCGTCGTGTACTCCATCGCGCCGTGTTTGGTCAGCACGTCCACTATCGAAACCACGTTGGACATCTTCTGACCGACGGAAACGTAGATGCAATATACGTCCTCGCCCTTCTGATTGATGATCGTGTCGATGGCGATGGCGGTCTTGCCGGTCTGCCGGTCGCCGATGATGAGCTCGCGCTGACCCCTGCCGATGGGAATCATCGAATCGATGGCCTTGATGCCGGTGGCAAGCGATTCCTTGACCGGCTGGCGGTCGACGACTCCCGGAGCGCGGGTTTCGACCGGTCGGCGCTCGGTGGTTGCGATGGGGCCCTTGCCGTCGATGGGGTCTCCGAGCGCGTTGACGACCCGGCCCAGCAGCGCCTCGCCTACAGGAACATCTATGATGCGACCCGTGCGCTTCACCTGGTCCCCTTCTTTGATGTCAACGTCCGGTCCCATTATCACGCAGCCGACGTTGTCTTCCTCGAGGTTGAGCAGCATGCCCATCACGCCGTTGGGAAACTCGACGAGCTCGCTTGCCATCGCATCGCGAAGACCGTAGATGCGGGCGATGCCGTCCCCGACCTGCAGAACCGTCCCGACGCCGACTTCCGCCAGTTCCTTTTCATAACCTTCGAGGTGGGTCTCAAGAACCTTGGCCACCTCGTCGGGCCGTATGTTTACCGCCATAGCGCACTCCGTATTTCGTTTGCAGGTTGGAAGGTTCGAAACATCCAAACACTCCAATCTCTTAATCTTCCAGCAATTTCTCCCTGATCGCTTCGAGCCGGCCGCGGATGCTGCCGTCGATTACGGTATCGCCCACGCGCACAAGAAGCCCGCCGATCAGCGACGGATCGACCTTTCCGCAGAGTTCGATCCGCTTGCCGGTTGTCTCGGACAGCTTGGCGACCAGGCGCGTCTGCTGGTCTTGTGAAAGCTCCACCGCGCTTGTAACCTCGGCTCTCACTATGCCGCGGGCCTCGTTGGCAAGCGCGACGTATTCGGACTCGGTCTCGGGAATGACCTGCTCGCGCCGTTTGTCCACGCACAGCTTGAGGTACGCAAGCGTGATATCGCCGACCTTGTCCTTGAAGATGGCGTCTATTATCTCGTGTTTTTTCGCAGGCGGGACGACGGGCGAGACCAGCGTCTCCCAAAGGCCCACCCTGTTCGCCGGGGGCACCATGTCCCCGCTGAACAGGACGTAGCTCACCAGTCCCAGATCGCTTTCGACCTGATCGACGGCGCCGGCTTTGGACGCCGCTGCGAACAGGGCGGAGGCATATCTGCGCACGATCCGGCGTTCGATCACTTTGCGATTCCCTCAAGTTCGTCGATGTAGTTGTCCACAAGCTGCCGGTGCTTTTCGTCGTCGAGTCGCTCGCCGATAAGCTTGGCTGCGGCGTTGACGGCCAGATCGGCCACCCGCGTCTTGATCTCGAGTATGGCCTTGTCTTTCTCGCGCCCGATCTGCTCTTCTGCGCGCGCAAGTGCCTGCTCGGCCTTCTGTCGCGCCTCGGCGATGATCTCGTCGCGCAGCGTCTGGGCCTCTTTGGCGGCCTCGGTGATCTTGGCGCGCATCTCGGATTCGATGTTGGCCAGGTGCTGCTCGTAATCGGCCTTCAGCTCAGCGGCGGCCTTGCGGTCTTGCTCGGCTGCGGAATAGTACGATTCCACGTCCCTTTGCCGCGCTTCGAAGACCTCGCCCGCCGCCTTGAAAAGGAACTTACGCAGCACGAGCAGCACGATCAGAAATCCGAGCGCCTGCATTATGAGCACTCTTGGTTCGGGCAGTATACTCATGCGTTTTCTCCGCGCTCTTGGCCGGATGCAGCGAACCTACTTCACGACCGTTTTGATAACGTCGCTCGCGCTCGGCACGCCGGCAAACCACAGGAACAACGCCAGGGCAAGCGCGTAGATCACCAGTGACTCGATGAACACGAGACCAATGATCATGGCAAGCTGCAGCTTGGGCGCGGCCTCCGGCTGGCGAGCCATTGCCTCCATGGCAGCCGCCACGGCTCTTCCTTGTGCAAGGCCGCCTCCGATCACCGCGATCGGCACGCCGAAGCCGATTGCGACCACCAAAGCAATTAGGTAACCCATCCTGTTTGTGTCCTCCTATCTTGTCGCCCTGAAACTGTTTCAGGAACTTCGACTGAATGCTGAAAACGAGTTCAGCACGAAAATGCTAGCGCCGGTGCTCCTCGCTGTGCTCTGCAAGAGCAATGGCGATATAAATCCCGATGAGCATGGCGAAAACCAGCGCCTGAATGAAGCTCGTGAATATGGCAAACAGCATCATCGGCACCTGGGCGGGAATCAATGCGTTGCCGAGAAGTTTTATGACGATGCCTATGATGATTATGATCACCAGGTCCTCGCCGAAGATGTTGCCGAACAGACGCAAAGACAGCGACAGCGGCCTAGCGAGTTCCCCGATGACATGTATGGGGAACATCAAAAATCCGAGCTGCCACGGCTCGCCCCAGAAGTGTTTGAAGTAGCCCCAGAATCCCAGCCGAGTGATGCCGTAATACTGCACGATCCCCACCCCCACCAGCGCCAGCGCCACCGTCGTGTTCATGTTCGCCGTGGGGCTGATGAATCCGGGGATGAGACCGAACAGATTGAGCGCCAGAATGAAGATAAAGAAGCTGCCGATGATCGGCGTCAGCGTCTTCGCCTCGTCGCCTACGATGCCCCGCACGAAGTTGTCGAGCGTGATAACGACGAACTCCAGGCACGCCTGGAACTTGCCGGGGTTGCGCTTCTTCCACCTACCGTGCATCGCGATCACCGCAGCGGACAAACCTACAATGACCACCCACGTGACCGGCACCGCCTCAGGTATCCACTCCGGCAAGATGTGTTTTACATACAGAAAATGCAGCCAGGTCGGCTCTTCTTTCAACTGATTCTCCGGCCTACAATCAATATGCCGAGCGCCTTAAGCGCTACTACGGCTTGGACAAGGCAAAGCCCTGCCGCAAACGCAGCCAGGTACGAAACACGGCTGCCACCCAACCGGACAGCCGCAGCCAGCAACACCAGGATTATCGGCCAGTGCAAAGCGACCGCCTTCATCAATTTTCGTCCGGCTCGCCTATCAACCGATCCGGCCGCCCGCCGTACCAACTGATCCGCGGCTGCCAACACACCGACGGACAGAGCCGCTCCCAACGTCCATCCCAGCGCCGCCCACGGTCCGCCAATGCTCCAGGCAACCAGCGCGCCGAATGCCCACACGTACGCACTCGTTCGATACACGCGCGAGACAAAGCCTTCGTCAATCTTCGCTGCGGATGGCATTGAGGATAATCCGGGCCGACTCATAAATTCCTGCGGCCAGGCCCAGGATCGTAAAAACGAAAGCAAGCCACGGTTTGGTGCCGAGCTTGCTGTCCAGCCAACTGCCGATCCCCAGTCCGATCAGTGTGGCCACGAGGACCAGCAGCCCCACGCTGCTGACCATTGCTGCCTGCGTCATCCACCGATTGTTGGATCGGTTCATTGCCGCCGTCACGTCCTGTTCCAGCCCCGTAGATGGTAGCACAACGGCGCGGGACAGTCAACCGGCAGACGGACATGGGTATCAGGTCAGTCTTGCGGGACAGAACTCCGCTAGCGCTGAGTAGACCGCCAACGAAGGTCGTATCGAAGCGCGCTGGAGCCTTGACCGCCCTTCGATACGCTTCGCAATCACACCCGAAACGCAATCTCCGCGACAGGCTCCTAGAACCTGATCGCAAGGATCGCTGCAAAAACAGCCATCTGCGCGGCCAGTATGCAGACTCCGCTAAGAACGCGAGATAACGCAAGCCCACGACGCGAGATCGGACTGGCGCGAAGCCCCGTCGACAGGCCCGACACGCAGTCCACCGTCCACTGCGCATACAGCGCCGCCGCCACCAACAGCGCGCACGCGAGCGGGCACAGCTCGGTTGCGACAAGCAGCGACTTATTCTGTGCGAACAGCGACCTGGCGAGCGCGACCGTCACAGGCAGCAGCGCCAGAACCCATCTCAGACCCCGATGCCTGACGATACGCTTGATATTGAACTGTGCGAGCCGCACGACGATCACTTTTTGCCGCCTGTTCCCGCCGCCACGCTCGATGCGCCCCGCGACAACACGTCGAGCGCATCTTCGAGCGACGGCCTCTTGAGGTAAACGCAGCTCATCTCATTGCCGAACTCGCTGAGCAGTTCGCCGACCACCCGCTCACCGTTGGCAACTCTGAACGACAAGAACCCGTCCTCCTCAGTGATAACCACCGAAAGCCGTTCCGCGATGCGCGTGCGCGTCAGGGGATTGGCCACGTCGCCCAAAACGACGATGTCCTCTCCTGCGAGCCTTCGGAAATCCTCCGGCCTGCCGGTGAACGCGATTTTTCCGCGCGAGATGACCGCGATGCGCCCGCACATCTCGGCAATCCGGCCGGACCCGGTCAGGATTATGAACGACTTGCCCAGCGCGCGCTTGCACTCCAGCATGTGGTCCCACAGCGATTCGGCGAGCGACGGCTCGAGCGTATCGAACAGGCAATCGATCACAAGAACCGGCGAATCCGCCAGCAGCCCTCTAGCAATCTCCAACCGCGAAAGCGCGCCGGAACTCAGCATCGACGCCCGCGACGAGCGATATTCGCCGAGCCTGACGCGCTCGATTGCCGCCGGGACTTCCTTGATGCGCCGTTTCCTGGGGATTCCCCACGCGCAGGCGAACATGTCGAGGTTCTCATATACGGTCAATTCGTCCGCATATGCCGGTTGGCTGAACGCAGCGGCGACCTTGAACGGCTCCGCCTGCTCCCCGCCGACGATGACCGTGCCCGATGTCGGTTTCTGAAGGCCGGCGCATACCCGCGCGAGCGTGGACTTGCCGGACCCGGACCGCCCGAACACGCCGAGAATCTCCCCCGCGCCTATCTCCAAGGTCACGTCCCAGAGAGCCCAGGTGCCGCCCGCGTGAACCGAAACGTTGCGCAAAGCAAGCAGAGCCATGACAACACTGAGTATATCCACATACCGCACGCACGTCAACCGACGCCCCATGCCCACCGCCGGTCCCTGCCCGGCGCGCCGCAGGCCAAGCGCTCAAGACTGAATGCAAAAGCTCACAACACGCGAGAGATCGGAACCCGCTAGGGCTCGAAATCAGTGATAGCTGTGCGCACGCGTCCTTCCGAACGTATGTGAGCGATCTGCTTTTGAGCGTAGCATGTGACGCTGATCCCTCGGTCTGCGGCCTTGCAATGACCGTCCACGGCGGGTTGAATTCATCAAGACCCAGCGGTTACCACTCCGTCACGTGTTTGACCTCTTGCCGGAAACGTGGGATACTATCTAATCTGCTTTGGGACGGAGGGATACTTTGGAGAACAGCAGCAGAGGCCAATTCAGATTGTCGCGCAACGTGCGCACCGTCTCTTCGGAGATTTACATCATCTGGGACGGCGACACGCGCGTCGGCCAGCTTCACCTCCACTACGCGCACGATACCATCCACGCCGCCGTGCTGCTTGAGGTCGATCTGTCGGTCAAGGAAGAAGAAGAGCTTCTCGAAACCATCGACGAGGACATAGTCTCGAGCTACTTGCCCAGCTTCGACCGCGAGGACCTTCTCGTGACGCTGTTCAGGGCGGAGGAACTGAGCTCATTTTCGTATTCGTCCCAAGACTTCGAGGAAGACCTGGGAGAGGACGAAGAGTAGGACAGTTGACGATTGACTAAGTCATAGTCGATCACAATTCCATGCGTCTTGGGGTGCACATACGAATCGCCGGCGGACTGGTGAGAGCTCTCGACACCGCCCGTGAGCTGGGCTGCGAGGCGGTCCAACTGTTTTCAAGCAACCCCAACGCCTGGACTCGCAGGCCGATTGATCTCGAAACCGCCGAAGCGTTCGCCGCCAAAGCCGCCGCGCTCGACATCCACCCGATCATCCTCCACACGCCCTATCTGCTCAATCTCGCCGCTCCCGACAACGACGTCTGGCGCAAGAGCAAGTACGCGTTGGCCGATGCCCTCCGGCGCGCGCCACCCATGGGCGCTGGTGTCGTTGTGACGCATATCGGCAGCCACAAGGGCGCCGGCTACGAATACGGCGTGAGGCGGATAGCCGAGGCGGTCGCGTTCGCGCTCGGCGCGGCGAAGGAACCGATCGTCGTGCTGGAGCTGGGGTCCGGTGCGGGTCACAGCATCGGCTCGCGGTTCGCCGAGATAGCGGACATAACGACCGCTCTGGGCGATGCCGCGGCCCGTGTCGGGGTCGCTATCGACACAGCTCATCTCTGGGGGGCGGGATACGATGTGTCCAGTGCGGATGGGGTCGAGGCGACGCTTGCCGAACTCGACCGCTGCGTCGGTCTGCAAAAGCTCAAGGTCGTCCACCTCAACGACACCCAAGTGCCGCTGGGTTCGCGTCGCGACAGGCATTATCACATCGGCAAGGGACGCATCGGCCTCGATGGGTTCCGCGCCCTGATCAATCATCCTGCCATGCGCGACCTGCCCGGCATCATCGAAACCCCGGCCGGAGACGGCCTGACGCTTGACAAGCAGAACCTGGATGCGCTGCGCGCGATCAGGGATGCGGCCTGAGGGACCACAATGCCCGCATGCGACGAAACAGCGTCTCGGTTGTCTGCTAGAACCCGTCCACCTGGATCCTGCCGAACTTGGGCGGGGAATAGGAATGCAGGCTATGAACGGTGCCCTCCGCCTGTGCGGCAGGGGTGCGGTGTTCGAAGCGAAGCCTGCCGGAGTACAGCGCTTCCCTGAGCTGGTTCATGTCGCGGCAGCCCATGTCCTGGAAGCTCTGCTGCAGGCCCTTCATCAAATACGGGACGTAATCGACCAGCGACCCGCGGTCCAGCACCGTCCCCGAGACGCCCTGCGGCACGATGACTTTATTGTCCTCGGTCAGGTAACGTTTGCCGCCGCCGGCGTTCATCGCCTCGACGCTTGCCATCCCGCGGTAGCGCTTGACGCGCATGCCGTTTTCGTAGAAATACTCGCCCGGAGCTTCGGTGGTGCCCGCGAGCAGGTAACCCGCCATCACCGTTCCCGCGCCCACCGACAGAGCCTTGGCGATGTGGCCGATGCCCTGGATGCCGCCGTCCGCAATCACCGGCACCCCGAACTCCCGCGCGTATTTCGCGCAGTGGTATACCGCCGACGCCTGCGGCCGTCCCACGGCCATCATCGTCTGCGTGATGCAGATCGAGCCCGGCCCCATGCCTACGCGCAACGCGTCCGCGCCCGCCTCGATCAGCGCCGCCGCCTGCTGCGTGGTTACGACGTTGCCCGCGATCACGTCCACGTTCGGCCAGCGCTCCTTGATGAACCGGAGCATTTCGAGCTGATACACCGAGTAGCCTTGGGCGGAATCGATGAGGATGATGTCCGCACCTGCGGCTATCAGCGCTTCCGCGCGCTCGCGGTCTTCCGATCGCGTCGATACCGCCGCCCCGCACAGAAGCTGCTTGCCGGCGCTCTTGGAAGAGAACGGAAACTCTTTGTTCGTAAGAAGGTCCCTGCGCGAGAGCAGCGCGACCAATCTGAACTGATCGTCCACCACCGGCAGTTTGCCCTTTTTCGACTTCTTGAGAATCTGGTTGGCCTCGTGCAGCGTGACGCCCTCCCTTGCGGTCACGAGATCGGTGGTCATTACCTCCGAGAGCGGACGCGAACGATCCTTTTCGAAGTCGATGTCGCGGTTGGTGACGATCCCGACCAGCTTGGAGCCGAGGGTGCCGTCTTCTGTGATTGGGATGCCGGAGTAGCCGTACTTGGCCTTGATGGTGTCCACGTCGTGAACGGTGTTGCGCGGGCTGAGCACCATCGGGTCCATAATGAATCCGTTCTCGAATCGTTTGACCTTCTTGACATGCTCTACCTGGGCGTCGATGGTGTTATTGTAGTGGATTATGCCGATCCCGCCGAGAAGCGCAAGCGTGGCAGCCATCTTCCACTCGGTGACCGTGTCCATGGGCGAGCTGACGAGAGGGCGCTTGATACGAATGTTGCGCGTGACGTTCGACTCCAGGTCGACTTCGCTTGCCTGAAAGTCGATGTAGCCGGGAAGCACGATGAAGTCGTCGTAAGTAAGGCCCCTGCCTGACCCGAACAACTCCTCAGCCGAAAGCCCGTCCGTCGGTGTCCGCTTGTCCGCCATTTGCCTCACCTCGCCCTAGGGTTATTGTTCTTGTAGACGCTTATTATAGCGCAAAGGTTCCCGCAGCGGGAAGGGAGCATGCGACGCCGTATCTGCTCAGTCTTGCGGGAGCGAAAACCGTCTGCGCCGAGCAGGCCCGTCCTGAGCATCCCGAGCACGTCGAAGGATGCGAACGATGGACCGTATCGAAGCATCTCTTGAGCTGATCGAGCGGCGTGCGCTCCGGCGCTCGGCCCGTATGGAGTGCGGCGGCTCAACGCCGCTTTGTCTGCTTTCTGCGCGCGGCGTGCTGATCGCCGGACGTGCGCATCGTCGGCAAACAAAGCGGAGTCAGGCGCTTTACGCCGAAAGATTGGTGTCTAGAAACCCTGTCCGCTTCTTATACGCACGCGGCTGCCCGTTTCCCGATGCTCACATCATGCTCCACGACGGGTAACAACTCAAATAGACGGCTGGACTCTGAGCGTCGCCGGCATCGGGGCGTCGCGAGACAAATCGGATGTAACATCCAACATGCCGGAAGGAATGCTCGGCATGCATGTCGAAACCACCTCTGATGAGCCGCGAACATAAGTTCGAGATAATTGAACACACGGCAGACGTCGGCGTCATCGGCAAGGGACGCACGATGGCGGACGCGTTTGAGGCCGCCGCCTACGGGATGTTTTCCATAATGGCGGACCTGGAGCGATATCGCCCGACGACGCAGAAGAAGATCGTCGCTGCCGCGGCCGACGACGTCGCGCTGCTCGAGCGCTTTTTATCGTCGCTGCTGGTTATTTTCGACGGCGACCGGCTGCTTCCGCTGGATTTCGAGATAACGGAGATATCGATGGGGCGGCTGGTCTGCTGGGTCAGCGCGTGCCCGATAACCGACGATATCGAATGGCTCGGCCCGACGATCAAGGCAGTCACCTGGCACCAAATGGCGGTCGAGAACAAGGGCGGGGAGTGGCAGGCCAAAGCAATATTCGATGTGTAACGACCGGCGCAGACCGTGCAGTGCGCCGGTGTGAGTGGCGGCGAATAGGGGCGCGTATCGCGCAGCCCGGAGCAGCGAGCAAGGGGCGTATGCACAGAGGGCAGGCTATCGAATATCGACTTTTGACTTTCGATTCCCGGAGGCAGCAATGGACAGAGAATTGAGCCCGAGACAGCGTCAGATACTGCAATACATCGTCCAGCACACCGATGCCCACGGCTACCCGCCCACGGTGCGCGAGATCGGAGAGGCCGTTGGGCTGTCTTCGAGCTCGACCGTGCACGCGCACCTGAAGAACCTTGAGCAGCTCGGACACATCCGCCGCGACGCCGTGCTCACCCGCGCGATCCGCGTGGTAACCGGCCGCGGGGAGCCTCCGGAGGGTAAGCCGGTCGTCGATCTTCCATTGGTCGGCCGCGTGGCAGCGGGCAGGCCGACGCTTGCGTTCGAGGAAACAGAGGACACGTTCCCGGTCCCGCGCGACTTTCTGGCCGGCGGCGAAGGCTTCATGCTGCGCGTAAAAGGGGAGAGCATGATCGACGACGGCATCCGTGACGGCGACTACGTGATTGTGCGCCGGCAGAGCGTCGCCGACAACGGCGACACCGTTGTCGCGATGGTTGACGATGAGGCCACCGTCAAGCGTTTCTACAAAGAGAACGGGCGCATCAGGCTCCAGCCCGCCAACCGGTCCATGCAGCCGATGTTCTTCGACGCCGTGGACATCGTGGGCAAGGTTGTCGGCCTCGTCCGAAGGATGCAGTAGGGACGGATTTCGGATTCATCTCCAGCAATAGATGATAAGGGCATAGGAGTTCGGATTTGGCACAGGTTTTGAGTTCGATTGAGATAGACGGGCCGATTGAGCGAGTATACGCTCTTGCGAAGGACATTGAGTCGTTCCCGGAGTTTATGCCGGACCTCAAGAGCGTGAAGATAGTCGACCGCAGCAAGGATGGCAGTCGCGTGGTCAGCGAGTGGATCGGCATAGTTAAGGAATTCAAGACGCTCGTCAAATGGACTGAAGAAGACATCTGGGACGACGCCGCCCACACCTGCACATTCCGGCTGGTCAAAGGCGATTACTCGAAATACAGCGGCGAATGGAGGTTTATAGACCTCGGCGGCCGCACGCGGTTCGAGTCGGAGATCGAGGTCGAATACGACGTTCCGCTCATCGGCGCCCTCATCAAGGGCATCATCGCCAGAAAGATGAAGGAGAACGTCGATAACATGCTTGCCGCGATCAAAGCCAAAGCGGAGGCTGGTTGAGTGTTCCGATATGTCGGTCCTGTCGCAGGACCGGCCGCGGCCTTTGGCTTCTGCGAAGCCGGCCATGAGCGGGCGGAGCCTGTCAGCCGCATCTGAGGCGGGCGTTTTGAGCGGTTCACGGGGAGCCTATGAAGTACGACGTGGTTATCGTGGGCGCGGGTCCTGCGGGGATTTTCGCCGCGCTGGAGCTTGCCAAGCAAGACGGGCTGCGCGTCTGCATCATCGACCGCGGGCCGGACATTGACCGGCGCGATCGCAAGGCCGGCATCCTGTCTGGCTGGGGCGGCGCGGGCGCGTTTTCGGACGGCAAAATTACGCTCTCGCCGGAAGTCGGGGGCCAGCTCGCGAGCCTTATGCCGGAGAGCGAGGTCCGCAAGCTTCTGAGGCAGATGGACGAGATGTGGCTCGAATACAGCGGGCCGCTGAAGGTCTACGGCGCGGACTCCGACGAGGTCGCGGCCATCGCTCAAAGGGCGCAGGTCGCCGGAATGCGCCTCGTGCCCAGCGAGGTGAGGCACCTGGGCACCGAGGTCTGCCCGCAGGTGCTCACCCGCATGCGCGACCACCTGCGCGAGAAAGTCGACGTGCGCATGAACACCGCTGTGGCGGAGATTTCGGTTGACGGCGGCAGGGTTTGCGGCATCGTGACCGAGTCCGGCGAGACAATAGAAACCGACTACGTCATCGCTGCGCCCGGCCGCGTTGGCGCGGACTGGCTCGCCCGCGAGGCAGAGCGGCTTGGTATCAAGACCATGGCCAACCCGGTCGATGTCGGCGTGCGGGTCGAAGTTCCCGCCGCGGTCTTGAAAGACATCACGGACGTCGTCTACGAGCCCAAACTCGTCTATTATTCGAAGTCGTTTGACGACCGCGTGCGCTCCTTCTGCGTGTGTCCCAACGGAGAGGTAGTGATCGAGAAGCACAACGGCGTCACGAGCGTCAACGGACACAGCTATGCCCGCAAGCAGACCCCCAACACCAACTTTGCGCTCCTGGTCTCGACCTTGTTTACGGAGCCGTTCCACGAGCCGATCACCTATGGTAAGTATGTTGCGAGCCTGGCCAATCTGATTTCCGGGGGCGTCATCGTTCAGCGGCTGGGCGATTTGCAGTCGGGTCGCCGCAGCACCCATGCGCGAATCGAGCGCGGGCTTACGGAGCCGACGCTTCGCACCGCTGTGCCGGGCGACCTTAGTTTCGTGTTGCCGTATCGCTATCTTTCGGGCATTTTGGAGATGCTGGAGGCGATGGACCAACTCGCCCCCGGCATAGCGGGCCGCCATACGCTGCTCTACGGCGTCGAGGTTAAGTTCTACTCATCTCGCCTCGAACTCTCCGACAAGCTCGAAACCCCGATTGCCAACTTCTTCGCCGTAGGCGACGGCGCCGGCGTTACCCGCGGCCTCGCTCAGGCGTCCGCCTCCGGAGTCATCGCGGCGCGGGAAATCGCGGGCAGAATGCGGGGAGCGCGGTAGCCGGTCTTTGCTTTGGGATTGTTGGTTGGGTTGCCGGCCCGGTGGATAAGTCGCTCGCATAGCGGCCCAACCTAAAATCCCAAACATCCCAAAGCCTCCAAACGACGATACTTCGGGGCTGCCTTTCGCCCCGAAGACCCAGGGGCCGTCCGCCAGCCCGCCAGTCGCGGATGGCCTAGACTGTGCCCCGGCAGCCCGTGCTCACCGCCGGTCAGCCGCTTCAGGGCGAAACACGGGCCCGCGAAGCATCTGTTCTTAGGCTTGATCGTCAAACGTCAGGCCAGCCAAGCACCGAGGCATTGAAGTTCTGCATCACAAGGCGGGGGATCGATCACCACCGCGCGTCCAGATACGGCCCCGCCGTGCGCATGTGCAGCGCGCCGGTGATGATGCCCCAGGCGAGCTGTACGACGCAGTCCGCGAGGATGATCCCGAAAAAGAACGGCAGCGAGCGGCGGTAGAGCTTGAGCCCGCCGTAGCGGACCACCATGCTCTTTATGAACCACGTCAGCAGCACCACCGCCCAGATATACTCCATCGCGTAGCTCGAAGCGAACGCATAGCCGATGGGATGCAGAGGGAACCCGAACCACGCGTTTCGCGCGAACGCAAGACCAAGGACTATGAGCGCCGAGACCGCCATCGCGCCGACAACCGTTGCTTGCGGTGGGTGTGGGTTGATCGCCCACTGCGTCGAAAGCGACCAAGCCTCCGCTCCGGCCCCCATCGGCGACGGAAACCCCGGCATCGGCGAGCCGAACCGATAGTACATCTGCATGGTCGTGAGCAGCCCGACCACGATTCCCGTTACCAGCGCCGCGACGATAACCCACGTCATGGACCGCGGCGGCCTGCCGACCTTTTCGGCGAACGCGAAGCTCTCCATCTCGTGGCCCATCGGATGTTGGCGGTAGGTGCGGTTGAACCAGTGGAAGTGGCCGAGAACGGCGGCTTCTTTCGGCGAGAGCGCCGAGGTGCCGGTGAGGCCGGTCATTGCGATGGTGGTGTTGAAGTGCGCCAGCTCGAATATGGGCACGGCGATCTGAGCGTAGATTCGGGTCATTACCACGATCGCCAGGAAGTAGACCGTAAAGAACAAAACCGCGATATGCGGCCGCACTCCCGCAATTACCGTCGCCGACACCAGCGCCGCGAACCCGATAAGCGCGCCGAATACGGCGAACCGGTACGACATGGGTTCCCTGGCCTCGCCGGGCATTTTCTCATTGGTCATGGCCGCCCGCCAGACACGCCCCAGGTGTGACCGCGCGCTCCACATGACGGTTATGAACATGCCGACCCACGCCCCCGCCGTGATCGACCGGAACCATGGGAACTGGTCCGACCACAGCCCCGCCCACGGGTCCCGCCAGCCCTGCGCGCACGCAAACGCCATCGACAGCCTTATGGCTACATAGAAAAACCAGCAGCTAAGCGACACGTCCAGCGGGATGAGATAGCACAGCCCGATTGCCATGGGCCACCAGGCGACGAAGATGGGGTTCATGGACGAAAGCGGCGCCGAGGTAAACCACGACCTGCCGACGTTCACGATGTTGAGGTTCAACCCGGGAATGGACGGATAGACCGCCGATGCGCAATTCAGCGACAACACCGCCGCCGTCCCAAAAAACCCGATCAGCAGCAGCCGGTTTGCAAACATCCCGCCCAGCGTTTGGGTCCTGGCCATTGTGAGCGGAAGCTCGATGATGGGAAACGTGAGCTTCTCCTGGTCGATCCACTGCCGCCGCAGCACCGAGCTCAGGCACAGCATCGTAAATGCGAGCACAAACAGGAACCCGCCCCAGAAACACAGAGGCCCCAACCACGGCCGGAATACCTCGGGCTTGAAGAACCGCCAGAGATCATGGCTGCCCGAAAAGAACTCCTTGATCAGAAGCGGGTCCCGCGGGATGAACCAGTGCGGCACATAGGCAAACAGTTTCTGGCAGAGGTCTGTCTTGGCGGAATAGCCGTACGGCCACATCAAGTTCGGCAGCAGGTTCTGCAGCAGGTCTCCGCCGGAGATGATCGCCGAAAGCGTGGTGATGCAGAAGATGACCATCATCTCCACCGGCGAAAACATCCACCGCGGCGCCACCCGCTTCAAAACCGAGTTTGCCGCCATCAGAATGAACAGGATCGCGACCACGCCGTGCACGAGCATGAACGACGTGAACGACATGCCCAGCCTTAGGACGAGAGATTCCTGGTACACGATCCACGCCGTGTGTACGACAGCCAGCGCAACGCCGAGTATGATCGATCTGGCCGTGATGCACCCAAGGCCGGGGCCCCTGCCGCCGGGGTGGGATTTCGAATCGCGCGCCGGCATCGGGTTGGCGGTGACTCCGCGCTTCATCTACCGCTGGCTCAGGGAGAACAGCGAGTCCGCCAGGCCGACGTTGGCGTTGACGTTTGTATAGGCCACGGTGCCCAGCTTGCCTCCGTCCGGTCCGTAAAGTGTAGATGTGACCGCGATAGGCAGCTTACCGGCGAGCATATCGAACTCCGTGTAGACATATCTGACCCTCATCTTGCCGTCGCCGGTGTACTTTTCGCGTTTCGTCACACGCAGAGTTTTGACATCGACCCAGACGAAGTCGTGCCGCTTGTCCGGGCCGCCGGACTTCGGATCGAACTTGATCTGGACGACACCGTCCTTGGCGGTCGAGACCACGCTGACCGTGTTGTCCTTCCAGAGCCGACTCGAAAGAAACCCGAAATCGAGTGAATCGAGGCGTTTGCCGGGCTTGTTGGTGAGATCCTCCGTCTGTCGAACCATGGCCGCAAGAACCAGCTTCTTGTAGCCGTTCTGTATGAACGATGCCTTGATGCCGCGCGCGTAGCCGTCCATTCGAAACTTGTCCGGCGACTTCCAGGATATGACGCCCTTCTGGAGCTTGAGTATGTCCGAATAACCCGCGCCCATGTCCGAGACGTTGCCCTTGTTCGCGGACTCGATGACCATCTCCGCGCGCATGTCCTTGACGCCCGCCTCCGCCGCCTTGACCTTGGCGAGCACATCCGCTGCCGTCACGGCATGCGCGCAGCTTGCGAGAGGCAATGTAAGGAGGATGCAGAGTGTTGCGAACGTTCGAACCTTCATAATATTCTAACCTTCCAACTGTTTCGACTCGCCCGGCACGAACTGATGAAACTCGATCGGCACGCCGTCGGGATCGGTCGTCCAGAACTGCCACGCGCCGCAGTCGCCCTGCACGGGTTCGCGATGCGCGACCAGCCCGCGAGAGGTGAACTCCTTGTAGGCTGCCTGGATGTCCTCGACTTCGATGCAGATATGCACCATCGCCGGCGTGTTCGGCCGGACGTAGTTGCCTTTTCCGCCCGGAAACAGCTCTATAAACTGCCGCTCCGCCACTTTTAGATAGACGAGCCGCAGGCTTCCGTCTTCCCGCGTAAGCCGGAAATGCTCCTTCAGGCCGAGGATGCGGCAGTAGAAGTCGAGCGACTTATCGATGTCGGTTACCAGAACAGCGATGTGAGAAAGAGCTTTGATCAACCGCGAGGCTCCTTTCGCAGCGTTCCGCCGAACGCGGTTCGGCGTCCAGAGTCAAGAATACCTCAGCGCCAAGCAAAAGGCAAGAAGACGGCCGGTCGCGATACTGTTCAGTCTCCGGGGAATGTTCGCCCCGCCAGCCCTGAGTGCGAAGCGTATCGAAGGGCGGTCAAGGTTCCCCCGCGCTTCGATACAACCTTCGCTGCACAGGTGTCATCAGCGCCGGCGGAGTTCCCTCCCGCAGGACTGAACAGACACTCCAAAGCGGCGAGATCGCCAAGGGACGCGGATTGGGGTACAATAGCGGTAGAGGCTAGATCATGACTCCGATTGACTACGCGGTTGCCACGGCTGGGGCCGCGCTGATAGTGTTCGTATTGTGGTATTTCCTGGGTGGCCCGTTGTTGGGCCGGGACATCGTGTCCCGGCCCAACAACGGTGGCCACGAGCACGGCGCGGCGCGGCGAGAGGTGGAACTCGCGCTCGGCGGGCTGCACTGCCCGAGCTGCATGCTCGCTATCGAGCGCAATTGGAAGCGGACCCAGGGCGTGATCGACGTCAGCGCAAACTTCGATACCGGACGCGCAACAGTTTCCTACGACCCCAACGCCGTCACGGTCGAAACGCTCGTCAAGAAGGTCGAGGACCTTGGCTATACCGCGTCGCCGGTTAACCCTGACGTTGGGCCGGGGCATGATGCCCCGGCCCAACGTGCGGTGCGGAGTCAGGTAGAGGACGAGGTCGCGTATCTGCGCGTGCGCCTCGTCGTGTCGGTGATCTTGACCGCGCCCGTGCTCGTGCTCGCGATGGCGCTGCACGTGATGCCGCCGGACCCGCTGGTGTGGGTGGAGTTCGCGCTGACGGCGGTTGTGCTGTTTTGGGCGGGTTGGCGGATACTGCGCAGCGCGTGGGGAGCGGTTCGGAACCGCGCAAGCGACATGAACGTGCTCATCGCGACCGGCACGCTGGCGGCGTTTGTCTACAGCGCGGTCGCGGTTGTGCTCGGACTGCCGCACGTCTACTTCGAGACAACCGCCGTCATCATCACTCTCATTCTAATCGGGCGTCTGCTCGAGGCCCGCGCGCGAAGCCATACGTCCGACGCGATTCGCAAGCTGCTCGACCTGCAGGCGCGCACGGCGCGTGTCATTCGGCCACCTGTTGAACAGGCACATGATGTCCCTGCCCAACAGGTAGAGATCGATGTCCCAATCGAGGACGTGCGGGTGGGCGATAAGGTGCGTGTGCGGCCGGGCGAGAAGATCGCGGTCGACGGCGTCGTCCTGGAAGGCACGTCATCGGTGGATGAGTCGATGATCACGGGCGAGTCGATTCCCGTCGACAAGCAGCCCGGCGACGTGGTGATCGGGGCGACGGTCAACGGCTCCGGCAGCTTCATATTCGAGGCCACTAAGGTCGGCAGCGACACGACGCTCGCCCAGATCGTGCGGATGGTGCGTGCCGCGCAGGCGTCCAAAGCCCCCATACAGCGGCTGGCGGATGCGGTGGCGGGATACTTCGTGCCGGTAGTCGTCAGCATCGCGGCGGCGACGTTCGCGGTCTGGTTCATATTTGGCACGGTAAGCGAGGCGGTCACGGCGGCGGTTGCGGTGCTGATCATCGCGTGTCCGTGCGCGCTGGGATTGGCGACGCCCACGGCGGTGACGGTCGGCACGGGCCGCGGCGCCGAGAACGGCGTTCTGATCCGAAGTGCGGGCGCGCTGGAAACTGCGGGCAAGATCGATACCGTCGTACTCGACAAGACCGGCACAATTACGCGGGGCCGGCCGTCAGTCACGGATATCGTTGCGGGGATACTGAATCAAGTTCAGGATGACCTACTGCTGCAACTAGCCGCATCCTGCGAACTCGCCAGCGAGCACCCGATAGGCCAGGCGATAGCGAAGGCTGCTCAGGAACGCGGGCTTGCGCTCGACGAACCCTCCGACTTTCAGGCGCTGCCCGGCGGCGGCGTGCGCGCGAACGTGGCAGGGAAGGCCGTTCTGGTCGGGACCGCGAAGCTGATGCGCGAGAACGGCATCGATACGTCCCCGCTGGACACCCGGATCGAGGAACTGGAATCACAGGCCAAGACCGTGGTCGTTGTGGCGGTCCTTCGACAAGATCAGGATGCTCGGATCGTTCAACATGTTCAGGTTGCGCAGGGTTTGATCGCGGTCGCGGATACGGTAAAGCCCGGATCGGAAGAGGCGATCGCGGCGCTGAAGCGGATGGGATTGCGCGTCGTGATGATAACCGGCGATAACGAGCGCACGGCGCGGGCGGTCGCGCGCGAGGTCGGGATCGACGAGGCGCTCGCCGAGGTCCTGCCGGGCGACAAGGCGGCACGGGTGGCCGAACTGAAGCATCGCGGAGCGCGAGTAGCGATGGTCGGCGACGGGATTAACGACGCGCCCGCGCTGGTCGAGGCCGACATCGGTATCGCCATCGGCACCGGCACGGACATCGCCATCGAATCCGCGGATATCACGCTGATTTCGGGCGAATTGAGCGGCGTGGTGACGGCGATAGAACTGTCGCGGGCGACCCTCGCCAACATCAAGCAGAACCTGTTTTTTGCATTTATTTACAACACGCTGGGAATTCCGATCGCTGCGGGCGTGCTCTATCCCGCATTCGGCCTGCTGCTCGACCCGATGATCGCCGCTGCGGCGATGGCTGCCAGTTCGCTTTCGGTGGTGACCAACGCGCTGAGACTCAGGGGGTTCAGGCCGCGGCGCCGATAGGACACGGCACTGCCGCTTCGAGTGCGCGGGTTGGCGTCACAATTTATTCCTCGGCAAACGGGTCGTAGTCACTCTCGGCCGCCAGCGAGTCGGCGTCGAAGACCCGTTCGGTGGGCGTGGAGGGTTCGAGGCGGCTGTCGGGTTTGGGGATGCCTTTGAATAGGTGACGGTCGAGCCAGTAGTGCCGCTTGGTGAAGAGGTCGCCGCTGCCTGCACGTTTCGATTCGGCGATTGCGGTGCGGAGCATGGTGATGTCGGCGTCGAGCTCATCGGCGGCGTGGACGATCATCGCCTCAAGACTTTTCGGCAACTGCGGCGAGCCGAATTCGTGCCTGCCGTGGTGCGCAAGTATGGCGTGTTGCAGTGCGAGGCTCAGGAGCGGGTCGAAGCCTTGAATACGCTCGGTGGCCCTGCGGACCATCATCGCCCCGCCGACTACATGTCCCACGAACTGTCCCGAGTCCGTGTAAGTTATCTCCAGCGACCAATCGAGCTCCTCGATCTTCCCGATATCGTGCAGTGCCGCGGCGGCAATGAGCAGATCGCGGTCGGCGTCGGGGTAGAGCTCGGCCAACGCAACGCACGTCTTCACGACGCCCAGTGTATGCTCCAGCAGACCGCCGATGCACGCATGATGCACCTTCGATGCCGCCGGCGCCTCGCGGAAGCGTCCGGCGGTCTCATCGTCGTCGAAAAACAGCGCGAGCAGCTTGACGAGGTCGGAGTTTGCGACCTGCGCGAGGATTGCGCGAAGCTCGGCCCACATCTCGTCTATGTCGCGAGATGTGGTGGCCACGAAGTCGCTCGGATCGAGCTTTCCGACGTAAGGGCGGAACGATTCGACGGTAAACTGCGGCTGGCCGTTATAGTTGCCCAGCGTGCCGGACGCGACGATGAACCCCTTCTCGACGAGGCTATCGAGCTCGTGCGATGTGGCGTGCCATTTGACCGCGTCAACCGAGCCGGTGCGGTCGGCCAACTGCATCTTAATATACGGCCGACCGGTCTTGGTGTGCAGGACGGTCCTGGAAAGCACCAGAAACACGTCCTCGATATGGACGCCCTCGCGCAATTCTGAGACGAAGTGACGTTTCACGGCAGGGGTATGATACCGCCGGCTGCGCGCGCTGTCAAACCCGCAATCCGCCCCGCTGCTGGCGGCGCAACATCACTGCAGCCCACTCACCGCTACAAGCACCGGCCCCGCCTCCGTCCGAGCAGAAGCGAACTCGATGGACTCGATCGGCTTTTGGGGGTGTGGGTTGTCCCATTGCATACGCACCAGTGAGACGCGCTCGTCGTCTTTGGTGCGGCCGTTCCACACGCGCTGCGCGCCGGCGAGAGAGCGTTGATCGTTGGCGGCGACGACGTTGACCCCGTATGCCAGGTCGATGGTCTCTTTCGATCCGTCCCCATAGTGGATCTTATACCAGCCGACGGTTCGTTTGCCGGCATCCGGCCAAAGGCAGGTGTGCAGAAACACAAGCGATTTCGCCTTTCGACCTACGGTGAACCTGACGGACAGCGGGCAGGACGCGTCCGCATCGAGCGCGCTCGCGAGCCGCACGCACGATGGTTCGGTGTTTGCATCGGCGAGTTTGAACAGGTCTCCGCCCAGCCGGACCTCGCCTGTTGGCGCTGCGGAAAGGTCGTGATCGGGGCCTAACCCCATCCAGCCGACACATTCAGGCGTGTCCGCCAGGCTGGTGTTGTACAGGCTGGAAAGATCGAGGGTAAAGCCCTTGCGCGGGGCAACGTCGATCGGCGCGGGGTTCCATGCGCGGCGGAATTCCTCGTCGGCGTTGTAGGGCAGGTGCTCGAGGTCGGTGCGGCTGCTGTTCCAGGCGTATTCGGCGGCGAGGATGATGGCGGAGAACTGGTTGAACGATGCCTTGAGGTTGTCCTCGTTGCTGTCAAACCCGGCCCAGGTGGTCTGCAGCAAGCCCATCGCTCCGACCGCTTTCGCCTGCTTTGCGAACGCCTCGATGTTGGCCGGCGTATACCACGTTGCGGCGATGGTGTCGTAACCTTCGCGCATGAATACGTCCAGGGACTTGTACTCGTCCGGCTTGGCTGCCGCATAATGCCAGTCCGTTATCACCACATCCTTGGGCAGTTGGCTGCGTATCCATTTCGCGGACTCGACAGATTTGGCGTTAGTCGCATCGGGGCTGTCTCCGCGCGCAAGCATCATGTCGCCCCACATCATTATCCTCGCGCCGGACTTCGCCATGTGCTCGTGCATCTTGAGCGTATCGTCGACAAATATCTGCTCGGCGGTGCGTTTCTTGCACTGTTCGCAGCGCGGGAATCCGCCCGGCTCGGTTACCTCGTCGTGGCCGATGTGGACGAACCGGGGCTTGCCGAAGAGCTCGATGGTCTCGTCGTAGAGCTTGAATACGTAGGGATAGGTGCGTGGGTTGGACACGCAATATGCATAAGGCCTGTCGGGGTTCTCGGCGATGTCGCGGTTCTTGCCGGCCATAAACAGATGGTCGCAGTGCCCCAGCGACTGCAGCAGCGGGTTGATCTCGATAAAGTTGCGGCGGGCATAGTCGATCTCTCGCTTGACGTCGGCCTGATCCTCGGAAAACGGCACCGCGATCTCCGGCGCGCTTTTCCACTTGATGAAATCCACCTCCAGGATGATGTTGTTCATCTTGTAGCGCGTCAGAATGCGGTCGATGAGCTTCTTGTGGAAGTCGTAGGCGCGGCTGCCGGTGAATAGGTGCACCCCGCGGAACCGCAGGCTGGGCCAGTCGGAAATCTCGCAGCCCTGGATCGCGATGCCCTTGCCCGACGCCTTGAGAAGCTGTTTGAGCGTCTGCATGCCGTAGAACGATCCCGCGCGATCGTAACCCACCACGAGCACGCGATTCGGCGTCACCTTCAGCGCGTAGCCCTCGGCCCTGTTCGGCGCCGATATGCCCTCCCGCTGTGCCGCGTCCGCAAGGGTCTTGTTGAGCGCGGCTTCACCGACGAGTATGACGCCCTTGTTCTGAGCATGCTGAGCTTGTCGAAGCACGCTCTCCCGCGCGATCTTCGGCTCGAAGCCGTAAAGCAGCTTCACTTCCTCGGCAAACGACTGCGCCCCGCGA